>Ga0222681_1000488_pt1 | contig 13960 bp, 8 predicted proteins | sample AntAcemetage1006_FD_179844 | JGI IMG/M metagenome (GOLD analysis project Ga0222681, IMG submission 179844) | Saline water microbial communities from Ace Lake, Antarctica - #1006 | ecosystem: Environmental > Aquatic > Non-marine Saline and Alkaline > Saline | place: Antarctica: Ace Lake... | reverse complement strand
ATAATGAAAAAATTTAAGATTCCAATCATTTCAATGCTGGTAGTTTTCCTGGCAATTACGCTGGTTTTCACCGTGGGCTCGGCTTCGAAACAAGAATCCGAACGCAAATCTATTTCAGGTTTCCGGGAAACAACGGATACCAGGGCCGCGGACCCGTTAGGCTCTCGTTCCAAGTACACCATATTTCGTGAGGATGAATTTTTTGCGCTTTTTCGTAAAGACAAGGACAAGAGCATACATTATAAATTATATGACAATAAATTAGATGATACTATTGATTCCGGAAATACCGTTCCCATTGAATATGACTTCCCCGCCCCTGCGGTTGCCTCCGGTCGGATAACAACCCCTGAAAAGGACCAGGTTGTATATGCATTTAATGAATCTGACAGTAAGGTCCAGGTTGTCCTGAGGATGAATGACGGAACTATCAAGAAGACCATATTAGCTGGAGGAGCGACATCCGGTAAAACAAGAATAGGGTTGGCGGTGGGCGACCTTGACGGAAAATCGGAAGAAGGCAATGATAACGATTTTCACGATGAGATTTTAGTTACATACCAGGGATCTGACGGGTCGCATAAATATACCATATTAGACTATAATTTAAACGAGCTGAATGAAGTAACTGATATTGGTACGGCGCATAATCCTGTGACAATTGGCGATTTCGACGGTGATGGAATAATGGAATACGCCGTTTTCAGGGATCGTCATCTTCTGACATTTCAGGATCTGGGTGACAAAAATAATATAAACCCTAAGGGATATACACAGATAAAACAGGTTATTGATGCCAACATTAGCCCACATCCATTTTCCGCCAAACTGACCTCGGGAGACTTCAATGGCGATGGCGATGACGAGGTTGCCCTGTGCTATTCCCACACCGACGGCGAAGAAATGCAAGTCGAAGTCCTGATTCTGGACATAGATTCCAACCTGGAAATATTTAAAAGGGGGAGCGCAACATCCATCATTGAAAAGGCAGGCGCGAATGATAAAAACAAAATGTGGCCCACAATTACATCAGGCATATTCAAGTTTGATCTTAATAATGGATATGGACTAAATCGCCGTCAGGTGGCCGTGTATTTTTCAAATATGTTTCTTGATGTTTTAAGTGAGGGTCTGGGAAAACATCTGCGTATTCGCATTTATGATGTCAGTGATGACTTGAAGACAGTTGCCGAATTGGATACATGGAATGTTTATTCGAAGATAGCTCTTTCAGAGCCTCCAACTAAGGTGGATTACACAATTGGCGATGACGAGCAAAGGGGCAGCGAAATTGCCGTCGGTAATTTCCTTGGTAAGGAGGGGGACACTGATAATCCCACCTTTGATATTGCCATATCATATACTGCGAAGGATTTTCGGCCCGAGATTAGAGTGTTTAGTGTCAGAAATGACGGAAAGCTGACCCAGGAAAAGAAAATATCCGAGGGCGACTACGTTGATTGGGACATCAGAATAGTGCCTCCTATTGTTGCCGCGGATACGGATGGAAATTCGCTTTATCTGGGCCCGCCAGCACATATTGTTGTAAACAATCTTGTCAGAACATTTGACATTATTGAGGCTCCTCCACAACATATAGATTATCTTCCTAAAGATTACAAATATCCCAATGGAGAATGGGAAGTCAAAAATATTAGCAGGAAGAGTGACTTCTATGTAAATTATAAAACCCAGTCAGGCGAGAGTATGTCAAGCTCCAGGAAAACAACAGCAAGCACCAATACATCAAAGTCAAAGTCCCTCAGCACAAAGGAGTCCATTTCTGCAAAATTTTGCGGAGTTTCCGCCGGAATAGATTCATCTCAGACGGAGAATATAAAGAGTTCCCAGAGCTCAACGATTAGTCAGAGCAATACAACCAGCGAAACCAAAACCTCCACGACTTCTTCAAAGGCCACGAAAGATGACATGGTAAAGTTCCTTAACAAGACCATTCACATCTGGCGTTACCCTTGCTTTGGCTCTGACTGGAATAAAGATGAAAATAAAGATGATACGCCCGGGTTTTATGAGATTATTATCCCCGGAATTCGCGAGATTCCACTAAGTTTTCCTCCTGTGGGGGGATTCAATCTTGCCGACTGGTATCAGCCAGTACACGAGAATGGCAATATTTTTTCATATCCCAGATTTGGATACCAGGTTCAGGGAGAAGAATATGCCCCGGAGGATATAGGGTCTTTTGAAACGGGCGGCCAAAATAAGACTACAATTATGGCCAGTTATGCGGCCATGGTTGATGCCAACCATGGATCCAACGAAATATCCTGGAGTGAGGAAGCGGGTTCAAGCTCGTCAAAAAATTACAAGACCACCCTTAAAAAGAGCAATGATGTAAAAGTGGGAACCAATGTATCTGTAAAACTTGGATCCTTTAAGGTAAAAGGAAGCGTCCAAACGGATTATAACAGCTCTTCCAGCAGTAGTTGGAGCAGCAACACCGTGGTTAATGTGAAAACCTCCGAATCAAACGGTATCACAATTAATTACCCAGAGAGCATAGATACCACGGGAACTTACGCCCTTGAGACAGTGATATACATCTCACAGGACGGAACACTTAAGGTTTCTCACGCCGTTGATCTGGACAGCAGCGCGCAAAGCACCTTCTTTCGTGATTATTATTGGGGGAAGCCTGACCCGGCTCTTAATCTTCCCATGAGATTTATATGGAATGGCAGTGATTGGAAAATTGATAAGACATCGAGAAGAAATAGAATGCGGGGATTATTCCTGCGAAAAAAAGAGCCCAATCCTGAAACTGATGAAAAGGGATATTACGCTTCCGCCATACCTGTCGGCGACACGGTGGAAGTTGTTGCCCGGGTATATAACTACAGTCTGAACAAATCTACAGGTCCATTCAATGTCAAGTTTGAATATGTCACGTATAATGACGAAAACAATACCCAGGGCGCGCAGCGAAACCTGATCGGGAAGGTAGAAGTTGATAATATCGCCTTCGTAACTGATAAAGAGGAGAAAAACTGGAAAGAAGTATCCGTGGATTGGTACACAACGGGTCTTGGCGGCGACGCGCCGGGTGACAAAAGGCACTATGTGGTATATGTCACGGTGGATCCCGACAACCAGGTGGATGAGATTCATGAATTATATGAAGATGTGAACGACGGCAATAACTTTATCAAGAGTAACAATGTTGGATACTGGCCCTGGAAAGGTGGGCTGTCCATATATACACCCCTGTCCAGTTCCACGGAACCGGCCCCCATGTCAGATATCTATGTATACGAAGAGTCCCTGGCTATCCAGGTTGGTCCGGACGAGTTCGCAACCGGCGAATACCAGGCGGAGAAGGGGAAGATGTATGAATTGCGGGCTCATATAAAATCTGACGTCTTTCATCCGGGTTACAGGCATGTGGTATTTTATGATAATGGCCAGCCTTTCGCTTCAAAGATTCTCCACGGCGTTGACGCCGACTCTTATGCCTGGGCTGAATGGACCGCTGAAGATGACGGCGTCCACGAGCTCAAGATCGAGGTTCTGGAAGATTATGACGACACAAATCCCGGCAATCATGAGGATACCCTGACAGTGACCGTTGGGCAGGTTGGCTCCGAATCCGAATCGGGCTCCTGCTTTATTGCAACCGCGGCCTATGGCTCATTCTAAGAACCCCATGTCCGAGCGCAAATCGGGACAGCCATCAGGCGTTTGGGATTTTCGCTTCGGGTCGGACCAAGCTATGCTATTGATATCTATAGGTTATCCCTCCAAGAATAGGTGTTTTCAGGTCTTAAAACGCCATTTTCAGGGTTAAAAACACCCTTATAAGGGGCGACTGGCTCTCGAAGTTCATAGGCTCCATTATTCCCAAATACTTTGCGCCCTTTTGCTCTTATGCCAAGCCTTTCCTTTGTAGCTTCAATAAATCCTTTGCTCCCTACAGCAATACTCTCGGTCCATTTTCTTTCCCGACCATGGTTTTCAGATTCAAGAGCCTGTTCAACCCAGTGCTTGCGGGCTTCCTGAAATTCCTCAAGATCCCTCATTTGTAGCAACGCAATTGCCTTTGCAGTATCTATAAGGCCATACCTCTTGGGCGGGTGCTGTATCTCATTATAACCGCAAAAAGACCAGTCTTCCGGATTCTTCACAACACCGGATCGAACCATATTCATATCGATATAGATCATGCATCGAGCCAAGTGAACAGCACGCTCAACTGCTGTTGCATGATACCGATCTTCCCAGAATGCTCCCTTGCGTTTCTTTCTCTGATTGTATTCTTGCCCTGTCTTTCCCGCCAGGAGTTGAATCGATTTAGGTATAGCATCTCGGTCGCCATCGCCTGAAACTAAAAGATGGACGTGGTTTGAAGTGACTATGTAGTTCAAGATGCTTAAACCATATCTCTTTCTTGTCTCAAATAGCCATGCCATCCATCGCCGCCTATCTCTGGCAAACTTCAGGAGAAATTCCCTCTTGTGGCATCGATGGGTGATATGCCAGATGTAGCCGGGGATATAGTGCCTGTTCGCTCTCGGCATCGCTTTGAACCGTTGCTTTGTCTTAGAAGGCCAATTTTGGCCTAAAAATAGGGGTTCTAAGGGTTAAAATACCCCCTAATATGAAGGTTATACCTGTATTATCAATTACATGGCTTGGTCCGACCCCACTTTCTGGTCTTTTCCCGAACCGGCAGGACGATTCCCGCATGGGCGGCCACGATCTGCTCATATGTCATTTCAGAGCAAAACAGTCAACAGCAGACCCCTCTGTTTTCTAAACAGTACTTCGTTAAGCTCCCTTATGAACTCTCTTGCTTGCTATGCAATCTCGGAAGACCGACTTTGATACGCAGTTTGTTGCATGCCAAACTCCCTGGCTCGAACCAACGACAAAGCAAGCATTATTTGCCTGTCCCCTTTGTTCTTAACCACAGGAATACATTGGAGTATTTCGAGCATTAAAACGGATCTTCCAAAGGTGTTTTAGCCTAAAAGGTTTTCTAATCAATAGGTTACGCTTACTTTTTGGGCCTATGTGTAGCCACTAAATAAATACTAATTGGCAATATTTATCTTGACATAATGATTGGGGTGTGCATATATAGTAGCCACTATGTATGTTGATGTCTCCAAAAGCCAAGGAAAGTACACGCGGTATCTCCTGAGGGAGAGTTATCGCGATAAGGGCAAAGTCAAACACCGTACCGTCGCCAATATTTCCCAGTGCTCGGAAGAGGAAATTGAAGCAATCCGGCTGGCTTTAAAGCATAAGAAAGATCTTGCAGCGCTTGCCTCCTTAGACAAAGATATTTCTCTTCGGCAGGGACTTTCCGTTGGTGCGGTGTGGCTGGTTTATGATATGGCCCGTCAATTGGGTATCACTGATGCGCTTGGTTCTTCTCGCCAAGGCAAGTTGGCCCTTTGGCAGGTTATTGCTCGAGTCATTAATCAGGGATCACGGTTGTCGTCTGTGCGGTTGGCAGGCAGTCATGCTGGGTGCGATATTGTGGGGTTAACGTCCTTTGACGAGGACGATCTTTACAAAAATTTGGACTGGTTGAGCGAAAAACAGTCTGTAATTGAAAATCGCCTTTTCAAAACAATGCATCCCGACGAGCAACCGGGGCTCTTTTTGTATGACGTGACCAGCAGTTATCTCGAAGGCACGCAGAATGAACTCGCCGCGTTTGGATACAATCGTGACGGCAAGAAAGGTAAGCGACAAATTGTAATTGGTCTTTTGTGTAACGAGGATGGCAAGCCTCTGTCCATTGAGGTTTTTAAAGGCAACACTCAAGACCCGAAAACCCTGGCTTCCCAGATTGATAAAGTAGCAAAGCGTTTTGGCGGCAGTGATGTCACTTTTGTGGGCGATCGCGGAATGATCAAAACGCATCAGGTTGAAGACTTATTGGAGCACGGATTTCATTATATAACCGCCATCACGAAACCGCAGATCGAATCTCTGCTTACAAAAGGCGTGATCCAAATGAACCTATTCGATCAGGAGCTTGCAGAAGCTGTCAGTGATGATGGTGTCCGCTACGTTCTTCGGCGAAATCCTGTTCGGGCGCAGGAAATGCGTAAATCGCGTCAAAGCAGACTCGCATCGTTGACCAAAGAAGTAGAAAAACAAAATGAATATTTGGCAGAACATCCTGGCGCCCATGTAGAGGTAGCATTGCGTAGGATTGATGAGCGATGCAAAAAACTTAGACTGTCAAAATGGGCAACATTTTCAGCTTCGGGACGAAACATTATTCTCATTATCGATAAAGAGGCCCAGCAACAGGAAGTCAAGCTGGATGGTTGCTATGTCTTAAAGACAGATCTGACGAAAGACATAATTAATAAAGAAACGGTGCATGCTCGCTACAAGGATCTCGCTCTCGTGGAATGGGCATTTCGCACAAGCAAGACAGTAGAGTTGGAGATGCGCCCTGTTTATGTTCGATTAGCTGACCGTACTCGTGGCCATGCGTTTATTGTAATGTTGGCCTATCGCATTGTCCAGGAATTGGCACAACGGTGGTATAACATTGAATTGACTGTTGAAGAAGGACTCAAAGAACTTACGACATTGTGTGCGACCGAGATGGTAGTAAGTGGCAGGCCCTGCTGCAACAAGATCCCAGAACCCCGACCAATGGTCAGTAAACTTCTGGAGGGAGCAAAAGTAAGACTCCCAGACGCACTACCTTGCAGCGGTATCCGTGTAGCCACGAGAAAAAAACTGGTCGCTCAGCGAAAACGCCGTTAATTTTCAATTAGTTATGCTCTAATTTCGCATAGTCTCCACTTGGAAAATCCGTTAAAATTTGAGTTTGACGCTGAGATTGCTGAAAATAGCCATTCTCGGACAACCTCCTAGATCAGCCGAAAAAGGCGTACGTCAATTTCATGGAAGAGGGAATTGGCCAGGGTCGGCCGGATGTGCTCCAAAGCGGCAGCGGTTCAGCCCGATAGCATCAAGCTGGGCAGGAAGGTGATCAGGTCGGGCCAGATGATAAAAAGGATGATAGTGACAATATCCACCGCTAAAAAGGGCATGATGCCCCGGAAGATGTCCTCTATCTGCACATTGGGGGCCACGCTGAACACTGCATAGACATTTAACCCCACCGGCGGGGTGACCAAGCAGATCTCGCACATCTTGACCACGATGATCCCGAACCAGATGGGATCAAAACCCAGGGCCACGATGGCGGGATAGATGATGGGCAGGGTGAGCAGCATCATCCCGATCAACTCCAGGAACGTGCCCAACACCACGTAGATCATAAGAGAGCCGGTCAGGATGATCAGGGGATGCACCGGGGCGTTGACTACCGCGCCTGCGATGGAGGCCGGCAGACCGGTGAGAGCCAAAAACCTGACAAAGATCAGAATGCCCACTACGATTGCGAAGATCATCACCGTGACCCGACCGGTCTCCAACAAGGACTCCTTCAAGGTGTCCCACCCCATCTTTTTCATGAACAACGCCAAGAAGAAAGTAAAAGTGGCTCCCGCCCCTCCCGCCTCGGTGGGGGTGAAGGCCCCGGAGTAGATGCCGCCGATGATGAGGCAGAAGATGACCAAGACCCCCCACATTTTCTTGAGGGAGCCAAAGCGCGTTTTCCAGGAGACGGCGTCAAGCGGCGGGGCCAGGCTGGGGTTTCTTTTGACCTGGCCGTAGATCAGCAGGCTGTAGGCGATGGCAGTGAGAATGCCGGGGATTACGCCGGCGATGAGCAGGACCCCGATGGATTGGTTTGTGATGATGCCGAATAGCACCAAAGGGATGCTGGGAGGAATCAGTACGGCCAGGGTGCCGCCGGCGGCCACGGCGCCGGTGGCCAGCCTGTTGTCATAGCCATACTTTTGCATCTCGGGGATGGCGACTTTACCCATCACCGCCGCCGCGGCCAGGCTGGCCCCGGTGCAGGCGGCGAAACCGGCGCAGCCAAAGGTGGTGGCCAGAGCCAACCCGCCGGGAAAGTGCCCCACCCAATTGCGGGCGGCCTTGAAAACTTCGCTGGTGATGCCGGCGAAGTAGGCGAAATATCCCATGATGATAAAGAGAGGAATAACGCTTAGTGAATAATGAGCGGTTATGCCGTAGGGCAGATACCCGGCTAATGAAAATGCCACCCCCCACCCCTTCAATAAGCCAATACCAGCCAGTCCGACGAGAGCGCTGGCAAAAGCTATCGGCATACCTAACAAGACCAGGCACAAGAGACAGCCGACCCCTATGTAGCCAAAAACAACCGGGTCCATTTTATGAATTACTCCAACTCAATTACCGGGTTGATACCATATGCTCAGGCAGGTTTGCTGGACGAATTGCATGGAAAGTCGCAGACAAAGCAAAAAGCTGCCCAGAGGGATGCACATCTTGGAGGGCCAAGTGGGCCAATTTATATAGGAGGTGATATCTCCGAATTCATACGCATCCAGGGCTGCGATGAATGAAGAACGAGCAATTATGGCAAATACCACCAAAGAAAATAGCAAAATCAAAGCTTCCGCCATATGATAAAATCTGCCTTTAAAAATCTTTTTTTGCAGAAGTTGCATTCTGATATGGCCGTTTTGCAGTTGGGTATAAGCCAATCCAAGAAATACCACACCAACCATTATCAACTCGACGATTTCTATGTGCCCTGGGATTGGTGAATTAAAGAAATAGCGCCCAATAATCTCGCCGGCTGCGAAAAACATGAGAACCATGATCAGGCTGACGCATATCAGGTTTAGCACCGTATCGGCTTGTTTCAAAAAACGGTCCAGAGCATTAACCAAAGGCCACGGGGTGGTTAATGCGTTGTCATGCGAACTTTGATCTGATTGATTTGTCTTCACGGCATTTTACCCGTCGCCATTCCCTGTTCACCCTAATAGCCGCAGATTTCCTTCCTCTTTGTTAAATAGAACGCCAAGACGTCCTTGCCTGGCAGACCTTTCTTCTCGGCATCCTCTGCCCACTTCCTCCAGACTTCTTCGGATTTCTTGACCAACTTGGCGCGCTCATTGGGGGGGAAGTTGATGAAAGTCAAGCGCTTCTTGAACTTCTTGATCCATTTCTGGTTCAGGGTATCGTATTCCTGGCCCCATTCCTTGGCGGATTTGGCGTACCACTTCATGTGGATTTTCTTGAACTCATCGGGAAGCGCGTTCCAGGCGTCTTGGTTGGCCAGAAAGGCGCAGGCCATGGTTCCCAGGTCAAGGTCCACAATGGCATACTCGGATACTTCGTCGATCTTGAAAGCCCCAAAGGCAAAAGACCAGGGGAGGCCCACCATGTCCAGCGTGCCTCGGTCAATGGCTTCGTACACCTCGGGAGCGGGCATCAGAGTGGGCACCGCGCCATATTCTTTCAGCACCTTGGCGATGTTGCCTCCAATACGAATCCTTACGCCGTTAAGATCTTCAACCTTCTCGATCTTCTTCTTGCCCATCAGATTGTAGGTGCAAAGTGACCCGGGCAGAAGGGGAACCGCGCGCCAGCGTTTGAGTTCCTTGAGTAGAGCAGGATGCTCCCACATGGCCTCCACCATGGCAGTGATGTGTTCGGGATCCTTGGGAGAGATGAAGGGCAGTTCCATCACCGCGTGCAGGGGAAGTTTGCCCGGGGTATAGGCGCTGCAAAACTGGCAGGCCTCAAAAACACCACCCTTAAGACCGTCAAGCTGCTGCTTGGGGGGGCTCAGAACTCCACCATAGTGCAGCTTAATCTTCCATTTCCCGTTGGTCTCCTTTTCCATGTCTTTGGCCCATCTCTCCAAGGGGAAGGTCCAACCCCGGGGAGCGCCAAACAAGGAGACGTTCCAATTTATAGTATCCGAGGCCGCGTAGGAATCGGGAAGCGAGGTAAAAAGTAAGGCAACAACCACCAACGAAACAGCCAGCAATTTTACTCCTGTTTTAGCACTACAACGATACTTAGCCTTTCTCATGATACACCTCCTGCTTTTTGGTTTTCGATGATTTTCTAACCCTGCCTATACCTGTATCTTAACAGGTAAAACCATATTTCTAAGCAACTTGTTCTCCGATCTCTTCCGGCCCAAGGTTATAATATTTATCATTTACGCTCTCGCAGTATAGAACCTTGATTGAAATAGTCGTGCCACTCAGGGATTAAGATTTTCAAACCACAATTGCTGTCCTAAGGTGGATTCAAGCGAGAAACCATCGGGCTTGCCTTTCACATCGGAAAAAGAAATTGGAGTTTGGAACATCGCCAGTATTGTTGTCGGGTTAGTGACCCAGCGTTACATAGTAACCTCCTTCATGCCAACGGATAATTAAGCGCGAAAAAAGGATCAATAAAACTACAAAACAATCTTGGCCCCCACAGAATTAAGCGCAAATTGATCTGGAAAAGTTTTTTCGAACAGGTTTATGGCCTTCCAGCCGGTACAATGACACGGGATGATTACCTCGGGCGAGTACTGCTTCATGGACTCAACCGTTATATCAATGATCGGCTCGAATTCGGGGCCGGTGAGATGGAAGCCACCCACCGCGGCGTAGATTCTTTCGACCCCGGTTATCTCGCGGGCAAAATTGATGGTGTTTATGATCCCGGCATGGCCGCAACCCGCGATGACGACCAGGCCCTTGCCCTTGACGTTCACCACCAACCCCTGATCATCCAAGATGTCATCTTTAATGATTTTGCCGTCTATCTTGTAATGCGCAGTGGGCATTCCCTTTTCAAAAGCAGTCTTGCGGGGAATATTGGTAAGGGTGCCGACTAGACCACTGGCCAGTAGATGAGGCTCACTGATTTCAACGATCGAGCAGCCGGATTCCTCGATCATCTCCCGTTGCAAGGTGGGGATGGGAATCTCTCTCCCGTCCGGGAAAACATGAATGCGATTCTGGGAAAGGGCCAAGGGGTGCAGATAAACCTCGATGGGGTGAGGCAGCGAACCCAAGACCTCCCTCAGGGCGCCGATGTGGTCATGATGACCGTGGGATAGAAAAACCGCCTCCGTCTGGTCCACATCCACGCCTAGGGCGGCGATGTTTTTGGGCATCGCGTTGGGGGAGATGCCAAAATCCATGATAATGCAATGGTGTTCCTCACCTGAAAAAACCTCGATGAAAAAGCTAAGCCCATGTTCGGCCAACAGGGGTTTGCGCCTGACGCCGTCCTTCATCAAAGACGCCCTTTCCACGTGCTCTGTGCTGGCCAGGAGATTGTCAATATAGTTATCAACAAGGGTGGTTATAACCAGCTTATCAGCCTCGCGCAATTTAATTTTGATGGTATTTTCATACATGACTGGCCCCTTCCGTGCAGTGAAAGATATCTGGCACAATCCAATCGAAATTATGTTGTTGTCTGGTTTAGTGAGTTTTTAAACTGCAATCATTAAATACCTATAATGACTAAGACAATTCTCAGAATATCAAGACTTTTCTTTGATTACCCCCAGGGAATGAATATGGTCCAGGATGAATAACTTCCGGTCAATCTTGGTGTTTCAGCGGGCCGGACTTCTTGGTGAATATAGCCAGGCCCAGCCGCTGGGCAGCGTTGCAAAAATGGCGAAAGGAGGCCTGCTTGGCCTGGGCAGAGTCCTTGGCCTCAATGGCGGAAAAGATGGCCTGATGTTCTTGATGCACCACCTCCGGTAGTCCGGCGGTCAGGCTGGAGCGGTTCCTGGCTTGTTCTATCATATGCAATATTGTCTGGTTGAGGAACTGCATCAATGCACACAATTGCCGGTTACCGCTGGCCTGGGCCACCCCCTTATGAAATTCGAAATCCGGCAGGGTCCCGTCGATATTTTCGGCAACGGCCCGGGCCATGGCCTCCAAGTGGCATCGTAATTGGGTCAACTCCTGGTGCGAATGCCGGGTGGCGGCCAGGCCAGCGGCTTCGCTTTCCAGTATGGCGCGCAACTCGAAAAGCTGCGCCATATCTGTTACGTCATACTTTTCCAGTTCCGGCATATGCAGGAAGCGCCGTCCTTCCGGTCCCTTGACCACTACGCCCTTTCCCTGGTGAGAAGAGATTAATCCTTCGTATTTCAGCTGGGATAGGGCTTCTCGGATGACAGCGCGGCTCACCCCGAACTTATCTGACAGTACGGCCTCGGTGGGCAGCATGTCTCCCGGCTGCAACGCACCCTTCTCCATTTCGTCGATCAGCACGGCCGCAACCTGATCTGGTAACCGGGAAGTTTTGGGTAAGAGATATTTGTCAGACAACATGGCAACCATGTCACCACATAACACAACCGTTTGTCTGGTGTCAAGCGACAAAATGAAATAAAACAAAAAAACTACACCATATGTGGTATTAGGCTAAATTGGAGTTCTGAGGTTTTTCAGGAATATGGGTTTGGGTAAGATAGGGCCTTGAAAGGGTGGACATAATTGAAAACTGAGGTCATTTGGATCTAATCCGGACACGCCACTCCGTTAGATCCTATAGCCGGTTTTGAAAAAATCATAATATGTAGGGGGTCTTTGCTTGGAGCATGGTCAAAGAAGAATATATCTGCTGGTACGACTTCTTCAGCCTTGACCTTAACGTTGCAAAAATCGAGGATGCCGTAGATATTAGGCGGCGAGGGTGTAAGGGTATGGGTGTCAGACCTACACATTCGCATTTGACAAATCAAGATCCGTGAAAAAGGGATCAAATCTTTGATTGAGCTTTCTTTATAGTAAATCTAATATTTGCCGATAACGCTTTTTGAACTTATTGTTTCTCAACCTTCTTTTTACCCTGCTGATTGCATTGCTCACGGAACTGTAATTATTCAAATCAAATTCCTCCCCTATCTTTGTTAGACGCTCACTACCAATATATCTCAAAAGATAGATAGCAAGATCACGCGCCTCGTTTTCTACACCCCTACTGGACTTTTGTAGCTCTGCCTCCGTACTTAATGATAGACGTTCGTCTGCTCACTTATGAACTCTCTTGCTTACTATGCAATCTCGGAAGACCGGCTTTGATACGTAGTTTGTTGCATGCTAAACTCCCTGGCTCGAACCAACGACAAAGGACTGGCCGTACTTCGTGGTGCTTGCACTTACCGGAATCGAGATTCAACCAGAGACACGGATTGGAATCCCGATAACGAGCACTGTGAGCATAGGCGTCAACTTGTTGAAGGAGTTCGTCTGACGCCTTTACCAACTCGTTGGCATCGAAGGGAGGAAGTGAAAAAGCCAAACAACAGATTCCACAGTTATCGCATGGATTATTAGAAGGTGTGTTCATACGCCAGTTTGTCGAAGGTTATGCAATTATATTTACATCCCCAAGCGTTGATTTTACCCTATCGACAAAATCTCTGCTACCTTTTATGACATCTGTAGGTGATATGCCATATCTGCCCTGGACCGCTTGGCGCTTGGGGTCGGACCAAGCTATGCTATTGATATCTATAGGGTATCCCTCCAAGAATAGGTGTTTTCAGGTCTTAAAACGCCATTTTCAGGGTTAAAAACACCCTTATAAGGGGCGACTGGCTCTCGAAGTTCATAGGCTCCATTATTCCTAAGTACTTTGCGCCCTTTTGCTCTTATGCCAAGCCTTTCCTTTGTAGCTTCAATAAATCCTTTGCTCCCTACAGCAATACTCTCGGTCCATTTGCTTTCCCGACCATGGTTTTCAGATTCAAGAGCCTCTTCAATCCAGTGCTTGCGGGCTTCCTGAAACTCCTCAAGATCCCTCATTTGTAGCAACGCAAATGCCTTTGCAGTATCTATAAGGCCATACCTCTTGGGCGGGTGCTGTATCTCATTGTAACCGCAAAAAGACCAGTCTTCCGGATTCTTCACAACCCCGGCGCGAACCATATTCATATCGATATAGATCATGCATCGAGCCAAGTACACAGCACGCTCAACTGCTGTAGCATGATAACGATCTTCCCAGAATGCTCCCTTGCGCTTCTTTCTCTGATTGTATTCCTGCCCTGTCTTTCCCGCCAGGAGTTGGATCGATT
>Ga0222681_1000473_pt1 | contig 14213 bp, 3 predicted proteins | sample AntAcemetage1006_FD_179844 | JGI IMG/M metagenome (GOLD analysis project Ga0222681, IMG submission 179844) | Saline water microbial communities from Ace Lake, Antarctica - #1006 | ecosystem: Environmental > Aquatic > Non-marine Saline and Alkaline > Saline | place: Antarctica: Ace Lake... | reverse complement strand
ATATTTTTTAAGATATTCTGAATTATCAACAATTTTAGATATTCTTTGTTCAACTGATCCGGTTTTTCTTAAAAATTTTGATGCTTGTTGAGCTTTTTCGGTTTGTTGAGTTTGAACTTCAAATTTTATTTCTTTTATAAATTTTATTTTGTTTTCTGATGGAATATATTCTACAGGGCAAATTGAAAAAGAACCAATTGAATGTCCTGCAAGAAAATGAGTACTGATATTTTCAATTTTGTTTTTTGGATAAGCTTTTGAGGAATTATAAATATCCAAATTTAGTTTAACAGTATAATTTTTAATATCTTTTGAAAGAGGAAATTCACGTTCGCCTGGTTTTATTTTTATATTATTGATTTCGGGATAATAAGTAATTGAAGAAATTTGAACATTTGAAATTTCTTTACCCTGAAGAATTAAAATACTAACATTTTGATGTGGTAACAAAGGTGTACCTTCTTCACCAAAATTATAGCAATTGGTGTAATGAAGTTCTGTTAATCCTTGATTATCTGTTATTATTTCCGGTTTTTCAAAGTTGTAAGAATAACTTTGGGCGAAAATATGATTTGCAGAAAAAAACAAAAAAGCGGAAACAATAAGCAGTAAATTTTTCATAATAATTTATTTAAGTTCATGTAATGTATTTATAAAAATAAGGTGGAGATTTTTTAAAACCTCCACCTGAAAATAGTTTTTATTGAATAATCATCTTTTTATTTAAACTGTAATTTTTATTTTGAATAATCAGATTATAAATGCCACTCGAAAGCTCACTTACATCAATTGTACTAACATGTCTTTTATTAATATTAATACTATTTTTTTGATAAACAAGGTTTCCCATCATGTTAAATATTTTTATGTCAACATTTAATAATTTATCAGTATCAACAGATAAAGTAAATTGTCCGATGTTAGGATTTGGAAAAATATTTATAATCGGTCGTTTTTCTTTTTCCTCAATATTTACGGTATTATCAACGGTAACTTCCAGTTGTTCTGAAAATTCTCCTTCACCACAATCATTAATAGCTTTATACGAAATAAATGCTGTTCCAAGATAAGTGGAACTCCATTCAACAAAACCGGTAAGTTCGCTTCCTGTGATAATTCCGGCTTCTACCGGGCTGATATTCCATTGATAAAAATTTGCGCTTGCAACCGATATGCCTGTATATTCAGAAGTAATAGTTAAATATAAATCAATATATTCCAGACCTTCAGGAATAACCGGAGCTTCTGGTTCGGTTATAAATCCAAGTAGCATTTCGTCGTCTGCAGTTTCACCATCATTATCTGTAGCAGTTATTGTAAGTTCAACTGAACCGTTTTCAATATCTTCTGTACTTGGAGTATAAACAGGATTAAGGATTGTGTTATCATCAAAAGTTCCGGTTCCTGATGTTGTCCATTCTACAGAAACCCAATCAGTACCTTCACCTTCACATTGATAATTATCACCTTCACAAGTATAATCATCATAACCGGCATAACATGTAAGAGTCATAATTGGAGGCATAATGATATAATCGAGCCAAGCACAATCTGCACCCGCAGGACTACCACCTGATTTTATATATTCCCATTTGAAAGTATAATTTCCAACACCAACATAATAAGCTTCTCTAACCCAGCCTTCAGTTGTTCCCGACCATTCATCCTTTAAAGTATTATTTATATAAAACTTAAGATTATGACCGTCAGCAGATGAAACTTTTCTTATAAATGAAATACTGTCAGCAGTCATTGTTTCTATGGATAATGATAATTCTGTAGATTCGTTGTTGTCTATTGCACCAGATTTTGTATGAAAATATCCCTCGTAAGGGTAAAGATTAGTAACAAACCATAGCTCATCTCCACCAACTTGCCAATCAAATTTTGAAAAGTCACCTGTTTCAAAATCTTCAACAATAAGACCGATTTTTTTTCTATAAGTAGTGTCAACTAACATTGAACCTGAAACAACCTCATAATAGAAATCAGCAAGTACAACACCATTTGGAGTTTCGGGATCTACTGTAACTTCAAAAGAAGCAACTTTAGCTCCAAAAAAGCTAATTGTGCCAAGAGAATCTGTAGAGCTCAAGACTTCGATATATTGACTTGCAGTTGAAATATTTGCGAATGCATTTAATGCTAAACAATGACCGAAGTTTGAATTGGCAACTTCAAGGAAAACAGTTTCACCCGGATCAAGTCTGCCGTTGTTATTTCCTAATTCATCATTAATAATCATTTGACCAAAATTAATTTCAGGAGCGTTTGCAGTTATTGCAAATAATGAGCTCCATGTTTCTTTTGAGTCACTTTCAATGTTAAGATCAAAAGTAATAATATGTTGATCCGGAACATTTTCATCAAAAATTATTTCATAAGCTTCTGTTTGTGTTGATGATGATTGTGCCGGAATAACACCCCATTCTTGAAAATTGTCTATTATAGTAACATAAGGATCAAAAGTTGAAATTGTTGCTGTGGCATTAATTGCATCAGAATTTCCAAGGTTTTCGATTTCAACATCAAGGAGGATTGTTTCTCCGAAATCAGCAAGACCATTGTTATTTCCACTCTCATCATTAATATTATAACTTTCGAATGTGAGATAAGGACCATCAGGAGAAGCCGCTAAAACTGTTCCAATGTATGGTTGTGCGTTTTGTTTTGTAACAATAACATCAGCATCGCCGGGAGTTGTAAAAGGAATTATCTCAAGTTCGATATATCCGTTTTCATCAGCAAGGCTTGCACCATGCAAAATTCCGTTCATCGAAATTGCAACATAAGAATAAGGCTCGGTATTAACAATAAATTCAGTTGTATTAAGTGGTAGAAGTTGTTCGTAACTTACAGATAATTCAGGAGGTACCGAGTAATATATCATTAATGATGGGTCACCAAGAATATTGTAAACATCCCAATAATATGCTGCTGATCCGGGTGAACCTTCGAGAACAGCCATATTTCCGGCGTGAACAACTTCATCTTGCGAAACATACCATTCTTCAAATACTTCACCATGGTCGTGAAAACTTCTGTCGTAGTTTCCAAGTGTAGTTTCTTCATAAGAAGGAGGATTTTCAGAAATAACTCCTACACCAACGCCAAAGTAATAATCTTCGTCCCAGTAAGTACTGTTTGAAGCTCCAATATATCCAACAGCTCCTTTATTTTCGGCTCTTAATATGGCTTCACCAAAACATTCGTTTTGTTGATATTCGCTTGAAGAACAACAATTGCCGATTAGTAATCCATACTTATCTTCGTTTTCTAATGTTGCAATATCGGAGATTGTAAAGGAAGGGTCAGCCCAACCATTGGGGCTACAGTGTGCAGTATAATTTCCAAAAGTAACCCCATCGCTAATATTTTGGATTATTTGAGAACTACTACTTCCTGATGCCGGATAAAGATATGTATGAGAAAGAATATTATGATCTTCATTAAAATAATTAATTGTACCATAATTAATCTGACCATTTCCCCAGTCATGTGCGTGAAAGGCATCAACACCGGAAACCAAAACTACCTCTTCAAGGTATGAAGGATCGGGCATTGTATATTTTTCGTATTGAATAGTTTTGTCAATTTGAGGTTGAAGATGAGCAGTAGTTTGAGCTGAAAATCTTCCATAATATATTTCCGGTAAAAGGTCGCCGGTAAATTCGCAATAATTTCTGTCGGTAGCACCGTTTCCGTTATCCCATGCGGGAATTTGTTGTATATCTCCAACAAATAAAACAAAGGAAGGAGAAGGGTCTTCAGGTGTACCAGCATCATATAATCCCTGTATATAATTTTTAATTTCAGAAGTTGTATTTCCAACTTCCGGCTGGTCGGTATATGATTCAATTACAGTAAACCCTTTTTGTGTTTTCCATTCGATAAGTGGTTGAAGTTGATTTTCGAACATTCTATCTGAAATGATAACATATTTTACAGGATATTGCATAAAATTATCCTTTGTGTCTAGAGGTTGATAATTTAATAACTGATGATTTATTGCACTAAAAAAGATAGAAGATTTTTTCTTTTTCAATTCAATGGTTTTTGCAATATCTGCATTTTCAAATGTTATTTCAATTTCGATATCAGAATAAACCCTGAGAGAATTTGTTACCGGATTATATTTAACAGGGAAAATATTAAGTCTGGCAATTCTTACGGTTCTGTAATATCCCAAAACATCAATATTAACTAATTCATCATCACCAAAAGAATTGATTTTATAAGATTGTGGATTATAAATAAATTCATGAATATCCACGCTTTTTGATTGTGGAGGTTGAACCGGAAAAACTTTGTTTAAAATACCTAATTCGCTAAGATTGTATTCTTTTACATTTGAAGAAAGAATTTTAATTTTAGGATTTGCTCCGGCAGGTATCTCAATTAATTTCCTTTTAACGGGAAGTTCGGGAGTACCATAAGCCATGTTTTTAGCATATCCCTGAATCGTAAGTTTTGTAAATATTCCCTGATCGGTAAATACATCAAAAGTATTTATTGATATTATTGAGTTTTCGAGTTTAAGATTATGATAAGTACTTTCAATAACATTTATCGAAGTTTTCCCATCCGGTTTAACATTAATTTCATTAGCAAAAACACTTGATGAAATAATTATCACCAATACAATAAAAAGTAATAATTTAATATGTTTTAGAGATTTCATAGTTTCATAATTTTTATTATTAAAATCAAGTTAAATTATAACAGATAAAAAAAGCCTGTTAGATGCAAGCTTTTTTTATCTATCAAGAAATTATTTTTGAATTATTATTTTCTTGTTGAATTGTATATCATCTCCTTTAATAATCAAAAAATAGACACCTTTTGAGAGTTCATCTAAATTAATAGTGTGTTTGAATGCTCCTTTACTTTGAATGTTATCTTTGTGATAAATCTTAGTTCCTAACATATTGAAAATTTCAATTTTTACATTATTGAAATTTTCCGACATCCACTCAATATTCAGATTTCCTGAGGTTGGGTTTGGATAAACAAATACTTTGTTGTTTTCGTTTTCCGGAGTACTAGTTGTGTTATCAACAGTGACTTCAAAAGCTTCTGAATATTCACCTTCTCCACATTCACCAACACCTTTAACAGAAATAGAAGCAATTCCAAGATAGTCTTCATCCCAAATAACAGTACCTATTGTACTATCACCTGAAATTATACCTGCATCAACAGGATCAATATTCCAAATATATGAATATGCAGTGACAACAAGAGATGTTGTGTATTCAGAAGAAGCGATTAAAAATACATCTACATAATCAGTACCAGAAGGCATTTCCGGTGCTACAGGGCCAAAATCAATAGTTAATATCATTTCGTCGTCAACAGATTCTCCATTATTATCAACAGTTTCTATAGTAAGAATTACAGAACCTGCAGTAATATCATCTGCGCTTGGAGTATAAACAGGATCAAGGATAGTGTTATCATCGAAAGTTCCGGTTCCTGATGTTGTCCATTCAACAGAAACCCAATCAGTAGCTTCACCTTCACATTGATAATTATCACCTTCACAAGTATAATCATCATAACCGGCATAACATGTAAGAGTCATAATTGGAGGCATAATAATATAATCAAGCCAAGCACAATCAGAACCTGCCGTAGCTCCACCGGATTTTTGGTAAACCCATTTGAAAGTATAATTTCCAATGCCCACGTAAAAAGCTTCTCTTACCCAGCCTTCGCTTGTCCCTGACCACTCATCCTTTAAAGTATTATTAATATAAAACTTAAGATTATAATCGTTAGCAGATGAAACCTTTCTAATAAATGAAATACTGTCGGCAAACATTGTTTCGAGTGTTAAAATTAATTCTGATTTTTCAGAATTTCCAATATTTCCTGATTTCGCACTATAATATCCTTCGTAAGGATATTGAGTTGTAACTGCCCATGGTTCATCTCCTGCATGTGTCCAATTATATTTTAAAAAATTTCCTGTTTCGAAATCCTCAACGAGAAGACCAATTTTAACTGGGAAAATATGTTCTTCCTGATAAGCATTTGAAACAATTTTATAATCGAAATCAGCAATGATAACCCCATTTGGTGCATCATCATCAACAACTACTTCGAATCTGGCAATTTTTCCACCAAATAATCCAATAGTTTCAATAGAATCAACAGTATTTAACACCTCAATATAATTACAATCAGTATTAATATATGCTATTGAGTTTGTTGCAAAAGAATGACCACTATTAGTATTCATTACTCGTATTTCTGCTGTTTCACCAGCATCAAGTCTTCCGTTTCCGTTACCTCCAACAACATCATTAACAGTTAGGTTCCCGATAGAGATTACAGGAGCATTTATTGTAATTGTTGTACTATTAAGCCATGTAGAATCCAATTCGTCAGTAATTGTAATATCCAAATGAATTTTTTCCTGATCAGGAATATTATCAGCAATATCAAATGAATAACCATCAGGCATTGAAGCAGTATCATTAGCAGGAATTAGTGGATATAATTCTGATGTATCAGTTAGGGTTATGTATTGATTGTAACCTGCGATAGTAATATCAGAATTTAATGCATCCAAATTACCTAAGTTTTGAATTATCAATGAAAGATAAATAGATTCTCCAAATTCAGGAATACTATTTCCGTTTCCGCTATTATCATTTATTACACGTGAATTATAAATACAGTATGCACCGTCTGGTGAAATTACCATAAGGTCCTCTGAATAACGATAATAATTTTGCTTGGTTATTGTCAAACGAACAACTGTTCCGGGAAGTTGAGGAAGAATTGAAATGTCTACAGGAACATCAACTCCTGCACCTACACATGTACCAATTATTTGATCTCCTACAGTTAATGCTACAAAAGCATCTTCATCTACTTGTATAGTAAAAAAATCAAGGCCACCAAGAACAATCCCTGCATGAGTTACTGAAAGATCAGTAGGAACTTCTGAATATAAATTCATAAAAGCATCACCGTGATGATGGAATAAATGATAAGTAACGGTTTTGTTACTTGTATTATAAGGCCAGCTTGATGTTGAAAGGTGAATTTTACCTGCTGCATTTCCAAAAGCTGGTTTTATTCCTCTTGATTCCGGAGTAGTTCCCATGTCAGGCATAAAATCAGGCCACATATTATCATACATTCCCCAAACATAGGTATCGTTAACAAAGGAATAAGAAACTTCAGAAGCTGCTATAATTCCAAGGGCTCCAGAGTTTTGTCCGTTATAAGTGTATCTGTGGAATTTTTCAGCAAAACATTCATTACCCGAGTTATACTTTCCGGTTAAACAATTAATCGAAAAAACAAAAGTCAAATCTGTATTTGTAAGTCCATCAATATCTCCACTATTATAAGCGGGTTCTCCCCATCCGGATACACCACCATGGTCGCGGTGCTGAAGTAAGAATGCTCCGTCATTAATAGCATTATTAACTGATGTTGCATTTCCGCCATTCCATCCACCGAGTTCACCAGGAGTAGCAGGAATATATCCCTGTCCATTGGGACCAAAATAATTTACCACTGTGCTGGTATTTGTTGCTGTTGACCATGGATCTGAATTAGGGTTTCCCTGATAAACTGCATTGATTCTTACTGGATCTTTACCTTGTACATTTTTCAAGTATCCTCCAACTGATTCTGAGCATATTTGAAACCATCTTTCTGTTTGCCAACCAAGTGCAGTAATAGGATGATTATAATAATTTGCACTTGTTGGAGGGTTTCTTTCATAATCAAGAAATTTAGTTATCATAACTTCAAGCTCAGAGTTATCTCGTGCAGTCATCCTTGCAAAAATAATTTCAGGAAGGTCATCTCCATCAACATCAGCATAAATATTATCTGATGCACAATAATTATTCCAGATAGGAGCAATTACTCTGTTGTCCATGCTATTACCAAAATCACCAAGTAATAAAACTGCTACAGGGGGTATATCCCAAGTGTTGTATGCATCATTAAAATAATTTTCTAGAATAGGAGCTGTATTTCCACCAATATCAGAAAGAGTTACAACTTCGGTAACAATTCCTTGTTGAATTCTAAATGTTCTTATTGAATCAGCCCATCTTTGAAAATCTGCCCCATCAGGTGATACAATTAAATATTCACAACCTGTTTCATCGGTTGGGTTCAAAAATCTTTTTGTGTAATCAATTTTTGGTAATGAAGAATGATTTAAGAAAGCATCTTCAAGAATTGGATCGAACCAACTGCTACGTAAACGATCTTCTCCAAAATGATTGTTTCCTCCTTCAAAAGTGATTTCAATTTCAATATCTCTGTAAACTCGAAGTTCTTTTGTAACAGGATTATATTGGAAAGGACTAATGCCAAGAACTGTAGCATCAACACCTCTTAGTTTTAGTGGTTTTGAAAGCTGAACAGCTTGTGCAGGATAAAATGCATCTTTCGAATATATTGCTTCGTTTTTGTTGTATTCCAAAGGACCTTTTTCTGTATCAAGAGGAATTCTTGGAGCAGGAGCAATATTTACATTAGTAAATGTTTCAATTTTTGATGTTTTTACTTTTAAAATTGCTTTTGCACCTTGTGGTATTGCAATGTATTTTCCTGAGCTTGGAAGATCAGGAGCACCTTCATCATTTGGTAACATAACACCATGAAGAAAAATGTTTTTCATTTCTTCGCCTTTGATGTTTGTGTTTGCAAATGTAAATTCTGTAATAGAATAATTTACATTAACTCCTGTTGTGTTCTCTTTTGTAATTTGAAAACCCTGATTGCCCCAACTGTCAAAATACGATACTTTTTGGGCTACCGAAATGTTTACAAAAAACAAAACACTAATTATTACCGATAATAAATAATTAAAAATTTTCATTTGAGATTAGATTTATGTTTTTAAATGTTTGTTAAGATTTTCTAAAGAACTGTTAATCAGAATACTTAAGTCAAGTTTTGTTTCGCAAAGATAATTGTTAATATTTAAAATTCCAAGGTAATTATAAAAATTACCTGACTAATAAAATTTTACCTGAACTGAAAAGTTTGTTTGACTTTAATATGTAATAATAAATTCCGACTTTTAATTTACTTGTATTGATTGTCATTTTCCCATTTTCCGAAATTGTTGAATTGATATTATTCATCATTTGTCCAATGTTGTTATAAATGCAAATCTGAACATCTGACAAATCATTATTCATAAAATCAATAAAAAATTCGTCAGTACACGGATTAGGATATACTTTTACAGCAAACTGTTGTTCAGTATTTTCATTAATAGATGTGGACGAAGCAGGTGGAAATATGATATAATCAAGCCATGCACAATCAGAACCACCGGTTTCGTAAATATCTTTTTCATAAACCCACTTAAATACATGGATACCGGTTGATACTGCATAACTTACTTTAGCCCAATCTTTTTCACCTGACCATGCTTCTTGTAAATCATCATCAATATAAAATTTAAAATAATTATACCCTTCTTCTGATGAAACTTTTCTAAAGAAAGACAAATCTCCGTCAGAAATAACCTCAAGTTCTATTAGTAATTCTGATGTTGAATTGTTACTTATTGCTCCAGATTTTGCACAAAAAACTCCTTCATAAGGATTGATGTTAGAAATTGTCCAAGGTAAGCTATCGGCAAATTCCCAATCGTGTTTAGTAAAATCTCCTGTTTCAAAATCTTCAAATATAAATCCAGCTTTAAGGTTAAATATAGTTTGAGCACTATACTCCCCTGATTGCACCAAAAAGTTCAACGCAATATTTGTTCCTAAAGGAGTGCTTTCATCAACAGTAAGAGTGAATATAGCATTTTTTGTTGATCCGAATTCAATTGTATTGAGGTCGAAAACAGTATCGCTTATACTTACGAAAGTATTGTCAGAGCTTAATATTCCTACAGTTTCATAACAATCGCTATGACCATTATTTAATGATTCAATTATTATTTCTACTGTTTCACCATGATTCAGCAATCCATTGTTATTACCACTACCGCTATCATCAATTGTAAGATATCCTATTTCAAGAACAGGAGCATTTATTATTATTTCAAATTCCGAAAGCCATGTGTTGCTTCCTTCCTTAATTAGATAAAAATTTACAGAATGCTGATCGGGAATATTATTTGAAACTAAAAATTCAAAGCCATTGGTAATTGATAAAAATCCACCGACTGAAATAGTACCATAATTTTCGGTGCTATCGGTAATTGTAACATAAACATCATTAGTTCTTAAAGTTACATTTACATCATTAGCAGTTTCCAAACCAATATTTTCGACTTCAATAGTTAACAAAATATCTTCACCAAAATCAACTATATTATTATTATTATTTCCGTTTTCATCATTTATTTCATGTGAGCTATAAATTACAAATGGGCCGCCGTCAGGAACAAAAACAACTTCATAAATATGTGGGAGACAATTATAACCTGAAATCACTAATTGTGCATTACCAAGTTCAACATTTGCCGGATTATAATAAATAGTTGCATTGCCAAGTGAATCTGTAACGGCTGTTCCGTAAATTACATCACCATCTTTTAGAACACAATTCAGGCCTTCGACTGCATCACCACCGGAAGTTACAATTACATTTGTTGAATCGTTATTGATAGGAATTGTATTTTCAAAAACCACATTAATATTAATTGGTTCGGCAGTCCAGACAGACATTGCCGGATCTCCAAACATATTGCAATCGTAAAAACACCAACGCAAAGCACCTTCTTCGTGTTGTCCGGGAGCATTTACCCATGGCGAAGTTTCTATTTTAGAAATTTTATGAGCTTCACCAACTCTTCCTTTTTTCTGATTATAAAGAGCATCAATAAATTCTCTGTGAAGATGAGCTGAAGGACCTTCTGTTTGTCCTTCGTTAAACCATCCGTAACGGGAGTTAAAAGCTCCTGCTGCAGCAAAATTATCTATTGTTACTATTTTTTCGCCAATACAATCGCTATTATCAAACGAACCACAAATACATCCATGAGTATAAACAAGGGTGTAATTATGAGTTGTTCCGTTTACTTCCGAGAAATTGGAATTTGTAATATCAGGATTATTTAAGCGCATTACATAAGTTGCATTTGCATGACCTACATGATGTATAAAAGAATGCCCTTGATTTATTTCTGTAATCAACTGACTTGCTGACCAGGAAGCACTACGGTCGTATAAAGTATCGTAATTGTCTGTTTCTGGAATACCTGTGGTTTCGTATCCGTTATCATCATGATAACCTATTAGAAGATCCAAATATTGGGCACCCCATGTCATAGGATCAGAATAAAGATGCTCACCAGCAAGCAAAGGTTTATCTAATTCGCCAAGCACGGGAGAATCCTGATATGAAATTGTTTTATGAAGCATATTGTTGAGTTCAACAGTATCACTAATTGTAAATCTTGTTACCGAAACATCAGGTAAAAGATCGTCTTCACCAATTTCTCCCCATCGATTATCACCATCATCATTCCATGTCCCATCAAGAGCTGAATAATAAAGGTCGGCAGGAATATTATCATCTTCGTAACCCGAACCGGATTGAACGTAACAATAAAAACCACGATAAGCAACATGTTCAACATCACCTCCAAGCAAAATATATTCAACACCATGAGCCTGATATTCCTGAATAATATAATTCCTGATTTTTTCTGGCATATCTTGTCCCGAAATATTAGTGTTTATATATTCCGTAGTAACCGTTTCGGCTTTAACACCTCTAGGTATATAAAGATCAATAAGATCCTGATAATTATCTTCAAACGATGAAGGAGTAATTATCATCATTTCATAATCATCATCATCACGATTATTGGTTTGTGAATAATTTTTAATTATTTCAGGATTTTGCGCCAGAGTATTTACTTTTTCTAAAATATTTTCGGAACTTTTTAGGTTTGCAAGAGCCTGAATAGCTTTGTTATCTGGCTTGGTTGTTATTTTAATAGTAATTTTTTTATACCATGAAATGATTCCGTTTGCCGGATTATATTTCACCGGAGTGAAGGTTGATAATACAAATGAATATCCATTTAAAAATTCAGTTGAGAATTCTCCGTTTAATTTTTCCGGATACAAAATATCCGAATCATAAACATTTTGATTTTTTTGAAAGATGCCTGAGTTTTCTTCGGATAAAGGTCTTGAAGCCTGACGAGGATAGAGTTGATACTCCCCTGAAATTAATGTTTCATTTTCTCCAATAACTTCAATTGATTCCGCAACATAGCCCGGAGGTAATAATAGTGAAATGGAATGATAAGGTAGAGTAGGCTCTCCTAAATGTCCTGCCATTTGAGTGTTCTCAAAACTTATAAAATTATAATCTCCGTTTTGTGTTATTTTATATTCAGAAAAAAAGTAAGTTTTTTCAATTATCTGTGCCTCTAAGTTAAATGAGGTGATTGCAGATATTAATAAAAATAGTGATATTATTTTTTTCATCAGTTGACTTTTTGTTAGTTTATCATTTTCTTTGTTTGCAATTATAATAACTTAAGATGCAGAAATTGGGAATATAGTTTTTTACAAACTTCATTAAATAGTTATTCCCGTATCCATCTTGTATTAATAAAATGTATAGGATGAGTCAAAGTTTACATTTCAAATATGCTTTATTGACAATCACAATTAGATAAAAGTTGCACTCGGTTTATTATTTTATTCCTATAAATTAGATTTCCCGTTTTTATTAAGGCATCAAAAATATAAAAATTTTAAACAAAACTTTGAATACCATGAGAAAATTAATGATTAGCAAAAGAATGTGTTAAAAACTTTTATCGATTGCTTTCAAATCTGAGCGTATTACAATAAAAAGGCGAAATTCAATTTTACTCCTCTGAATTAGAGTATAATTTCATTTCGCCTTTTCTTTTAATATCAAATTTCAATAAAAGATTTTGTCATTTATTATAGCTTAAAAATATAGCCTAATCAACAACAATCTTAATCTGTTTTGTTTCTGTTTCTGTATTCAATTCCATAAAGTAAATACCCTTCTCGAAGGATGAAATATCAATGGTTTGTAATTTAGATCCATTGGCATAATTTTCATAAACCATTTGACCACTAACATTAAATAATTTAATACTGTTCAAAGCATCCACACTTTGTACATTAATAAAATCTTTGGCCGGGTTTGGATAGCATTTAAAATTATTAGCTGATATTTCGTTCACGCCAACACCGCCAACACTAATATAGTCTTTTTTCACCATGGTAAAACTATTTTCTGTTTGATTAGTAACTGTTAAGGCCACAGAAAAAGAGCCAGCTGATTCGTAGGTATATGTTGGATTTTGCTCATTTGAGTCTTCAACACCGTCATTGTCGAAATCCCATGACCATTCAGCCACATCACCACCTTCAGTGTCATCCGTAAAAGCAACTTGAAGCGGAGCTGTTCCACTTACCACATCACTGAAAAATTCTGGAGTCAGAATATCAGCTTCAAGAGCAATCTCATATGCATTCACAATAATACCAGTAGAGTGATCAATAAGCATAACTACAAGATTCACTTCTTCAGGATTAAATCCCTCATCCAAAGTATAAGTAAACTCATGATTATAAGGAGTTCCGTAAACAACATTTGCAGGAATGATGCCTGCAACGCCATCCCATCCACCAACTAAAGCTCTGCCTACATGGTTATAAACCATATCCGCAGCCAGAACAGGGTTGGACAAATCAGCCCAGTTGGTTCCGTCCCAATCAATCAAGTCGCCATATGAACCACCTGAATAGTAATTTGATTGGTTCCACTGTGAGGTGGTTCCGGTAAGGCCACTTTCAACAATAACCATAGAAAGGTTATAAGAAGTACCCTCGAGGTCCATGGCAAAGTTAGAAGTTGCTTCTACTGTGAGGTCGCGTGTACTTTCATCCCAGGATTTTGCAGTTATTTCTATTTTTCCCAAGGAAATTTCCGATTTAGCTAAGAGGTAGGCAGGTTCAAGAGTTTCTAAACCTGGATCATACTCAAATTCCCTGTTCATTAGTCCGCTAGGATAACCTAAGATAAAGGGATAAATTCCCTGATCGTATTCAGTAACCGTCATTGGGTCACCATTATGAACACCAATCCCAATCCAGCTGCCATCAGTATAATTATGTGCCATAGTATTTAATCCAACCAAACCACGTGGACAAAATCCACACCAGGTTCCGGTAGCTTCTTCATAAACCACATTTTTTGAAAATATT
>Ga0222681_1000469_pt1 | contig 14247 bp, 14 predicted proteins | sample AntAcemetage1006_FD_179844 | JGI IMG/M metagenome (GOLD analysis project Ga0222681, IMG submission 179844) | Saline water microbial communities from Ace Lake, Antarctica - #1006 | ecosystem: Environmental > Aquatic > Non-marine Saline and Alkaline > Saline | place: Antarctica: Ace Lake... | reverse complement strand
ACTGCAGTTTTTCTGTGGGAGAGTAGGACGCTGCCGGGATTTTTTATTTTCTAGATTTTACTGTATAATTTTAAAAATAGCGTATAGTGTATAGCGGATAGCGTAAGCAGAGAAAGTTGCAAGTTACAAGTTTTAAGTGTGAAAAAAAGAAGTAGGGGCGTATTGCATACGCCCTCATATACACCAAGTAATACGAAATAGGAAGTTTTGAATTTTGAATTATGGTTTTTAGTTTTTCGCTTTGCGTTTTTCGTTATCTACCAACGGCTATTGGCATATTAACTGGCTAACTGGCGAACCGGGTAACTGGTAAACTAATTTAATTGGTCAATTGGTCAATTGGAGAATAAATTTATTGGAGAATTGGGAAATTAATGAATCATAAAAATATTCTTAAAATTATTTCCTTTGATGTAGATGGTACTCTGGTAGGTTTGGAATACAATGACTTAATATGGTTTAAAGAAATACCCGAACTGGTAGCTAAAAAAAAGAAGATTAGTTTCGAGGGAAGTTTAAAATTAGTACAAGATGAATATAATAAACTTGGCGAACATAATTTAAATTGGTATGATATTAATTATTGGATCTCCTATTTTGGTTTAGAAATATCCCCTGATAAAATTTTTGAAAAATATGAATCTCAAGTTCAGATATACCCCGAAGTAATCCCTCTTTTAGAAGAATTAAAGAAGAATTTTATCCTTATTGTTATTACTGCAATGCCTTGTGAATTTTTAATCCCTAAAATGAAAAAGCTGGAAAAATATTTTAAATTTCAATTTTCTGCTTTATCTGATTTTAAAGAATTGAAAAATTCCAAGATATATTCGAAGATATCCAAAACTTTAAGCATACCCCCCCAACAAATATTACACATAGGTGATCATTGGGAATTTGATTATCTATCTGCCCAGAAAGCCGGAATGAATGCTATTTATTTAGACCGCAGTAATACAAAAAAGGAAAAAAATATTATAAATAGCCTGGGAGAAGTTAAGGAAATAATAGAGAATATTAACCAATGATAATAATTGGTGATACGTAACAAGTTAGCTGGTTAAGAAAACAGTATTGAGTATTGAGCCAAGAAAATAGAAGTCAGGAGCTAAGTTCGTATTTCGAGAATCGTATCTTGTATGTATCAGTTATCCAGTTACCCGGTTAACCAGTTAAAATATAGGTTACAAGTTGCGAGTTAGAAGTTTACAGAGAGAAGTAGGGGCGTGGTGAATTACTTAATTGTATTTTACTTGCACTTGTAGCCCGCAACTATACGCTAAACGCTATCCGCTAATTCTGTACTAACAGCTAATTTAATTGGTCAATTGGTCAATTGGAGAATCGGTCAATTGGTAAATTGGTCAGTATATGAAGAGGTGAAAACAATGCCTGAATTGCCAGAAGTAGAAACTATCAGGAGAGGGCTTCAGAAAAAAATCAAGAATAAACAGATAAAAGATATAGTAGTAAATGTTGATAAAATAGTAAAAAAACCATATTTAGGAGAATTTATTACTAAAATAAAGGGAAAAAAGATTAAAGAGGTAGACCGCCGTGGAAAATATATTATTATTCACCTAAATTCAGAAGATAAATTAATAATTCATCTGGGGATGACCGGACTTCTAATTTATCCTTACAATGAAAATAGCAAAGAAATTGTAGAGGGGAAAATAAAAACCAAACACAACCATCTTGTTTTTACTTTTACAGATGAAACCCAATTAGTTTTTAATGATGTTAGAAAATTCGGAAAAATATTTTTAGTTTCCGAGATTAACCAAGTAGAAAGCATATCTAAATTAGGGGTTGAACCTTTAGAGGATTATTTTACCGAAGAAGTTTTTATTCAGATATTAAATAAAAAGAAAAAAGGTAAGATAAAACCATTTTTAATGAATCAGAAATTTATCACCGGATTAGGTAATATTTATGCTAATGAAGTGCTGTATAGATCAAATATTCATCCTTTACGATTAACTTCTTCTCTTAATAAGGTAGAAGTTAAAAATTTGTATCAGCAGATTAAACTGGTGTTGAGTGAAGCAGTCGAACTTCAGGGAAGTACGGTAGCTGACGAGGCATATCGAGACACAGATGGTAAAAAAGGAAAATTTGCAAAAAAATTACAGGTTTATGCCCGAAAAGGAGAACCTTGTATAAAGTGTGGACATCCTATTGAAGTTATAAGAATAGAAGGTAGAAGCTCATTTATCTGCCCCCAATGTCAAAAATTATAGAATATGACGGTTAATTAATTTTTTAGAATTTAAAACCCTTTTTTATTTTTAATTCCGAATTCTAATGGGCAGACACAAGGTCTGCCCCTACTTCGATTATTTTTCTATACACTCTGAACTAGTTCTTATCTAATATAATCTTTTCCACTATATCCTTTCCGCATCTCTTTCTTTATCACGCATTGCTCATTACTGTATTTCAACACGCAATACTCGATACTGTTTTTATTATCTTGAGTTTTTCTTTTCTTTTTCTTTCTTTACTCGATACTCGATACTTTCTTTTATAAATTCTTGCTTAAATAAAGAAAAAATATTATAATATTTAAAGATATTTCTTAATTACCGTTCTTTTATAAAAAAATATTCTCCGAGCTATTACACCTAAGGTGAAAACGATGGTGGGTTAGCCGATAGGGAATAAGAGGAAACTCTTATTCCTCCCGTGTTTGGAAAGGAGGACTGATATTATGACTTAGATTTGTAAACCAACACCGGACACAGTGTTGGTTTTTTTATTATGAAGTGTTAAATTTAATTATAAGAAAGGAAAGAAATATAGATGAAGAAAAATATTATTTTTAAGGCAGTGTTTTTACTTTCTATTAGTATGATATTAATTGGTTCAGTTTATGCTAGCCCTATTCACCTAAAATTAGCCACTACTACTAGTACGGAGAATTCGGGGCTGCTGGGTGTTTTATTGCCTCCCTTCGAAGAAAAATTTGGGATCAAGGTTGATGTTATTGCAGTTGGTACCGGGAAAGCTCTTACATTAGGAGAGAATGGAGATGTAGATGTAGTATTAGTTCATGCCCGAGCAGCAGAGGATAAATTTATCGAAGAAGGTTATGGAGTAAACAGAAGAGATGTTATGTATAATGATTTTATTATCCTTGGTCCCTCTGATGACCCGGCAGGGATTAAAGGTGAAAGTAACATAATTTTAGCTTTAAAAAAGATTGCTAACTGCAAGGCCTATTTTGTTTCTCGGGGCGATGATTCCGGAACCCACAAAAAGGAAAAGAGTTTATGGCAAGATGCAAAAATATCTCCTGTAGGGAAATGGTATATGGAAATTGGCCAGGGGATGGGAGCGGCTTTACAAGTTGCGAACGAGAGACAAGCTTACGTCCTATGTGATAGAGGTACATTTTTAGCTTACAAGGATAAGATAGACTTAATTATTCTTTCCGAAGGAGATGCTCTACTATTTAATCCTTATGGCATAATGGTAGTTAATCCAGCTCGCTACTCACAGGTTAAATATATGGAAGCTATGCAATTAATTGCCTGGGTTACTTCAGTAGAAGGCCAGAAAATAATTAGAGAATATAAGAAAGAAGGAGAAATCCTTTTCCATCCAATGGCTATTGAATAGCGAATAGTAATTCGCGTATCGAGTATTGCGTATCGCGTGAAGAAAATCAGAATACAGAAGTACAGAAGTAGGGGCTTGATTTATCAAGCCCGCTAAAGAAGTTATCGAAATGACTTGGGTCGAATAAATTCGACTCTTACTCTAAAAGCTATACTTTATTTGCAAAAGTTTTGAATTCTGAATTATGATTTTATGCTTTATTCTTTAAGTTTTTTACCAAATAACGGGATTGCCACGCACCGATAAATCGAAGCAATGACAAGAGAGAAGCCTAACGTAATGTGTGATACAAATTTATTTTGGTTTTCTTCTTTTCTCTTTTTTTTCTATACACTCTACGCTAAACGCTGTACGCTTTAACGTACGAGATACGATTCACGAAATACTGATTTTTGACACGATACACGATACTCGATACACGATACGAATTTATTTATCGAGGTGATATTTTGGATTTTATTATCGAAGGGATACGGAAAGCTTTTCACTTAATCTTTACTTTAGACAGTGAAATATTTAGTATCGTCTTGCTTTCATTAAGAGTATCATTGACTGCTGTTATTTTAGCCTCATTATTGGGAGTATATTTAGGATTTTTAATGGCGGTAAAAGATTATTGGGGAAAAAGATTTAGTGTAGCTTTGGTGAATACCCTATTAGCCTTACCAACAGTAGTTATAGGACTGATTGTTTATTCTTTAGTTTCTCGAAGAGGGCCACTGGGAATCTTTGGTTTGTTATACACCCCTTCAGCTATGATTATTGGGCAGTTCATATTGGCTGTTCCTATAATTATTGCTCTCACTCATTCAGCAGTACAGGGAATTGATAAAAGGGTTAGGAATACCGCATTAACTCTGGGAGCAACCGAAGCCCAATCTGCCTGGATGGTAATTAAAGAAGCCCGTTATGCAGTGTTGGCTGCGGTAATTACTGGATTTGGAAGAGTAATTGCCGAAGTCGGGGCTGCTATGATGTTGGGAGGAAATATAAAAGGAAGTACCCGGGTTATGACTACTGCCATTGCCCTGGAGAGTACCAAAGGAGAGTTTGGTTTTGCTATTGCCCTGGGAATTATATTACTATTTGTTGCCTTTAGTATAAATATTTTACTTCACTATTTTCAAAGTAAGAGAGTGTAAGCTTAAAAATGGATAAATTAATATTTAAAGTTAGAAATATAAAAAAAGTTTATAATAATAAAATTGTATTAGATGTACATAATTTAAATTTTCAAGAGGGTAAGATTTACGCTATTGTCGGCCCAAACGGGTCAGGCAAGACCACCTTACTCAATATTTTAAATTTACTAGAGAAAGCAGACGAAGGTCAAATATTTTTTTACGATCAAGAAATTACCAATAAATCAAATTCTGATATCTTAGAAATTAGAAGGAGAATAACTTTAGTAAATCAGAATCCTTTCTTATTTAATTCTACAGTCTATGATAATATTGCCTATGGATTGAAAATAAGATCGATTTCTCCTAAAGTTCAAAAAAGCAAAATTAGAAGTGCTTTAAATATAGTAGGACTTTCCGATTTTGAAGATAGAAAGGCGAATCAACTATCAGGCGGAGAAGCTCAACGAGTGGTAATTGCCAGAGCCTTAGTGATAGAACCAGAGGTTCTTTTTTTAGATGAGCCTACCGCAAATATAGATCAAAAGCACATAGATGTGGTGGAAAGAATTATTAAAAAAATAAAGGAAGAGATTAAAACCACTGTAATATTTTCCACTCACGACCTTTCCCAGGCCTATCGCTTAGCTGATGAGGTGATTTCTCTTTTGGATGGTAAAATTATTAAACAAGTTCCGGAAAATCTTCTTCAGGGAGAAATAGTAGAAGAAAATGGTTTAAAGCGTTTTAAAACTATGGGAAATATAAAATTTGCCATAGTAAGTAAAAAAGTTGGTCTGGCATATATTTCTATTGACCCTAGAGATATAATCTTATCTTATGAACAGTTTCAATCCAGTGCCAGAAATTCATTTTTAGGGAAAATAACAAAGATTATTGAGCAAAATCATTTGGTAAAGTTAGAAATAGACATCAGCATCCCTTTAGTAGTAATTATTACCAGAGAGTCATTTTTTGAGATGAATCTTAATCTTGGAAGCAAAGTTTATTTAACTTTTAAGGCTTCGGCAGTAAAATTATATTAATTTTTAAAAAAGAAATACTTATAAAACAATGTATATAAACAATTATTATTAAGGAGATAAAAAGTGAATATGGTAAAACCCTTATTTAAAGTTAATACCCCGAATGAGGTAATTACGATGCTAAAAAATCATTTAAATTTAAAGGAAATAACCCGAAACAACATAGAGGAAGTCGATATTAAAATATCCTTACATAGGTTTTTGGCGGAAGAGATAGTTGCGCCCGCTAATCTGCCTGGTTTTAATCGTTCTATAATGGATGGTTATGCCATTAGAGCAGAAGATTCTTTTGGAGCAACTGACGCCTTACCTTCCTATTTGAAAATTATAGGAGAAATAAAGATGGGTGTTAAACCTAAATTTAAGATTAACCCTGGAGAAGTGGTAAAAATACCTACCGGAGGCATGCTCCCCGAGGGAGCAAATGCGGTGATGATGGTAGAATATACTGAACAGATTGATGATGCTACCGTTGAGGCAAGAAGATCAATTTCTCCCTGGGAAAATGTAGTTCGAGAGGATGAGGACTTAAAAACAGGGGAGATAATTTTAAGAAAAGGGAGCAGATTACGTTCACAGGACATAGGAGTTTTAGCTGGAATAGGGAAAATTAATATCAAAATCTATAAAAAACCTAAAATTGCTATTTTTTCAACGGGTAATGAAATAATCCCGGCTGAAGGCGAACCTCGAATAGGGCAGATAAGAGATATAAATTCTTATACCCTTGGAGCCTGTATTAAAGAGGCAGGCGGGATCCCTGTTTATAGAGGGATAATTAAAGATGAAGTTATTCTATTGGAGCAGAAGATAAAAAAGACTATCAAAGAAGATGAGGTAGAAGCGGTAATTATTTCCGGAGGAAGTTCAGTAGGGGTAAGAGATATTACCCTGGAAGCGCTTGATAGATTAGGGAAACCCGGTGTATTGATTCATGGAGTATCAGTAAAACCAGGGAAACCTACTATACTTGCCATAGCTGACAATAGGCCGATATTTGGCTTGCCCGGCCATCCAGTCTCAGCAATGATAATCTTTGATCTTTTTATAAATCCTTTGATTAGCTGGTTACAGGGAGGAGAATATAATTATAATTCTACCAAAGAAATAGAAGCAGAGTTGACCTGCAATATGGTTTCAGATTCGGGAAGAGAAGACTATATCCGGGTGTTTGTATATGAAAAAAATAAAAAAATTTATGCCGAGCCTATTTTGGGGAAATCAGGATTAATTTCTACTATGGTTCGAGCATCAGGTCTAATAAAGATAGGATTAAATATTGAGGGCTTAGAAAAGGGCAGTAAAGTAATGGTTAGATTATTTTAATGTTCAACAAATTGTAAACTGATAACTGAAAAACCCGTATTTTAAACTAACGACTATTCACTATTCACTAACGACTAAATAGGGAGGAAAGATTAACTTGAAGAGAAATATATATTTAAGTAAATTAGCTTTAAAAAAAGCTCAAGAAAAATTTTATAAAACTTTATTAAAATACAAACTTACTCAGCCTTTAAAAGGTGAATTAATTTCTACTGAAAATTCCTTGGGGCGGATTAGTGCAGAACCAATTTTTGCCAGGATATCCTCTCCTTACTATCAGGCGGCAGCAATGGACGGGGTAGTAGTTAGAGCAAAGGATACTTATAAAGCTTCCGAATCTTCTCCTGTTATTTTAAAGATTAATCAAGATTTTCATTTTATAAATACCGGTAATCCCATACCTTTCGGTTTTGATGCAGTTATTAAGATTGAGGATATTAACCTTTTGAATAAGGTTAGCGAAGAAAAAAGTAGAGATATTTCTGGTAATATCTCTGATAGTCTGGGAGCAGAAAATATTAAGGAAATTAAAATATTTTCCGCCGCTTTTCCGGGGCAGCATATCCGTAACATTGGGGAAGATGTGGTAGCTAACCAGTTAATTATCCCTGTAAATCATAAAATCCGTCCGGTAGATATCGGAGCTTTATTAGCAGGAGGAGTAAACCAACTTTTTGTCCGCAAAAAGCCCAGGGTAGCAGTTATACCTACTGGTGATGAATTGATTTCACCAGGAGAAGAAATTAGTCCTGGTAAAATTATTGAGTATAATTCTAAAATAATTGAAGGTCTGGTTTATGAATGGGGAGGAGAGGCAAGTATATACGGAATAGTGAAAGATATTCCTCAGGACTTAAAAAAAGTTTTACAGAAGGCAAAACAACAAAATGATATTGTAGTGGTTATAGCCGGTTCCTCTGCCGGCTCAAAAGATTTTACTTCCGAGATTGTCAAAAGTATAGGTGAGGTTTTAGTTCACGGAGTGGCTATTATGCCCGGAAAACCAACAATTTTAGGAATCATTGATAATATTCCTTTTATCGGGCTTCCCGGCTACCCGGTCTCAGCGATTATCTCTGCGGAACAATTTTTAAAACCTTTGGTTTTCTATAAATTAGGATTGATTGCAAAAAAGCGAGAAGAGGTTAAAGTCTATATGGCCCATAAAGTGGTTTCCCATTTAGGAGATGAAGAATTTCTAAGAGTAAAATTAGGAAATATAGATGGGGAAATAATGGCTTATCCTCTTTCCCGGGGAGCAGGAGTGCTAACTTCTCTGGTAGAAGCAGATGCCCTGGTTCGTATTCCCTTGCTTAAAGAGGGGGTAGATTTTGGAGAAGAAGTAGAAGCCGAACTTATAGAAGATTTAAATAAAATAAAGAACAATATCATTGTGACCGGGAGTCATGATTTAGTTTTGGATATTTTGAGGAATGAACTACAAGAAGAGTTTTCTGATTTTAATTTGGTGTCTTTTAATGTAGGAAGCATGGGAGGATTATTAGCTTTGAAACAAAAAAGAACCCACCTTGCCACCGCTCATCTATTGGATCCGGAGAGTGGAGAATATAATTTCCCCTATATAAAAAAGATGCTTCCTCAGAGAGAATTGAAAGTTGTGAATCTAACATACCGGGAACAGGGGATAATGATAAAAAAAGGAAATCCAAAAAATATTAAAGGGATAAATGATTTAGTTAAAAAGGATATTAAGTTTATTAATAGACAGAAAGGGTCAGGAACCAGAGTTTTATTGGATTACCTATTAAAGAAGAAAGGTATTAGTCCTTTGGATATTCAAGGTTATTCCAAGGAAGAGTATACCCATTTAATGGTGGCTTCTTCCGTAGCGGAAGGGAGCGTAGATGCGGGCCTGGGGATTTTATCTGCTGCCAAAGTCTTCCGTTTAGATTTTGTACCTGTGGTCAAAGAAAGGTATGATATAATTATACCTGAAGAATATTACTCTTCTTTAAAGATTCAAAAATTATTAACTGTTATTCGATCGGAAAAATTTAAGAAAAAAGTTTTAAGTTTGGGAGGATATGACCTCTCTCAGAGTGGAAAGGTAATAAAAGAATGAGTAAATTAATAGATAATTTTGGCAGAGAAATTTCCTACCTTCGGGTTTCTATTACCGATCGATGTAATTATAGATGCATTTATTGCCGATCCGAAAATGAATTTGAATTTATTCCTCATCAAGAAATTTTAAGATTTGAGGAGATAGTGGAAATTGTACAAGAGGCGGTAAACCTGGGAATAACTAAAGTTAGAATAACCGGCGGAGAACCGTTAGTCAGAAAAGGAATAGTAAATTTTATCAAACAATTAAGAAAAATAGATAGATTAGAAGATATATCTTTAACTACTAATGCTTTTTTCTTAAGTGAGTATGCCGAAAAATTAAAAGACGCTGGACTGAACCGGGTAAATATTAGTTTAGATTCCCTGCAGGAAGAAAAATATAAAAAAATCACTCGAGGGGGAAGCTTGGAAAAAGCATTAAAAGGAATCGATTATGCTTTAAAGGCAGGATTATTGCCTATTAAAATTAATACTGTACTAATTAGGGGAATTAACGATGACGAAGTAGAAGATTTTGTAAGATTGGTTTTAGAAAGACCATTAAATATTCGTTTTATTGAATTTATGCCCTCCGGGGAAGAAATAATAAGTGAATTTGAAAATAAATTTATTTCAGTTCAAGGAATAAAAGAGAAGCTGATAAAAAAATATTTATTAACTCCTGTAAAAATTAGTACTGCAAACGGACCGGCAAAATATTACCAGATTAAAGGTGGCCAAGGTACTATAGGTTTTATTACTGCCTTGAGCCAACATTTTTGTAAAACCTGTAATCGGATAAGGTTAACTTCCGAAGGCAAATTAAGACCTTGCCTTTTCTCTAATAAAGAAATCGATATTAAGAAGGCAATTAGAGAGTTAGCAAGAGATAAAAACGAAGGATTTCTAAGAAAGAAAATTATAAGGGATAAGTTAAAAGAGGCCGTTAAACTAAAACCAGAAGGCCATAAATTAAATATAAAAAATCAAAAAAATATATCTTTTCAAATGTCGCGAATCGGAGGTTAATAAATAAAAATGGAAGGTAAGTTGTAGATAATGAATAAAAAAATAAAAGGGGAAATTTTGGCAGTATGCCAAAGCAGAGAGAAAGGAACAGTAAAAAAAGACATAGGTTCAGGAGTATTAATAGAAAATTATGGCCTGGAAAATGATGCTCATGCTGGAGAATGGCATCGCCAAATTAGTTTGTTGGGAATAGAAAGTATAAATAAAATGAAAGATAAGGGTTTTGAGATTAAATTTGGTGATTTTGCAGAAAATTTAACTACTGAGAACATTATTTTGCCCGAATTACCTATTGGGACAAAATTGGCAGTAGGAGAAAGTGTTTTATTAGAAATAACTCAAATAGGGAAAAAGTGTCACCATGATTGTGAAATCAGGAAAAAAATTGGGGATTGTGTAATGCCCAGAGAAGGAATATTTACCCGAGTCTTGAAAGGTGGTAAAGTAAATACTGGAGATTGTGTCGAGGTGTTATAAAAGCAATTAAGATGGCTTTATTCCCTAATTGACTAATAAATACCGGCAATAAGAAATATTTAACCAGTGCTTATTTCTCGAACCAGCATTTTAATAGAATTAAAAAATATATCTTTTTAAATGTCACGAATTGGAGGTTGAGGGAATGAAAAAACAAAAATTAACTCATTTTAACAAAGAAGGAAGAGCACGTATGGTAGATGTAGGCGAAAAAAAGGATACTCTAAGAATAGCCATTGCCGAAGGAGAGATAATAATGCAGCCTTCTACTTTAAAAATGATTAAAGATAGAAAAATTTCCAAAGGTGATGTTTTAGGAGTAGCTCAGGTTGCTGGTATTATGGCTGCCAAGAAAACTAGTGAAATTATTCCCATGTGCCATCCTCTATTATTAACCGGTATTAATATTAATTTTAAAATTGATGAAGAAAAAAACAGAGTTATTATTCAATCCCAGGTAAAGACCGTAGGGAAGACCGGAGTGGAAATGGAACCTTTAACTGCTGTATCGGTAGCCGCTCTTACTATTTATGATATGTGTAAGGCAGTAGATAGAGGAATGACTATTCAAGATATACATTTAGTAGAAAAATCCGGAGGGAAAAGCGGGCACTATCAGGGCAAATCAAAGATGGAGAACTAAAAATAATGCAGGAAAAACTGAAAGGTAAAATATTAGCCGTTTGTTACGGAAAAGTCAAAAAAGAGAAGAAGATACCAATAAAAGAAGGGTTAATTATTAAGGATTGGGGTTTAGAAGGCGATGCCCACGCTGGTAAATACCATAAACAAATTAGCCTTTTAGGTCTTGATAGTATGAATAAAATGCAAGACCAGGGGGTAAAAATAAATTTCGGTGAACTCTATGAGAATTTAGATGTAGAAGGGATCATTTTATGTAAACTCCCCTTAGGAACTAAATTAAAGATCGGAGAAGATATTTTATTGGAAATGACACAGATAGGAAAGAAAGATAACTATTTTTTGGAAATTGATGGTAAAACAGTAAGTTCCATAATGACTAAAGAAGGAGTTTTTACTCGCGTTTTAGAGGGGGGAAAGATAAAAGTTGGCGATGAAATTGAGGTGGTTTCAGAATGATTAAAGTTGGGATTTTAACCATAAGCGATAAAGGCTCACGAGGAGAAAGAGAAGATCTAAGTGGAAAAGTAATCGAAGAAGTAGTCAAGAAGGTTAAGGGAGAAGTTAAATATTATAAAATTATTCCAGATGAAAAAGACATTATTCAAGAAGAGTTGATAAAGGCGGCTGATAATTTACACCTGGATTTAATTTTGACTACCGGAGGAACGGGTTTAGCTAAAAGAGATGTTACTCCGGAGGCTACCTTGGCGATAATTGAAAAAGAAGTTCCTGGGATTAGTGAAATTATAAGGAGCGAAAGTTTTAAAAAGACCAATCGAGCGATATTATCTCGAGGGGTGACAGGGATTAGAAAAGAGAGTTTGATTATAAATTTACCCGGCAGCCCTAAAGGAGTAAGAGAATCTTTAGAAATAATATTAGATGCTCTACCGCACGGTGTAGAAATTTTGAAAGGCCAGGCTACTGAGTGTGGAAGAAATGATTAAGAAACCAGGTGAAAATTAATGAAAGTTATATTTTTAGGCACCGGTTCGGGCATGCCTACTTTGAAACGTAATGTATCTTCTATTGCTCTTGTTTTTATTAATAAAAACAAACTATGGTTATGGGATTGTGGAGAAGGAACTCAACAGCAGATTCAGAAAACATCTTTAAAGGTATCTAAATTAGAGAAGATTTTTATTTCTCATCTACACGGGGATCATCTATTTGGCCTTCCCGGACTATTGGCTTCCCGGGGTTTAAGGGGTGGAAAAAATCAGCAAAAAGTTCAAATATTTGGCCCGGAAGGGCTTGGTAAATATTTAAAAGAAACCTTAAATATAACCAAAACCTATATCCCTTATGAAATTGAGATAAAAATTATTTCACCAAATTTACCAGAGGGAATCATCTGGGAAGACGAGGAGTACATAGTTCGATACACAGAAGTAAATCATAATATTAAAGCTTATGCCTATTCTGTCGAAGAAAAAAAGGACAGAAGTCTTTTTTTGATAGACAAAGCTCGCCAGTTGAATATTCCTCCTGGCCCGATTTATCGTATTTTAAAAGAGGGGAAAACAGTTGAATTACCCAATGGAAAAATCTTTCATGGTAAGGATTTTGTAAACAAAATTAGGAAAGGAAGAAAAATAGTCTATTGTGGCGATACTGCCTATTGTGAAGATTTATTCTATATGGCTAAAGGTGCCGATCTTCTAATTCATGAAACAACTTTTTCCCGACAGGAAGAAGACCTGGCTAAGAGAAATTTTCATTCGACTACCACAATAGCTGCCAGGGTTGCTAAAAAAGCTCAGGTAAAAAAATTGATCATAACTCACATTAGTCCACGTTATGGCTCAAGCAATAATAAACCATCAATAACTGAAAGCGAATTACTTACTGAAGCCCAGAGTGTGTTTCCTCAAACTATATTAGCAGAGGACTTTATGGAGTATAAGATATAAGGATTGTTAACCCCATATAAAAAAGTTGTTAAAAAACTTGAAATTTATCTTTTTTTAGAGTATGCTTTTGATGTTAAAATAATTTTTATTCTAATAAGAAAAATTGTCTAATAAAATAGTCAAGAAATTCTTATCCAATAATTATAAAATAAAAATTGAAGTTATTTTAGGTTTAGTTTTAATTGTCTGATAAATTTTAAAATCGGTAATTATAATAAAAGGAGGAAAATGCAAAATGAAAGCTGCAGTTGATAAAGATTTATGTACCGGATGTGGATTGTGCGAAGATACCTGTCCTGAAGTATTTGAAGTAAAAGATGATATAGCGACAGTAAAAGTTAGCAAGGTACCAGATGATTTGTTGGAATCATGCAAAGAAGCTGCCGATGGTTGTCCGGTAGAAGCTATAACTTGTGAGTAAATAATAAGAAAAAAATAATGTAAAAAAGGAGCAGATTAATTAATCTGCTCCTTTTTTACATTAACAGTTAGTACAATTTGATTGTACAGAAATTTCCTTTTATCGTAGGGGTTCGATTCATCGAACCCGCAATGAAAACAGGTCGAATAAATCCGCCCACTACTTTAAAAGCAATACTTTATACGAAAAAAGTTTTGAGTTTTGAATTATGGTTTTTCACTTTTAGTTTTAAATTTTTAATTTAATTAGGACAAATTTTATTAATCCAAAACTATACGCTAAACGCTGCACGCTCTACGCTAGGTTTATTCACTATCGACTAATTTATACACTCTTGCTTCATAAGGTTGTAGATATATTCTTTTGATATCTCCTTTTTCTTCAACATTATAATTACTGATTAGTAGCTCTTTTTCTTGGTAATTAATATTTTCCGGAAGATTAAAAATTGTTTGGCTGGAAAAGAAATTAAGAATAATTAGTAATCGCTCCTGATTAAGAGTGCGTAAATAACTATAAATATGTTCATCATCTTCTAAAATAAGTTGATAATCTCCATAGATCATAATTAAATTTTC
>Ga0222681_1000467_pt1 | contig 14302 bp, 13 predicted proteins | sample AntAcemetage1006_FD_179844 | JGI IMG/M metagenome (GOLD analysis project Ga0222681, IMG submission 179844) | Saline water microbial communities from Ace Lake, Antarctica - #1006 | ecosystem: Environmental > Aquatic > Non-marine Saline and Alkaline > Saline | place: Antarctica: Ace Lake... | reverse complement strand
CGCCTCAAACAGAAAGGATCCGCCCTCTCTCTCCAGATCGACGTAACCGCCACACCGAAACACAACAATGGCGCTATCTTCGTGCAGACCGTCTCCGATTATCCCCTGGTAGAAGCCATATCGCAAAATGTAGTCAAACACCCTGTCCTGCCCGACGCCGCCAGCCGGGCAAAGCTCAGCGAGCGGCAGAGCGCCAAGTACACCGAGAAATATGCCGACTACATCGATCTGGGTGTGATTGAATGGCGCAAGGCTTATGCCGAGCATCAGAAACTCGGCAAAAAAGCCATCCTGTTCGTGATGACCGACGACACGCGCAACTGCGATGACGTCGCGGAATACCTGGAAGGCCACTATCCCGAATTAAAGGACTCCGTCCTGGTTATTCATACAAAGAACAACGGTGAGATCTCCGAGGCGCAGTCCGGCAAATCCAAAGACGTACTGGAAGGCCTACGCAAACAGGCCAATGAGATTGACGACGCCGACAACCACTTTAAGGCCATCATCTCCGTGATGATGCTCAAGGAAGGATGGGACGTGCGCAACGTTACCACCATCGTCGGTCTGCGCGCCTATTCAGCCAAGAGCAACATTCTCCCGGAACAGACACTGGGCCGGGGACTTCGCAAGATGTACCCCGATGGTACAAAGGAATATGTCAGCGTAGTCGGCACCAATGCCTTTATGGACTTCGTCGAATCTATCCAGACCGAAGGCGTGATTCTGGAACGTAAGGCGATGGGCGAGGGAACCGCGCCCAAAACGCCGCTGGTGGTGGAGATTGACATAGGGAACGAGAAGAAAGACATCGACGCGCTGGATATAGAAATCCCTGTCCTGACGCCCCGCGTCTACCGGGAATACAAGAACCTCAACGACCTGGACATAGCCGCTCTGGGTCATCAACGCGTGGCCTACCTGCAGTTCAGTAAGGAAGAGCAACGGGAGATCGTCTTCAAGGACATCACCACCGGTGAGGTCACCCATACCACGATCCTCGACACGGCCGGTGTCGCCGATTACCGGAGCGTGATCGGCTACTTTGCCCGGGCCATTATGAAAGATCTGCGTCTGGTCAGCGGTTACGATGTTCTGTATGGCAAAGTCAAAGCATTCATACGGGACGAGTTGTTTGTCCACCCGGTAGAACTCGAAGATCCCAACACATTGCGCAACCTGTCCGAACTTGTCACAACTAAAACTCTGCTTGAGGCATTCAAGAAGGCAATAAATGACCTTACGGTACAGGACAAAGGAAACGCCGAAATCCGTGACACTATCAAGCTGCGCCAGACCCGCCCCTTTGTAGTTAAAGACCAGGGCTATCTGGTCCCGAAGAAGAGCGTCTTCAACAAAATTATTGGTGACAGCCAACTGGAACTCCTTTTCGCCGGTTTCCTGGAAGATTGCTCAGACATACTGTCATACGCAAAAAACTATCTGGCCGTGCATTTTAAGCTCGATTACGTGAACTCCGATGGCAATATTTCCAACTACTATCCCGATTTCCTGGTAAAGCTTACGGATGGGCGAATTGTGGTGGTGGAGACCAAGGGGCAAGAAGACTTAGACGTACCCTTGAAAGTCCAGCGGCTACGCCAGTGGTGCGAGGACATCAACGGGATGCAGTCGGATGTGACGTATGACTTCGTGTACGTGGACGAGGAAGGTTTCAAAAAATATAAACCGAAGTCGTTTGCGGATTTGTTGGCCGGCTTTCGAGAATATAAAGAGGGGGATAGGGTGTAAAAAACGCATATAGCAGATGAACTCATTCACCCGTCACATAAAGTAACGGGGGTCTTTGGGTGTGGGTGGAGTTCGAGAATCGGGTGCCGGAGAAAACGCCGGAGAAAACGCCGGAGAAAATCCTTACACTGCTGTCTCTCCACCCAAATCTAACGGTTTCAGAATTGGCGCAGCGGATTGACAAATCAGACAGAGCGGTCGAGCGGGCGATCCGAAAACTCCGGGAATCTGGGCGTCTTAAACGCATTGGTCCTGACAAAGGAGGACATTGGCACGTGGTGGGAGAGGACAATGAGTAAGATCGCTTTGTCGGTGGGGACGGGCACACGGGATATGATCCGCCACTGCGTGGCCGAGGAAGGCTTCAAGAAATATAAACCGAAGTCGTTCGCGGATTTGCTGGCTGGCTTTCGAGAATATAAAGAGAAAACATAACAAGGCGCTCCACCGGCCGGCAATTCCGCTGCGCTCCATTGCCGCCGGTGAGTTTAATCGTTGACGCCGTCTGTGGCGGCGTCAACATCGAGTTGAGTGCCCCTCTCAAGATTGGGGCGCCGCAGGCGGCGCCAACCAATCGTTCAAGCGGACCGGGCCAAGCTCTTTACGCGCTCTGCGCGATAGAGCCGCCGGTCCGGCCGCTCAACTCGTCGTTGCCGCAATCGCGACAACATATAGCGGGGGAGGAAAATTGCTTTCTTTCACCCTTCGTATGAAAGCGCACAGTATTCACCTCTACTAACGACACCCTACATTAGGAAAAGGTGATTTGTAATGGATATGAAAATCCCAGCCCAAGAAGACTTCGCCTCGTCTCACGGCTATAAGGTATGGTATCGCATCGTCGGCGATGGTGAACAGCCGGGTAAACTGCCACTATTAATCCTACACGGTGGCCCAGGAGCTCCCCACGACTACCTCGAGCCACTGGAGGCAATGGCGACCTCGGGGCGTCGCGTCATATTTTACGACCAACTGGGGTGCGGCAATTCAGATCAGCCCCACAACCCATCGTTTTGGACAGTAGATCTTTTTCTTGAGGAGGTTGGTGATGTCCGCAATACCCTTGGACTCGATAACATTCACCTGTTCGGTCAGTCATGGGGAGGCATGTTGGCAATGGAGTATGCATTAACACAACCTGGAGGACTAAGCAGCCTCGTTGTTGCCAGTTCTCCTGCCAGTGTGTCCCAGTGGATGGCTGAGGCAAATCGCCTTCGCGCTGAACTTCCGCCTGAGGTGCAGGAAATACTCTTCAAGCACGAAGAGGCCGGCACTACTGATAACCCGGCTTATCAGGAGGCGATGATGGTATTTTATCAACGTCATCTCTGCCGCCTTGATCCATGGCCTGACTGCCTCAATAGAACTTTCGAGAAGCTCATGAAGAATCCGGAAGTGTATAACACTATGTGGGGGTCGAGCGAATTTCATGCGACCGGCACGCTAAAAGATTGGGACATCTTGAATCGGCTAGGCGAGATTCGCATACCTACGTTAGTCATCGGTGGTCGCTACGACGAGGCCACTCCAGTTATCACAGAGACATTGCATAATGGCATTCCAGGCTCCGAATTGGTAATTTTCGAACATAGTTCGCATATGCCTCACATTGAGGAAACGCAGTGCTATATACAAGTACTCGATCAGTTCTTGAGCCGTGTTGAGGATCAGGGGTAACTGACTACTTTTAGCTTTTACGACTTTTGCCAATTGTCACAAAATAGACGGTGCGGGCTAACCCCTCGCTGCACCTGACCTGAGAAACGCGACCTTGTTTTTGGAAGGGCCAGAATTTATGCGGTTGTTCGTGTTTTTTTTGCAAGGTTTGTGTTGTATTTTTCTCAGGCAGGTGAGCTTTACGTTAGGCAATTGATTATAGACTTGGTATCTTCTCAATAAATAGGGGCAATGTCATTTGCAGCGCAGCGAAACAATCTGAAATAAAGCGAGATTGCTTCGTCGCTCCGCTCCTCGCAATCAGACTGTGTCGCAATTGATATTTTAGACTATTTTTTGTCATTGCGAGGACCCCGAACGAAGTGAGGGGGACGAAGCAATCTCAACCCATTGGAGGATAACACATTCTGCTCATTAATTGAGATCGCTTCGTCGCTACGCTTCTCGCGATGACATTTTTGGGGTTGTGACACAGCCTGAATGACATTTACCCCGGAATATTGAGAAGATACTAGACTTGTGTAAATGAGGTAAGCAAGGTAGAGTACGAATCGGAGGTATGAAAGATGAATATCGAAATTGAACGCGAAGAAGACGGCCGATGGATTGCCGAGGTACCGGATCTACCCGGCGTAATGGCTTACGGACAGACTCGTGCAGAGGCGATTTCCAAGGTTGAAGCTTTGGCCTTGCGTGTTTTTGCCGATCGGATAGAACATGGCGAAATAATCCCTGAATTACATGAAGTTTTCGCTGTGCCGGCATGACTCAATGACCATCAACTAAAGCCCAACGAGTATTAAAGGCTTTAATTCGGATCGGCTGGACTATGAAGCGTCAGTCTGGCACCTCCCACCGCGTCCTCTTTCGAACTGGCTGGCCGGATTTTGTCTTTGCCTTTCATGATCGAGAAGAGATCGGCCCACGTATGTTAGCCCGCATTGCGAAACGCACGGGCTTAACACCAAAAGACCTCTGATGATTTGTCTATCCAGTCGCTCAAGCTGACCCCGACAAGCGGCTTCGCCGTGGTCGGGGCAGCTTAGCTTATCGATAGTCAAAACTGACCCTCTAAAGTCCAGCGGATACGCCAGTGGTGCGAGGACATCAACGGGATACAGGCGGATGTGACATATGATTTCGTGTACGTGGACGAGGAAGGCTTCAAGAAATATAAACTGAAGTCGTTCGCGGATTTATTGGCCGACTTTCAGGAATATACAGAGAAAACTTTACAAGGCGCTCCTCCGGCCGGCAATTCCGCTACGCTCCATTCCCGCCGGTGAGCTTAATCGTTGGACAGAACGAGAGATTCCATGAGGGACGATCGGTTCAAGGCCGTACATAGGGGCGGTTCGCTTGATCTGGACCGGCATCGGCAGCTTGCCCTCTGGGCGGCTGACTGCGCGGAGCACGTGCTCCCTTTGTTTAGCCGGCGCCATCCCCTCGATGACAGGCCTCGCCTCGCGATCGAGACGACTCGCGCGTGGGCGGCCGGAGAGGTCAGTGTCGGTGCGGCTCGCTCGGCATCTGTTGCTGCGCATGCTGCCGCACGAGAGGCCACTGACATCGCCGCGCGTGAAGCCGCGCGGGCCGCCGGACATGCTGTCGCAACCGCGCATATGGCTGACCATTCATTGGGCCCCGCATGGTACGCCGTTCGTGCGGTTCAGGCGTCAGTCGAGAAGCCAGCCGGCGTGGCGGCGGCAAGCCGCGAACGGGCCTGGCAACGCAAGCACCTCCCGTCTTCGATCAGGGAGCTCGTTATCTCAGCGAGCGAGGCTCCGAAGTTCACACGCTGAGTCGTGCGTGGTACCAGGCGCCGCGGCTGTCCAACAAGCGGATCGAGCAGACAATACGCCGCGTTCGAGGTAATTCCGAGTTGGAGCGCGGCGAGGCGGCGGAGCACAGCTCATCCGCCAAACGTTAGGGGTCCTACAAGAACGAGAATTATTAAAAAGGTGGTCACAATTTGCGACCACCTATTGACACAAGGAGAAATCTTCAATAGCCAAACCCAGATCAATAATCAAGGTTGGTGCCATTCAGCAACGAATTCTGCTCATTCGCGGAGAAAAAGTCATCATAGATGCTGATCTTGCAGAGGCTTACGGCGTTACCACTAAAGCACTGAATCAAGCCGTTCGCCGAAACGCTGATCGATTTCCTTCTGATTTCATGTTCCGCCTCACTAAAGAGGAAAAATTGGAGGTGGTAACAAATTGTGACCACCTTGAGAACCTTAAGTTCTCCCCTGTTAATCCGTACGCCTTCACTGAACATGGTGCCATCATGGCAGCCAGCGTACTGAACTCACTCAGGGCAATAGAGGTGAGCGTCTACGTCGTCAGAGCTTTCGTTCAGCTGCGCCAAATAATTGCCGGACACAAGGAACTCGCCCGCAAGATATTGCAGCTTGAGCAAAGATTGTCCCATCATGACACTCATATCATGGCACTGATCGAAGCGATCAAGCAACTCATGGATCCAAAACTTCCACCTAAAACAAGACAAATTGGCTTTTCTAACGACTAACCCTAAGTCGCTACAGCAGACCAGAGCCCGCACTACGGGCCCTGGCAGCTGAGCTTTGCGTTGACGCCGTCTGTGGCATCGTCAACGGGAGATGAAGATGAAAGCAAAATACAAACACACTAATATCGTTGCGCAAGACCGGCAAAAACTGGCCGAGTTCTATGAGCAAGTCTTTGGTTGTCTTCCAGTATCACCAGAACGACATTTCTCGGGTCAATGGCTGGAAGAGGGAACCGGTGTAAGGAGCCCCGAATTGTCCAGTATCCAACTTCACTTGCCGGGGGTTGGTGATGAAGGGCCAACCCTTGAAATATTCCAATTCTCCCATTCAGAGGGCAGACCTGAGACAAGGGCAAATCGGGAGGGTTTTGGACATATCGCATTCGAAGTTGATGATGTGCCTAACGCGATGAGGGAAGTCTTGTCCCACGGCGGGAGCGCGGTAGGGAAGGTGGTTTCCCGTGACGTTCCAGGAGTCGGACTCTTGACGTTCGTCTACGTTTCTGATCCAGAAGGGAACATCATCGAATTGTTAAATTGGAGATGACTCAGCCAAACAAGACGCCGCGCGGCCTTTGAACGATTGGGGCGTCGGAGACGGCGCCCCAATCGTTCGAGCGACCGGGCAAAGCTCTTTACGCTCTCCGCGCGATAGAGCTACCGGTCCGGCCGCTCAATTAGCCGGTATGCCTTAAAAGAATAAAGCAATTACAAAAGAGTGACGACTATGTACAGATGGTTTTCTCTGTTATCCGTAAGACAGCATCTATGGTTGATTGTGACAGTGCTAATAATGGCAATTATATTAAGTGTAGTAGTTGTCATGAATTCTTCGAGGGAGGTAATGGTTTCAGAAATATTCACTACGGACATGCCTATTCGGGATATTGCTCCCAACTTTGGAGTTACTGGAAAAGCATTAGCTCGAGAGCTCAATCTGAATCTCGATGTGTCGAAGTTAAAACCTCTTGAAGAATTAGGGATAAAAGAAGAAACCCTCGAACATGCTGTGGAGCATTTGTTATCACATAAAGATAGTTCTCTTAAATATTATATCTTCGCTGCATTAGTTTTTGGAGGGGTCATTTTTTTGGTCAAGCTGGGACGGCCGGAGAAATCCGATATCAAAAATAGGCATAATTGGTATCCACGAACTCCGTATATTCTTTCTCTTCTCCTTTCAGTAATCATAGCCGGCTTCTTTTTAGGGAAATCACCTAACCCCATGGAAGCATCAGTCAAAGTATTCAAATCTATGATTGGACTTTACCCTGACCCAATGATTAAAGTAGCCGCTTTAGTTTTCTTCATCATCCTCGCTGTTATTGGGAATAAGATAATCTGTGGTTGGGCATGCCCTTTTGGTGCTTTGCAGGAATTGTTCTATAGTCTCCCCATTTTGCGAAGAATCAAACAAAAAAAGCTTCCATTTGTTTTGACAAATACAATCCGAGCAGGTCTTTTCTTTACCGTGTTACTTTTCATGTTCGGTATCCTGGGAGGACGCAAAGGGTTTGTTGTTTATCATTATATTAATGCCTTTAATCTGTTTAATCTGGATTTTGAAAGCGTTAGCATTTGGTTGACGGTTATTATTGCTCTAGGCGGAGCATTCATTATGTACCGCCCTTTTTGTCAGCTTATCTGCCCCTTTGGATTTATCTCATGGATAATTGAGCGATTCAGCATTTTTCAGATTAGAATTGACCATGAAAAGTGTACCCAATGCGGTATCTGTGTGAAAGAATGCCCTTTGGAGGCTGCAAAAGGCAGAGTTGAAGGCAAAATAATGCCGGCAGATTGTTTTAGTTGTGCGCGTTGTTTAAACGTTTGCCCGGTTGATGCTATCAAGTATTCCTCTAAATTTGAAAAAGGCATATTAAAGCAATCCAGCTGACCTTACTCCGCGGCTTCGCCGCTTCGTAAGGCAGCTGATTTTTACGTTGGGTGGCGTTAATCATAATCTTTAAAGGGAGTTTTATGAAATTGATTATTTTCTCTCCGACTGCATGCAATTTGGCCGAGGTAACTCGAGCCCTGGAGATAGCCAAGCCATGTCGAGATAGCTTTGAGATCCTATTTGTGAGTTATGGCGGTGAATTTGAAAATCTAATCGAGAAAGAGGGGTTCGTTATTCGACATCTGGAACCGGCTCTAACGCCTGAAAAGGTAGAGCATATTTATAGAGTAGACCAGGGCCGGAAGTTAGGCTATTTCTATTCCGCCCGGGAGGTTGAGGAACAGGTCAAAAATGAAATAGCGCTCTTTCGGGAGCTGAAACCTGTCGCAGTTGTGACCGGTATCAATTTCAGCAATAGCATATCCTGTCGGGTAACCCAGACTCCCTTAATATGGCTGACACACTCGACCTGGATGATGCAATCAATGTATAACGCCGGTTTGGCGTCTTATGTGGACATGCTTGATCTTCCCGGGATTCGTCTGCTCCCGGAGAGGTTCTTGACCCTGATCTCGAAAAAGATGTTGTCCCTGTCAAACCTGTACACTCGACCATATAACAAAGTTGCGCGGAGGTATGGACTCAAGTCATTCAAGACTATGGAGAGTCTCTGGGAAGGGGACTACAATCTATTGGCTGAACCGGAGGAATTCTGTGAACTTGAACTTCCGCCTACGTATCATTACATCGGCCCTCTCATCGGTCGGCTTGACTCGCCTATCCCTGAAGATATCCTGAACCTGCCAAAGGATAAGCCCATCATCTATTTCGCTATGGGGAGTTCCGGCCAGCCAGAGGTGATTGCAAAAATAGTCGAGGGTTTTGCCGGGAAACCTTACCGGGTTATTGCTCCAGTCAAGAGCCTTCTGCGGAATTTGGATGTAAAAGTTCCTTCCAATGTTATTGTGACGGATTGGCTTCCCGCGCACAAAGTTAATCCGATGGCCGATATTTCAGTAATTCACGGCGGGATCGGCACGGTTATGACTGCTTGTCTGGCCGGAACTCCTGTTGTCGGCGTCTCCATGCAACCTGAACAAGAGTTCAACATTGATTGTTTGGTAAGAAAAGGCTTTGCCATACGAATTCGGAAAAAGAGATTCACTCCGGAAAAATTATCCAGTGCCATTGATCAGCTTTTGACGGATAAGGAAGCACAAAGAAAGGCAAAGGAATTTCAAAAAGTTATTCAAAAGTGTGACGACCCATCACTCATTATCAATTTCTTTAAATCTACTTTTCAGACATAGATATTTATCAAACGCCACCTAACCCAAGTTGCTCAAGCCGACCCCTTACCATATTGCAGTTGCGGGGTCGGCCGGGGGGTGTGCCAAAGTAAAATGCCGCTCCAAACATCTCTCGTCTCAGTCGGGGCGGCTTAGCTCGGCGTTAGGCTGAAAAAATAACTTACTTCGATGCTAGAATATGTTAATAACCTCGCTATGTTAGAATTCACTAAAAGAGGTGTTTGCATGATGCTGATTCGTTTTCAAAGAGTTTGTTTGATTTTAATCGTTTCGACACTTATTTCTGGATTCTTTTTTGCAGAATCTATGGCAGAAGAGGTTTATCTAAAGCTCTATGGAAAAGAACTTCCAAGATATCCGAATGCAAAGCTTGTAAGCACCGGAAGTCAGGTTTCATCACTAAAGGATGGTCTTATACTTCAGCTAATAAGCTTAGATCTTGTCAGAACCATCGCGTCATATTACGAGGAAAAGATGAAAAATCTGGATAACGTCCCATTTTTTTGAGGTATTAAGGAATAAGCAACTATCACAGACCAATGTCATTGCGAGCGAAGCGACGCAATCTCTTCATGTTGAACGAGTTGAGATTGCTTCGTCACTCCGTTCCTCGCAATGACAATTGGCAACATCAACAATTTGGGACGCTCTTAAAATCTGGGATGGACAGTCCCCAAACAGCGCTTTCCAAGTGATAGAATGTATTTAGGAAGTTTCACTAAAGACAACCTTTATTATCAACTTAAAATCATGCGTCTTGACCCCAATAATGGCGAGACTCGGATTGACGTTGTTTACGCGGAGCGCTAAACAATAAAGGCAGCGGAATGGCAGGTGGAGTCTGAATAATAGATTAGGCATATGCACTTGACACAAGTAACGCAATGAAATTATGTTTTATCTCATTCGGTCATTGCGAGGAGCGCAGCGACGAAGCAATCCCTTTGATATAACCTATTGAGATTGCTTCGCTAACGCTCGCAATGACAGTATTATTGATATTTTATTTTCCAATGCATAACGAGCAATACCGGCTTAACCTGAGACAAGTGCATACCCCCATTAATAGATTTTAAATAATGGGTTTAACCATAGAATAAAAAATCCTATCAAATCGCTGCACTTGCTCGAAAAACGTACCGTTTTTCGAGCAGGTGAGCTTAATGTTAGGCGGATGCTTAAGAGAGAATTGATCTATATTTCTAATCTTTAAACCAGTAAAGGTATATCTGAGATGGTAGCTAATCTATTTACAATGTTTTGCCGTATTTCTCCTAAGCTAAAAGGTGTGATGTGGAAACAGTGGTACCAATTTTTAGCCAGATCCTATCAAAGAAAAGACTGGAATTTTATGAACTATGGTTATGCTCCCTTGGATGATCGAACTAAAATAATGTATTTAGATAAAACGGATGCAGATAATCGTTTTTGTATCCAACTGTATCATCATGTCGTATGTACTATTGACCTTAGGGATTTAAATGTACTGGAAGTTGGAAGTGGTCGAGGTGGCGGTGCAGATTATATCAAACGGTATTTAAAACCTAAAAAAATGGTTGGTGTGGATTTTTCAAAAAATGCAGTAAAACTTTCCAACCAGAATTATGTTTCTAATGGACTTTCTTTCGAAATTGGCAATGCTGAATCTCTACCTTTTGCAGATAACAGTTTTGATATTGTGATAAATGTTGAGTCTTCCCATTGTTACGGTTCAATGGATACCTTTCTTAATCAAGTTAAGCGGGTACTTCGTAAAGGCGGCTACTTTCTTTTTGCTGATCTTCGGAGTAAAGAGAACATAGATGTTCTTCGAGAAACACTATATAAATCAGGATTAACTTTAATCAAAGAAACTGACATAACTCTAAATATTATTGAAGCCTTGAAATTAGATAATGGACGGAAGACTACTTTGATTAAAAAAACAATTCACAAACCGCTGGTTCAATCGTTCCTCGAGTTTGCTGGCACTAAAGATTCAAAGATTTATAAAAAGTTTAAAAGCGGAGAAACTGTTTACCAAAGCTTCGTATTGCAAAAATAGGCACTGGTAGACGATTAGGTTGCTATTTTTGGTAATATATTCTGATATATGGTAGTTAATTGTAAATTACAGGGAGCTTCACCCCGAACAATTGTAAAGAAGATACTTTATTGTGAGACTTGAACCAATGCTCTCTTAAAAGGTAAAACCTCTAGTCTAAAATGATGAGTTTGAGCTAACGAGGATAGATATCCCCAGATATATATATCAACCACCTTTATGTTGTAAGTGCCTATTACTCATGTTATATAAGAAGCATGACCACATATGTAGCAAAGATATTTATGATAATTTCTCCCTATAAATGAACATGTTCATTTAAATCGTAACCGAATTATTTACAAGTGGAATAAGAATACGGATACTTGAAATATAAGAATATATTGTAGATATGTGTAAAGTTAAATTCTTTCTTATGAGAAGTTGATTATGATAAAAAATAGTGAAACGGTCACCGTTTACCCTAAATTATACCGTATCTATAGCAAAATCAAGTAATTATAAAAATAGCAGCAACCTAATCGTCTACCAGTGCCCAAAAATAAACTGATTAATATTTTGATTTTATTAATACTATCTTAATGATACTGGGGTCGGACCTGCGTAATCATCTACAAATAAACAATTAACATATATTTTAACCCTCTCACAGCGCTTAGAGTGCCAATTTTATAGCAAAAACTGGCCTTCTAACGAAAATTTGCTCTTATGGTCAGTGTAAACAGGCATAGCATTCTCGCTTAGGGAATATTAGAGTAATACATTGAGATCAGACTGATGTTCTTTATACTTTTCGCGCAATAGAGCCGCCGGTCCGGCCACTCAACGCGCCGTTAAAAAATAATGCCAGAAGCAAAAATAAACGCGGGACAACTTTACTACCAGCTCCAGGGAGAGGGAGAGCCTTTGTTGTTAATAAGCGGCCTTGGTTGCGACAACAGTGCCTGGCTGCCTATAATCGATGAGCTCTCAAAAAGTTTCCGGATAATCATTTTCGATAATAGGGGAGCTGGACAGAGTATTGTTCCGGAAACACCTTACAGCATTCGTGATATGGCCGACGATGTGGGGGAACTCCTCGATTATTTGAGTATTCACTCGACTCGTGTCATCGGCCATTCCATGGGGGGATATATCGCCCAGGAATTCGCGATTAATTATCCCGAGAGGGTGGAGAAACTGATTTTAGAAGCCACCGCGCCGCTGTCTTCAACGAGAAATAATGTTCTCTTCGAAGACTTTCTCAAATGGCGCCGTGACGGCATGGGTTTAGAGAACTGGTTCCGGGCATGGTCATTCTGGTTATTTGCTCCACAGTGTTTTGAAGATAAAATATTTATTAACACTTTCATCCAGGACGCCCTTCAATATCCCTATATTCAATCTATCCTCGGTTTCAAAGGACAAATTGAAGCCATTTCCACTTTTGACACGCGTGATAGGCTGGAAAAGATTGGGGCTAAAACGCTGGTCATAACGGGAAATGAAGATATACTTATTCCGCAAAAAGAGTCTGAAATACTCAGGAAGGGTATTTCTAAAAGTTCTATGTCACGTATAGAAAATACGGCTCACAATATACACCTGGAAAAACCTAAGATATTTATCCAGGCGGTATTGGAATTCCTCAAATTATCGTAATAAATTTTCTAACCCTATGCTTCAGCCGGCCGCGACCGCTCCGCGGTCATGGCGGCTGAGCTCATCGTCATACAAATGAATTTATCTGATAAAAATAAGGATGCCGATTACTGGATCGATAAATTATCTCTTTCTCCACACCCGGAAGGCGGATATTTTAAAGAAACATTCGCAGCAGCCGACACTGTCAGCACCGATAACCTGGAAAGAAATTATACCGGTCCAAGAAAAGCCTATACGGCAATTTATTATTTGTTAAAAAGCGGGCAGGTTTCACATTTACATCGTATGAAATCGGATGAATTATGGAGTTATCATTCCGGAAGCCCATTAACAATTCACATAATCGATCCTGATGGGAACTATTGCGAAAAAAAATTAGGGCCTGATCCGGGCAATAACGAATCTTTTCAGGTACTTATCAAGGCTGGAAGTTGGTTTGGTTCAACTGTTGATGAAGAAGATTCATATTCACTTATAGGCTGTTTTGTCTCGCCCGGCTTTGAATACAGCGACTTTGAATTAGCGGAAAGGGAAGAATTAATTAAGAAGTATCCGGAACATAGATCCATTATAAATGTATTAACATTCGATCTATTGCAGGGTGAGGAAAACGGGTATAGTAAATGAACTCATTCACCCGTCATACAAACCCGAAAATCCCGCCGATGAGGGGACCCGGGGCAGGAGTGACGGGGCCTTTGGAGTGGGGTGGCGCTGGTGTTAGCTAATGAACTGATTCACCTGCCGCCAAGGCGACAGGGGTCTCTGAGACAAAGCAAAGGAGAAAGAAGATTCTATGGAAACAAAAAACGGACAGCAGAGAAGGCTTGCCGTGCTTATTGACGCGGACAATGCCTCGCCGGCAATTATTGAGCCTTTACTTGCTGAAATAGCGAAGTATGGAGTCTCGACTGTTAAACGTATCTATGGAGACTGGACTTCACCCAATCTGGGTGGCTGGAAAAAGGTTCTGGCTAGTTTTGCCATTCAACCAATACAACAGTTTCGTCACACCATCGGTAAAAACGCGACGGATAGCGCCATGATCATTGATGCAATGGATTTACTCTATACAAAAAGATTTGATGGATTCTGCATCGTATCGAGCGACAGCGATTTTACTCGACTCGCTTCCCGTATTCGAGAAGAAGGAGCAATTGTATATGGATTTGGAGAGCGGAAGACGCCTGATTCGTTCGTGAGCGCGTGCGACAGATTTATATACACCGAGATTCTCAAGAAGGACAAAGGCCGCAAGCAAAGCTCTGCCAAGAAGACAGCCGGGGGCCATGAACGCAAAAGCGCAGAGGCATTAAAAAAAGATGAAAAGCTGGTATCTATCTTATTTGATGCTATCGACGCTGTAGCCGATGATGACGGGTGGGCTCGATTAGGCAGTGTGGGCTCCAAGATATTCAATCAGTATCCCTCCTTTGACTC
>Ga0222681_1000464_pt1 | contig 14333 bp, 18 predicted proteins | sample AntAcemetage1006_FD_179844 | JGI IMG/M metagenome (GOLD analysis project Ga0222681, IMG submission 179844) | Saline water microbial communities from Ace Lake, Antarctica - #1006 | ecosystem: Environmental > Aquatic > Non-marine Saline and Alkaline > Saline | place: Antarctica: Ace Lake... | reverse complement strand
GATGACCGATACGGATCGGCAGGCCGCCGGTGCCGTCTATGAGGCCCTGGCCGAACAAGGCTTGCGTACGCTGGCGCTGGCACGCCGCACCCTGCCGCAAAATATTACCCTGGATAAAGAACACATAGAACAAGAACTCACGTTGCTCGGTATTGTGGGGATCATCGACCCGCCGCATGTGGAGGTTCCGGAGGCAATACGTCTGGCTCGCAGCGCGGGCATACGCGTTGTCATGATCACGGGTGACGCCCCGGCCACGGCCCTTTCCATCGCCCGGTCCATCGGCCTGCGAGCCAAAAAGGCTATCAGCGGCGGAGAGCTCGAAGGTATGACTGATGACCGGCTGCGCAATATCCTCCAACAAGACGTGCTGTTTGCGCGCACCACGCCCGAGCACAAAATGCGCATTGTGAGTGTGCTCAAAGGAACGGGTCAGGTGGTCGCCATGACCGGGGACGGCGTCAATGACGCGCCGGCCCTGAAAAAGGCGGACATCGGTATCGCCATGGGTCTGCGGGGCACTGATGTGGCCAAGAGCGCATCAGACATGATACTCACCGATGACAACTTCGCCTCTATTATTGGCGCGGTGGAGGAGGGTCGCCGCCAGTACGACAACATCCAGAAGTTTGTACGCTACCTGTTATCGTCCAATATGGGCGAGGTATTGGCGATCTTCGTCAACATCCTCTTGGGCGGGCCACTCATTCTGCTGCCGGTGCAAATCCTGTGGATGAACCTGGTCACCGACGGCATGACCGCTGTAGCTCTGGGCCTGGAACCTGCCGAAAAAGGGATCATGCAATGCCCGCCCCGTGCGGCCAAAGAACCGATCCTGAATCGATCAGGCATTCTTATGATCCTGCTGCTGGGCGGATACATGGGTGCCGCAACTCTATGGTTGTTCCATCACTACCTCGCTATAGGCAGAGGAGACACGGCGGTGTTCATGGCCCAGACTGTAGCCTTCACGGGCATCATCATGCTGGAAATGATAAATGTATTTAACTTTCGGGCCTTGCGTGCGCCGCTGTCAATGACCAGCTTTTTCTCTAATCCATTTTTGTTACTCGCATGGATGATTACCATGGGCCTGCAGGTCTGCGCGGTCTATGTACCGTTCCTGCAGCAGGCCTTGCACACCGTGCCCCTGGGCTGGGCCGACTGGGGTTTGGTTTTTTTGGTCGGACTGCCCATTCTTATTATGGCCGAGACATACAAATGGTTTCGCCGGCAGCATACGCGGGGCAATAGCGTGGCATTGAGCGGAATTTGAAACTGCATCCGCCAGCGAGGCACACCAGCAGCTTCCAACTGGGCTTTTGGAATCAGGGGCTTATGGTGGAAAGGCTGTCTATAGATATTTTGTAGCCCTTTCCAGGGCAACTCAAAGCCGACCATGGGCCTGGGTCTTCACAAGCGTTGGGCTCTCTGATTTCGAGATTTTGCGAAAAACGCTTTCTCAATATTCCAACATTTTGATGCATGATAAAAGATGCCGCCACTGTCGAGCATTCCTAACTATGTGCCTTTATTAGAGTTATTGAGTGTATGGATGGATGGCATACTTTATGCTTCTATCATATATAGCCCGGGGAGGGCGGTTGTGACATTGAAACGAAAGGAGATGATATGGGAAGAGATGTGATTATCATTGGCGGTGGACCTGCCGGCATGATAACAGCGCTTACGGCCAAAGGCGTATACCCTGAAAAGTCGGTTTGCCTTGTGAAAGAGATTGGAGACGGAGTTATCCCATGTGCCATTCCCTATATGATTCATACGATGTCTGATCCCGATCAGAATAAGATGGGAGATATGCCGCTTGAGAACGCAGGTGTAGAGATCATCGTCGGAAAAGCTGTCGCCCTCGACACAGAAGCGTCAAGCGTCTCGCTCGAATCCGGAGAGGTCATTTTCTATGAGCGTCTGGTCTTAGCTACAGGGAATAAGGCGGCCTTACCTCCAATTCCCGGTATCGAGAAGACGGGTGTATTTTCCATCGAGAAAAGCCTTTCTGCCATGAGCGCCCTCCGCAATGAGGCACGCAAAGCGAAGCGTATAGTGATCCTTGGAGGTGGGTTTATCGGTGCTGAATTTGCCGATGAACTGGCGAGAGGATCTGATGCTGAAATCCATATCGTTGAAAAGCTCCCCAAGCTGATGGAGGCGGCATTCGATGATGAATTCTGTGATCAGATTACGAGTGAGCTCTCTAGGTCAGGGGTTATTATCCATACTGATAAGCGGGCTTTCTCCATAGATGGGGGGATTAAGGCTGAATCCGTAACCCTTGAAGGTGGAAAGAAAATTCCGGCAGATATGGTTCTTATAGGGATTGGCGGCAAGCCGAATACAGCGCTGGCTGAGAGAGCCGGATTGCGCATCACCGACGGCGGGTCAATCTGGGTGGATTCCTACATGAGGACTGGGGTGAGCAATGTGTTTGCCGTTGGCGATTGCGCGCTCAAGCGAGACTTCTTCACGAGACACGAGGTTCCAATATGGCTTGCCTCGACTGCAACGGCCGAGGCGCGAATTGCAGGGACGAACATCTACGGTATTCGCGTTCTGCGCAAAATTCAGGGGACAATCTCGGCGTTTTCAACGAGGATTGGTAACGTTTCGTTTGCCAGCGCCGGTTTTACATCGCGAATGGCCGACGATGAGAAGTTTCGTTGGGTTTCCGCCACTGCATCGGCTCCTGATCGGCATCCTGGAACTCTACCCGGCGCTTCTGAGGTCAGAGTGAAGCTGGTCGTTGCAGAGAGGTCGGGTATCATTCTCGGTGGCCAAATGTCTGGTGGTGTATCGGTGGGTGAGCTTATCAACATTGTTGCCCTCGCTATTCAGAAGGAGGTAACAGTCAGTGAGCTCGATATGATGCAGATCGCCACACACCCTCTGTTGACATCATCGCCAACAGTATATCCGCTAATCAATGCGGCACAACAGGCCCTGGCCAAATTGCGTGCAGGCGCAAAATGAGGGCTCGGCAGATGTTGGATAGAGTAGTCAAAAAACTCTATGCTGTTACGGCATTATGGAATATGAAAATGTGATTGATTCATTGGTTCGCTTATTCGAATCATATGTATCACTTAGCAAAACAAGAAAAGGAGGTTAAAGCCATGATAGAAATGAAACGGATTCTTTTTCCCATTGATTTTACGGAAAACTCGTCAAAGATCTTGCCCTATGTCTTATCAGTTTCTGAGAAGTACGATGGCATGATTTATCTACTCCATGTCGTAGAAGACCTTCGCGAATGGGTTAGTGGCTTCTATATCCCCTTGAATCAATACAAGGAGGAGGCCTTAAAAGGTGCGGAAAAGGCCCTTGACAGGGTTTGCGAGGAGCAGTTGCAAAGTTGCCCCAACTTTCAAAAAAGGATTCTTTTCGGTGATCCGGCTCAGGAAATACTCAAAACCATTGACTCGGAAGGGATAGACATTGTAGTAATGGGCACGCATGGCCGTAAGGGATTAGAGCATGTCTTCTTTGGGAGTGTAGCCGAGAATGTGGTAAAAAAGTCGCCCGTTCCCGTATTGACCATTAATCCCTACAAAGTCAAATAAACTATCAAATTTATGGGAAATCCCTTGATGGATGAAAGGCGCTCTGGGCTATTGCACAGGGTCGGATTGTTCAAATGATGTAAAGACCAGTCTCAAATCAGGGATGAAGGAGGGGCCTTATGGGCAATATTGCCAAGGATTCGAATATGACCACTGGAGATAACAAAGACTTCCATGACGTTGCTTTCTACAGATTTGTCATTGATAGCCTTCCGACTGCGGTCCTTACGGTCAACGCAGATCTGAAGATTACCGGTTTCAATCCGCTGGCCGAAAAAATAACCGGCTATTCTGCAAAGGAGGCCATGGGGAAGTATTGCGGCGAGATCCTTCAAGGCAGCATGTGCGTTGCCCATTGCCCGTTAAGAACCGTCCTGAAAGGGAATAGACCCGTATCCCTTGTTGAAACGACAATCGTTAATAAATGGGGAGAGACTATTCCGGTCAGGATAAATACGGCTGGTTTATTTGACGACAATGATCATCTCATCGGGGGTGTAGAGTCCTTTCACGACATCTCGCGTCTAAAAAGCTTAGAACGGGAAAAGGACAATCTTATTTCCATGTTCGCCCATGACATGAAATCCTCTCTCACCATTATCGGAGGGTTTGTCCTTCGGCTTTTGAAGAAAGCAAAACAGATTGATGAAGAAAAGCAAAAAAAATATCTCGGTATTATCAAGAATGAATCAGGCAAGCTTGAATCCCTGATCAGCGAGTTTCTGGAGTTTTCCAGGTTGCAGACAGGAACATTGAAATTTAACTTCAGTGCCACATCCTTAGACAAAGAATTGATGGAGCTTTCAGATTCCTACCTGCTAAGGGCATCAGAATCCGGACTCAGTCTGGAGCTCAAAAATGAGGAGGAACTGCCGGTTATCATGGCAGATACCAGTCAGTTGAGAAGGGTTTTTACCAATCTTTTAGACAACGCTATTAAATTTTCAAAGGGAAAGGGAACGATCACCATATCAACCCATGAAACTGCTGAAGAAGTTGTGATCAAGGTGAAAGACGAAGGGATGGGCATAGAACAGGATGAATTACCTTATATCTTTGATAGCTTTCGTCGAGGCAGAGATGCAGAGAAAAAAGAGGGTTTCGGTTTGGGATTGGCTGCGGTAAAGGCCATTGTGGAGGGTCATGGGGGACGCGTCGTTGTTAAGAGTGAACCGGGGAAAGGATCAGTTTTCACCGTGGCTTTACCGAAGGATGAGAAGTTAAGAAACAGGTTCTCGCATTCGTCGGAACCATTCGCCATATAAAAATTCTCCAGGAGCTCTGGTCGGCATTTAGTTCAGGGACTCAAGCTGAAAAAGGACGAAATAAGAATAAGATGATTTCACTGGAGGTAATATAATGGGAAAATACCTGATAATTGCTAATAATGGACCAGAAGACCCAAGCAGAGCAACGGTTCCTTTCCTCACTGCCAAGGCATTAGTGGAAAAAGGACACGACGTTGCTATTTGGCTTTTTAACAACTCGGTCTATCTTACTCCTGAGGGAGTTGCAGAAAACGTACAGGCGCCCGGCCTGCCTAACCTTGAAGACCTAATGCTTTTTCTGACGATGGCAAAAAAAATTCCCATCTACATCGGAACGGCATGTGCCATGGGAAGGGGGCTTGTGAGTGAAGATCAGGAAGCATTATGTACTTTTGTTTGCGGCGAGCTCGCTATGCCTTCACAATTAGCCGATCTCATTGTAGAAGCCGATAATGTAATCGGATTTTAGTTCCTGTGATGTAGAAGAAATAATCGAAGTATATCTAGTGGGCGGTCTGCCATGTCCGGCTATGCTGATGGCGGGTCGAGGCGGTAGGTATATAGGAGCCTGGACCCCGCCCGAGGCCATGGCGCCATGGATGCGGTTCATCATGTATGTCTCCCCCCTCCATTACTATATTGATTCCTGTCTCGGTACCTTGCTCAAGGGGGCGGGGACCTTCGACGGAATCTTCTTCACGGGAAGACTGGCTGTGCTGCTGGCTTGAAAACAGCAGAGGTGACCTTCATAACAGTGGACTGAGTAACCTGAATATATTCTCCACGAAACGTACTCGGCCGGGTCGTTTCAAAAACGATTTTGTCAACTCAACACTTTTTCCAACGTCGGCAAAAAAGACCTGCTCCGCCTGTTTAGCGACATCTTCGGAATAGACCTGCACATTGACCTCAAAATCATAACGAAAGCTGCGCACATCCGCGTTTGCCGACCCGATAACGGCCAGCTGCCCATCGACAATCAACATCTTGGCGTGCAAAATACCGGAGTCGAATTCATAAATGCGTACCCCGCTCTTCAGCAGATTATCGTAGTAGGATCGGCTGGCAAGTAACACCAAAGGATGGTCGGATTTGTGTGGCACCAACAGTCGAACATCCACATCCCGTGCGGCGGCCATCTGCAAGGCCAGATAAAATGCTTCATCAGGGATAAAGTAGGGGGTAGTCAAATAAACCAACTTTTTTGCTGAGCTGATCGCCATAAAAAATGCTTTGTGTATGGCGTCTTCCCGTTCATCCGGACCACTGGCCACAATCTGAATGATGTGATCGCCCATGGGATCAAAAGGGACAAAATAATCTGAATTCCCCGGCATTCGCAATGCTGCCGTATACCAGTCTTCACAGAAGATCCACTGAAGCTGGGCCACAGCAGGCCCCTGGATCATAACGCTGGTTTCACGCCATTTGCGCCGTTTGGTGTTCAAAAAGTCTTCGCCGATATTCAGACTACCGGCAAAAGCGATCTTGTTATCGACGATCAAGATCTTCCGGTGGTTGCGAAGGTTCATGTACCAGGGCCGAAAGAAGATACGCAAGGGCAAGAATTCCTGCACACAGACACCGCTTTTCCGCAAAGAGTCAAGAAATCCGTGGCTTAGCCCGAGACGCAGTGATCCGACCGCGTCGTAGAGTAAATGCACCTTAACGCCCTCTTTCGCCTTCTTGATCAAGAGCGCGCGAAATCGGTTGCCCACTTTATCAGGACGGAATATGTAAAAATCCAGATTGATGTGATGAGCGGCCTTGAGGATCGCGTCTTCCATTTTTTGGTATGTCTTTTCAGCATCGACAAGAATATCGATCTGGTTTCCGGCAACGGCGTCGAAGAAACTGTACCTGTGACACAGCCGGATAATGTTTTCCAGTTCATGTGGTAGCTCTTCGGTACGGGGCATTCCGGACGGCGGCCACCCAGTCTCGATTTTCCGGAGTGTCTTTCGGGCGCGGGCATTCGAGAACATTTTTTGATGTCCCCGATTCTGAATACGGCCGGTGCCAAAGATGAGATACAAAATTGGCCCCACGATCGGCAGCAGAATAGTCGCCATGATCCACGCAAGGGCTGACACAGGATGTTTCTTTTGCGCAATAATGATGGGAACAATCAGCAGTGACAGGAGATAAGAAATCTTAATCGCGGTGTACCACATATTTGCGTCCCCGGAGTTTAAGGCCTACTTGGGAGAAAACGGAAGAAAGATTAATCAATTCAAACGATATGGTCGGTTCGTTTCGACTCCGTTGTATATACTATATGTTCATTATGCTTTTCAATACCTTCCGCTTGCCTCGGAGCAGTTGGTTAATATTTTTCCATTGGTATCGGTTCTGCCCCTTTCTTAATTTTCGAAATTTTGCGAATAATGATCTCTCAATTTTTCTAAAGCAGGCTTGTGAGAGGCTCATTTTTGAGTGTCGATAATCTTAACTGGTTGACATTATAACTTTTTTTTAAATCATCATCCGATGGCACACTTTATGCTGTTGTTAGTATTAAACAAGAGTGAACAACATGGTTAATCAATGTTTTTTCGTTACTTGAAAGGAGACGATAAAATGGAAGCAATGGCTCAGCCTTTTTGCGCGGCAGAACCGGAACATTCGGGATCAACCACCATTGAGACCACCTTGTATGAACTTATTGAAGCGATTAATGAGCAAGTGCAGCCGGGAGAAGATCGGCTGGTTGTTGAGGCAGTGTTAGACTTGATTGAGACCGGGCAGATCACGTTCCCGGGTTCAATGGGAGAATCTGTTTCGTGTCTTTTCCTTAACTGATAACTCTCTGTAATGCCTGTGAAACCATTTATCAATGAATACTGCAACTTTCTCGGAAAAGTTGGAGAAAATAAAGGGAGAGGTTATGAAGATTGCAATTTCATCGATGGGCCGGGATCTTGATGCACATATTGAGCCCCGATTCGGGCGGTGTGTTTATTTTGTTATCGTGGATACAGACGACATGAGTTTTGAAACCTTTGATAATGAGGATATCGCCCTCGGTGGAGGAGCAGGGATTCAGGCGGCACAGTTTGTAGCCTCCAAAGGGGCTAACGTTGTTATTACCGGAAACTGCGGCCCCAACGCCGTGCGAACCCTCTCGGCGGCTGGGGTTGAGGTAATCGTGGACCAAAAGGGCACGATAAGAGAGACCATAGACAATTATAAGGAAGGGAACCTGTCACAAAGTCTTGAGACATGAACCAATCGAGATTTTCCCGCTAAACCATGACTAAAGGAGGTGAATAAAATGCCAAGAGGAGACGGTACAGGACCAAGAGGTCAGGGAGCTGGAACGGGCAGAGGCGGTAGTGGCCGTGGACAAGGAGGAGGAGGCCGAGGTGGTGGTTTTGGAGCAGGCCCGGGCGGTTATTGCGTCTGCCCCAACTGTGGTGAAAGAGCAGCCCATCAATTGGGGACCCCCTGTTACGAGCAGCAATGCCCTAAATGCGGAACGGCTATGGCCCGGGAATAAAACCTGTTTCCCGGTTAAGTCCTTCAGGAGATCTTACAGGAGCGGAAGTAACGTCTTTCGCGTCACCCGGAAAAGGCATAAATGACAGGCCGTAGGAGACTGAAAAGACCTCGGGCAGTTAGATTAGATTGTTCTTCTGACCGGGGTTTCAGAAGGGATTCTGAAATGTACGAAAGTCAAAGTTTATATAATCACTTTAGCAAAAAGGAGGTTAGCAAGCCATGTACGATGTGAAAGTTGATGAGGAAAAGTGTGTTGGCTGTGGGGAGTGCGTGGAGGTTTGTCCGGTCGATGTCTATGAAATCCAGGATGAAAAATCAGTGCCGGTCAACGCAGAGGAATGCCTCGGCTGCGAAAGTTGCATCGAGGTCTGCGAAGAAGAAGCGATCACTGTGACGGAGATTTGAGCAAACCATCCCCGTGCCCGGTTATCTCCCTCTTGATCGAGGGATCGGTCCGGTGAGACATATAGGCGTTTTTCGGCAGCAAAAGCTGTTCTGGACTCTCTTCCCTGGAGTGGCCTTAAAGGCTTTTTCGGGCACATCACTTTCTTGAGAGCATATGAAAACCAATGGATCCAACATTAATAAAGTTAGCCCTTGGGGGAGTAGTTGTATTGGGTTGCATAGGGTTATTTTTTGGCATAGGTCTTGCCCTTGCTGCCCATATGTTTGCCGTGGAAGCAAACCCCAAGGTTGATGCAGTACTGGATGTCTTGGCCGGGGCGCAGTGAGGTGGCTGCGGCTTTGCAGGGTGCGAAGCTTATGCAGAGGCAGTTGTGAACGACCCGAATGTTCCACCAAATCTGTGCGCTCCCGGCGGGCCTGAAGTTGCTGAGGCAGTGGCCGAGATAACGGGCAAAAAGATGGTAGCATTGGAAGATATGGTCGCTGCCGTCCGTTGCTCCAGGATAGAAGGTCAGGTCCGGCTAAAAGACCACTATATTGGCCACAGTTCTTGCGCTGGCGCAAACCTGGCCTTTGGCGGACCTTGGGCATGTCGCTATGCGTGCGTGGGCTTAGGAGATTGTGCCGAAGCCTGTCCTTTTAATGCCATCACCATGATTGATAATTTCCCGGTTGTGGATACAAACCTCTGTGTGGGCTGCGGGACTTGCGTACGAACCTGCCCAAAAGGAATTATCGAGCTCATTCCTCGAAATGCCAGGGTTTGGGTCCCCTGCAAGACCCAGTATCCCGGAAAGAAGGTAAAGGGGATATGCGAAGCAGGGTGCATCTCTTGTAAGATTTGCGTCAAGGTCTGTCCGGCTAAGGCAGTCAGCTTGAACGAAAATATCATTCAAATTGACCACAGAGAATGCATCGAATACGGTCCTGACTGCGGGGAAATATGCGTGGAGAAATGTCCCCGAAATATCTTCCGGTATTACGGTCAAGAAGAAATAGAAGAAGAAGAACTCATAGCCGCTGCCGTATAATGTCATCAAATTCCCGCCAAAGAGACATCCTATAATGTTCCCTGGTATCAAGCGGGACAAGAGAAAAGAAATGGTGGAAAATTGATCATGCATCTGGATGCGAAAGTTCAAAAGTACTTAAGAAGAAGCTATGGGAAGGATACCAAACTCTTGGGAATCGAGCCTCTTGGGGAAGGGATCCATGGTGCCGCGTACCGGGTGAAATTCAGTACTCCGCATGAGGAACAGCGTTTGATAATGAAGGCCCTTTTTCCTTCCAGATTCGGGCATGATCACTACTCGGACAGGGCTCAGGTTTTACTCCTTGCCAATGCCAACTACAACAATATGCCCAAACACATAAAGGCAGTGGATGTGGTTGGGGAGTCTCCTGACAGGCTCATATCAGTAAAGGATGCCAAAGAATTCTATATTTTTATGGAGGAGGCCAAGGGGGAACCTTACTTCAAGGACTTGGATGCGATTCTGAAGCGTGGATACCTCGATGAGCTGGACAAAGAGCGGGCCAAAATGCTCGCACATTTTCTCGCTGATATCCACGCGCTCAGATATTCCGGACAGGATGCTAAGATTCTTTACAGAAGACGTATTCGCGATCTGATAGGTCACGGAGAGTGTGTCATGGGGATTATTGACGCCTATGATCCCGTTGATTTCACAACAGACGGGGAACTCGTTGTCTATGCCGGGAAATGTCTGAACTGGTGGGGGAAGATCAGGGATAAAGGCGAACGGTTGCGCAGTGTCCATGGCGACTATCATCCGGGCAACATCCGATTGCAGGGAGACGATTTTGTTCTGTTAGACCGCTCAAGGGGCAGCTGGAGCGAACCGGCCGACGATGTATCCTGTCTGAGTGCAAATTATATACACTACGCGCTTAAAGATCGCGGGACCTTTGAAGGTCCCTTTGCGGAACTGTTCCGGATCTTCTTGGAGGCTTACCTTGAAAAGACAAAGGATGATGGCTTCTTTGAGGTCGCACAGCCCTTTTTCGCCTTCAGAGTACTGGTCATAGCCAACCCAAAATTTTATCCGGACGATACGACTGAGACCAAGAGAAAGCTAATCGACTTCGGGCTTTCAGTCCTCGAAACAGAGAGATTCGATACAGAACAAATTTCAGAATATATGGAGAGGAAATGAGCTTTTGTTTATGGCTTACCGGACTGCCGGGTTCAGGCAAAAGTACAATCCTTCAAGAGCTTTCCCGGATATTTTCAGAATCGGGGATTGAAGCGGTTACGCTCAGTCTTGATCATATCAGGAAAATCCTCACACCGGAGCCAAGATATACGAATGAGGAACGCGACATCGTATACCGGGCACTGGTCATGATGGCTCACCTCCTAATTGAACAGGGCGAGAAAAACGTGATCATCGATGCAACCGGCAATCGAAGGGAGTTCAGGGACCTGGCCAGAAGATTGATCCGTGAATTTGCTGAAATCTACGTGAAATGTCCATTGAGAACATGTCAGGTTCGCGAAACATCACGGCGGGGCCAACTTGTTCAAAATGACCTTTACAAACGTGCATCAGAAGGAGCATTAAAAGGAGAACTACCCGGTGTTTCAGCGCCTTACGAAGAGCCTGAAAACCCTGAGGTTTTGGTAACATCGGATCTCTTGTCTCCTCATGAATCCGCAAAAAGGATTATGGCCTATGTCAAATCGAGATGGGCCGGAGGAGAATGAAACGGGGGAAGAAAACCATGTTACAAACCGCCATAGAGGCAGCCCGGCGAGCCGGTCGAAACATTGCAGAGCGATACCCGGGCGAACGTAAGCTCACCGTTAAAGGGTACCGTGACCTGGTCACCGATGCGGATATCGCCGCTGAAGAGGTCATCATTGACCTGATCCAGGCACGTTTTCCCGATCATGCCATATTATCCGAGGAGGCAGGGGACAGCGAAATTTCCAGCGGCTATACATGGGTGGTGGATCCTCTGGACGGGACGACCAATTATGCGCATCATCACCCTGTGTTCGCCGTATCCATCGGGGTGCTGCAAGATGGCAACCCTCTCATGGGGGTAATCCACGACCCGCTGCGCGATCAGACGTTTGTGGCCCACAGGGGAGGCGGGGCGAGGCTCAATGACGTTCCGATTCGCGTCAGCCCCATACCAAACCTTGACAATGCCCTGGTAGGACTGGATTGGGGGCATTCTAACGAGGTGCGTGTGCGCATTTTGTCCTACCTGCACCAGATCGCCCCTCTCTGCGGTACCATGCGTGTTCTGGGATCAGCCACACTGGCCATGGCCTATGTGGCTGTGGGATGGCTGGATGCCTATTTCAGTATGGGATTGAAGCCCTGGGATGCAGCAGCCGGCATGCTCATTATCACCGAGGCGGGCGGGCGATGCAGCACTCTGGAGGGGAACCCATATCATGTGAATTTGCCGGGTTGCCTGGCCACGAACCGCCTCATCCATGATGCGTTGCTAAACTTGATGCGTCGATCCGATGCTTTGGCGTAGAAACACAAGTTTGATAAATCCGGACATCCAGCATAACCCACCACATCTTCCGATACCGTATAAAACCTGCAATTAGAACGGATTCAACCCAGTTAAAAAGTTCCAACCAGCGCTTTTCACGATGCTTCAATCATTTCTCCTCAAATCTATCCTGAACTATCTTTGCTTTGGGGTATTATTTGCGTTGAGCTCTATGATTTCGAGATTTTGCGAAAAGTGCTTTCTCAATTTTTCAACATTTTGATGCATGGCAAAGATGCCACCACTGTCGAGCATCCCTAACTATCTGCCTTTATTAGAGTTATTATGAGTATGGGTGGATGGCATACTTTATGCCTCTATCAAATGTAGCCCAGGGAGGGCGTATGCGAAATTGAGACGAAAGGAGATGATATGTATGGAATTAGTACCTTGGAGACCATTTGGAGGAGCGCTCAATTCATTTCGTGGGGAAATGGATAGATTACGGGACAAATTGTTTGGCGAAAGACCTTTATTCAGGTCAGTTACAGAAGAGTGGTTGCCTTCAGTGGATATTTCGGAAACCAAGGACAATTTTATCGTCAAGGCCGAACTACCTGGTCTGGAGTCGAAAGATGTTAACGTCAGCATCTCGGGGGAACTTCTGATTATCAAAGGTGAAAAGAAAAAGGAAGAGAAAGAGAAGGACGAACACCATCACTATGTAGAGAGATACTCCGGATCCTTTCAGCGGGTATTCCAACTTCCGACTGCCGTCAAAGGCGACAACGTCGAGGCGACCTTTGACAAAGGTGTTCTGAAAGTAACGCTTCCAAAAGTGGAGGAAGCCAAGAAGAAAGAGATAGAGATCAAGGTTAAGTGAGCATGCATCGGCCCTCCCCGGGAACAACTGCAGCACATAAACAAGCAAATGCGATTGATTCATTGGTTCGCTCATTCGAATCATATGGTTCATTTAACAGAACAAAAAGGAGATGAAAGCCATGGTAGAAATAAAACGGATTCTTTTTCCCATTGATTTTACGGAAAACTCGTCAAAGATCTTGCCTTACGTCCTATCAGTTTCTGAGAAGTATGATGGCATGATTTATCTGCTCCATGTGGTAGAGGATCTTTCTAAATGGGGTGGCGGTTCCTATATTCCCCATATTCCCTTGGATCAGTATCAGGAGGAGGCCTTTCAAGGTGCTGAAAAGGCCCTTGACAGGGTTTGCGAGGAGCAGTTGCAGAGTTGCCCCAACTTTCAAAAAAGAATTCTTTTCGGTGATCCGGCTCAGGAGATCCTAAAAACCATTGAATCAGAAGGGATAGACCTGGTGATTATGGGCACGCATGGCCGTAAGGGATTAGAGCATGTCTTCTTTGGGAGTGTGGCCGAGAATGTGGTAAAAAAGTCGCCCGTTCCTGTATTGACCATTAATCCTTACAAGGTCAAATAATTTCTCTTATCAAAGGGAAATCGCTTGATGGAGGAAAGGCGACCGAGTGAGAGGCAAAAGCTGATCGGTGCCCCCTCATGTCTGCCCGGAATGTTATGAAAGAATTCATGTTTTATGAATCCATATCTGAAAATAGGGTGCGCTGCAATCTGTGCAACCATCGTTGCAAGATCCATGAAGGCAAGAGAGGTATTTGCGGTGTGAGGGAAAACCGGGGCGGAAAGCTATACAGTCTCGTATACGGTAAGATCGTTGCTGAACATATCGATCCCATAGAGAAAAAACCTCTATTCAACGTTCTGCCTGGTTCAAAAGCGTTCTCCATTGGAACGGTCGGTTGCAATTTCCACTGTAAGGACTGTCAGAACTCTGATATCTCTCAATATCCGCATGAACACGGAGGCGAGATCGTAGGTCAGGATCGTACACCCGAACAGATTGTCGCGGCTGCAAAAGCTGCCGGCTGTGAGACGATTGCATATACGTACACCGAACCAACTATATTTTACGAATTTGCTTATGACACTGCAATCTTAGCCCAAAAGGAAGGGATAAAAAACGTATTTGTAAGCAATGGTTATATGACCCCTGAATCGGCCCGTCAAATTGCGCCGTATTTGGACGCAATTAACATTGACTTG
>Ga0222681_1000457_pt1 | contig 14423 bp, 15 predicted proteins | sample AntAcemetage1006_FD_179844 | JGI IMG/M metagenome (GOLD analysis project Ga0222681, IMG submission 179844) | Saline water microbial communities from Ace Lake, Antarctica - #1006 | ecosystem: Environmental > Aquatic > Non-marine Saline and Alkaline > Saline | place: Antarctica: Ace Lake... | reverse complement strand
GGTGGAATCCCTTTTCTCGATGGCTGCTACGATTTCATAATGTTCCCGAACAGTCTGTTCAGGTCTTCCTGGGAGCGCGACGGTTCTTAACCTGACCATTTGAAGATGGGCATTGACGCTCCCCATAATGTTCTTGAGTAATTCATTGTCACAGGCCTTAAGCAGCAAGGAGTGAAACTCAACATCAGCAGGGGTATATTTCAGCAGCCTATTGTCATTGTCATCGGCAGAACTGACTTTTTCCAGGCAGAGTTTGAGGCGATCAAGAAGTTCACCCTTCATGTTTTCAGTGGCCAGCCGTGCAACCAACCCTTCCAATACTTCTCTCACTTGAAACAGGTCAATGACCTTTTCCTTTGATTGCGAGACGACAAAGGCACCGCGTCTCGGTATGATTTTTACAATACCCTCATGTTCCAGACGAAGCAGGGTTTCCCGGATAGGCGTTCTGCTTACGCCTAATGATTTTGCCAGCTCCTCTTCATTGATTTTTTTGCCCGAGTTTATCTGCCTTAAAATAATCCTTTTTTTCAGGATATCGTAGACTTGATCTCTCAGGTTGGTACGTTCTGGAAGCCGTTCCATCAATTCTCCTGCCGGGGGAATCTGCCCTTTTTTTCTTGACAGAGGCGTTATGAGAAAAGAAAATCAGCCGGATGGCCATTTTTGTATTTTGTATATTGTATTATATGGCCTGTCAAGAGAAAACCCGCCGGGTTAAGGATTAGTAATCACATAAGGAATCATTATCTCAGGTTTACTCAATTTCCCCGAATTGAAGATATCACACTGTTTTTGACCTGCCTATATGTTGGGTCTTTGTCAAGATATGTCAACCGGACGGAGTTTTGAGATACCATCTGGATGCCCCCAGTTCTAATACATCGGTTTGTCACCAATGCCCACCGTCTTTTTCATCAACCACTTCTTCGGTATCCGGGCTGAAACACTCGGGGCACCGATCATAGGATTTGCCTATGAACAGGTGGCCGCCTGTTAAAAGTCCGGATGTTGCGAGGTCGCTGGGCACCTTTCTTCCGGACGTTGATGTTTTCGATCCGTGCTTTAAGTTCTCGCCTGTTCATTTCATTCAACACATAGGGTCAGTCTAAAAAACAAGCAAGGGTCAAGAGTAGACCTGACCCCATTCTTTTACATCGCTGTTTCCTCGGATGTCAGAGCCCCAGCCGCAACAGCCCTGTGAATGCCAGGAAGATCAGCAGGCCGAGGCAAAATTTCTTGTATGCGGTCTCAAGGGAAGGGCGAAACATGGCACTGCCGACCAGCACACCGGCCGCGACAACGGGTGCGAGCAGCAGGCCACGGATTGCGGCAGACTTGTTCAGCACACCAAAACCAAGCAGGTACACCAAACTTGTAAACATGCCGATAAACAGAAACATTACCAACGACGCCCTCATTGTTTTGGCCGGTGCTTCGCGCGCGAGCACGTACAGGGCCACCACCATGCCACCCACATGCGCAAGCCCCGTAACAACCCCTGCGGTGAGGCCAGATGCATACAGGCCGGGTGTGCGGGCCAAGAATTTGGGGCTTGCCCGGAGCAACTGCGCAGTTGCCAGGGCGAGAATGATGCACAGAGCAACAAGTTTGGAGGTTTGAATCGGGAGCACTTTGGTGGCGTACAGCCCCACGGGAAAACCAATCGCGGAACCGATCGAGAGCCCCCAGACAATTTTCATGTTTGCATCCCGAATGCCGCCGCGAAACATGATCAGGCTGGCGGTGGCTTCAAGAATATAGCAAATTGGGATCAACTCTATTGGTGGAAGGATCAATGCCACGCTCGCCATAATAAGGGCAGAAAGAGCGAACCCCGAAAAACCACGCACCATACCGGCAATGAAAACGACCCCGGTGCAAAGCACCATCTGCATCGAGGTTAATTGCACCAAGTTTTGGACATGTTCTAACAAGCTGTGTTCTCTTTTTTGATAGTTTTTGATAGGACGGGATAGTGATAGCGATAGGGGTTCGTCAGTTTATAAGTTCTCAACCTCATAGTGATTCTCTATTGCAATCCGGCGCCCTCTGCTTACCGAAAGGCTTACCGCGGCTTGGGAAAGCCCCAGTTTTTTGCTCAGCCACGCCTGACTAATTCCCAATTCACTGGTCGCCCAGTAGCAAAGAAGGCTGCGGGCCTGCACTATCTTAGGCTGCTTTCCCGAAGCCCAAACTGTTTTGGGGGCCACGTTAACTCATTGATTATTATAAAGGGCATAGGTGTCAGCCCGTACACATTTGACAAGTCAAGATCCGAAACAATTTTGCTAATCTGTTCTTGCGGTTCTCTGTGAACTGTGTAGGCCTGACACCCATACTTTGGAGGATTGAGTTTGGGCAGCCTACCAACATTGGCATGTAATGGTCCTCCATTGAAAGGGTCGGGGCTTTTTCAGTTTCATCGATTTCGACCGCCTTGATTTCAAGCTTGCGTTTCCTTTTTTCCTCTTTCTTTTTTTTCTTGGCCAATTCTTTCTGACGTTTCTTGAACTGGTAATTAGGTCTTGCCATGGCGTTTCCTTTCTGGTCGAGTCGATGAGATCTCTGATAACAGGGAAAAGAATCTCAGCCTGCATAATTGTGGTTTGATGCAAGCGGTCATTAAAAAAGGCATCCCCCGTTTCACAGGAAATGCCTTTAATTGCCTTAAAAAGCAGGTTAGACAGCGGTCACATTGGCAGCAGCCGGACCTTTTGCCCCTTGCTCAATGTCAAAGGTCACCTTCGCACCTTCACTGAGGGATTTAAAACCGTTCGCATTGATTGCGCTATGATGCACAAATACATCCGGTCCGTTTTCCTGCTCAATGAATCCAAAACCTTTTTGGTCATTAAACCACTTCACAGTTCCATTTGTCATGATATAATCGTCCTTTCGAAAAATTTCAACGTTACAAACTGAAGGATGATAAGTTTAACAAACGGATAATCCCTACAGAAAGAAACTCTCCCGCCAATTTACGGCGGGACTTAATTGATTATAGAAACTAAGCACCTCTATCCGTAATAGCAAGCTAAATATTTAATTTTTCTAAAATACCAACACATCAGCGCCGTCCACAGCTTTTTGTCAGACCGCTTCGATGGTTGATGGGGGCTTTGGCGCGATGTCGTATGTAACGCTGACGATAAGCTTCTGTGCGCAGGAAGCTTTCATCTGGATAGCTCAAACATTCAGCATCACCGAAAAGCTGACATATCTGCCATTAACCACAACCAAAGAAGATGTTGCTATAAGCGCTCGTCCCTGCACAGGACAAGGGATCTTAAACACGCGAATCGAACAAGGGGTTGTGCCAGGCGCCGTCATTCGAGCTGAAACATCCTATCATCTCATCTTAACCCATAACCCATAACCTCCCTGGTTGCAGGAGATCTTGAAGTTCGGATCTCTTTGGATTCAATGCCTAATTTCTTCATCCTGTACTGAAGGGTAGATCTGGGGATACCCAGCAGACTGGCAGCACCATGTTTTCCTCCTACAACCCAACTGCATTGTGTCAAGGCGTCTTTAATGTGCTTTTTTTCCATCTCGTCTTTTGTCAGGAATCCACCGCCATACCCTTTTTCTGTAGGCTCCAATGGCTGTAATAGTCTATGGATATCTCCTTCCGTGATCAAATGCCCTGCGCGGTTAATCATGATTCTCTCCACCAAATTTTCCAGTTCCCGGACATTACCTGGCCACGGGTACTGACAGAGCGCCTCGATGGCCGCTGAGGAATAGCGTGTTTCAGGCTTTTGCAGTTTTTCCGAAAAGTTCGTGGTGAAGCACCTGACCAGGAGGGGGATATCTCCCATACGATCCCTCAGGGGAGGAATATTCAGATGTACGGTATTGACCCGGTAATAAAGATCTCTACGAAAGGTTCTATCCCGTATTTTTCGTGGCAGGTTTTGGTTCGTGGCTGCAATAACTCTGAAATCAACCGAGATAGGGGCGCTCTCCCCCACCCGCTCAAAGGTCTTGTCCTCTAACACTTGAAGGAGTTTGGCCTGGCTTTGTACGGGCAGGTCGCCTATTTCGTCGAGGAATGCGGTGCCGCCATCAGCCATCTCAAAACGGCCAATTCTCCGATTGCTGGCGCCGGTAAATGAACCTTTGGCATGTCCGAAAAGTTCACTCTCGATGAGTGTAGGGACAAGTGCAGCACAATTCACTTTGACAAAAAGATGATCTTTACGCCAGCTTAAGTTATGTATGTGACGGGCTATATGGTCCTTGCCCGTCCCTGTTTCACCGCTGATGAGCACGCTGGTATCCGTATCTGCCACCAGGTCCACATCGCGCATGAGGTCAACCATGACACCACTGTTATAATAGAATTTTAGATTCAAGCGATCCAGTCTTTCAAGAACATACCGTTTTTCCTTCTCAAGTTTTTCATTAATAAGTCTCAATTTGTCGTAAGAAAGCATATTGTCTATGGCAATGGTGATTTGAACGGATAACTCCTCTATGAATTTACACAACTCCTCCAGTTTTTTAGGACACTCTTTAAAGGAGAAGTGAATGGACCCAAGAATTTCGTCCCTGATAATCAGGGGGAAAGCGAGGGTGGATCTCAGACCCTCTTTCCACATGGATTCGACTGTGATCAATTGATCGAATCTGGACAGGTCTTTGATGATGACAGGCCTTCTCGATTCAATCACCATACAGGCGACCGACCCCTTGGGTAAAGGTCTGCTGCTTTCACAAGTTATTCCGTCGGGTTTAACCCCTTCAGCAGTTGCAAAATAACTAAGCGAATTGTTTTTGCGGTCATAGAGATGGATACTGCAGCGGTCATAGGGGAAGAGCTTTTTGAGCTCAATGGCTAAGGCCCTGAAGAGCCCCTCACGTGTGTATTGACTCAGAATTGCATTGTTTATTCTCAGAAAAGACAAATATTTTCTCGATGAACTCCAAGGCATCTCTTTCTCCAAATTCCTTACTGGGTCAGGGTTAGGTTGGAACAGGGAAGGGCCACTTGATCAGATCATTCATAATAGATTTTCCAAAAGGATGCAAGCCAAATATTTGGCACTTGAGCCTAAAGTTGGGCGCAGGTTTTGGGCATGCCGAACCTCTTCATTTCTATGGAAAATGTTTTCTCTATAAATTCATGCGGTTACGTTTTGTGTAGATGTTGGCACGGATATTGCCTAAAGACTTAACAGGGTCACAGAGGAGAAACGGCTTCGATGCAATTCGGGGACCAGGAACCTTTTATAACGGGAGGGTCTGATGAAAAAGCATTTGGAGGGTGTGAGGGTCATCGACTTGACCGCGTATCTGTCGGGACCTTTTGTGAGTTTGAATTTGGCTGCTATGGGTGCAGAGGTAATTAAGATTGAACGGCCCAAAATTGGTGACCCATGCCGATGGAATCCACCATTCGCAGGCCCAGATGGTGTCGGTTACCGCAGTCAGAGTGATATCGATGTGTCTCTGCTGTACTTGAAGCGGAATCGCGGAAAAAAGAGTATTTTCCTGAACATGAGAAACGAGAAAGGGAAGAAGATTCTTGAACGTCTCGTTGAAAAGGGAGACGTGGTCGTGGAGAACTTCGCGCCCGGCAGTATGGAGCGATTAGGTTTCGATTATGAAAGATTGAAAGAGATCAACCCGGGGATTATCTACTGTTCTATTGCAGGCTATGGGCAGGATGGGCCGTATAAGGACCGCACAGCCTTTGACCTTACGATCCAGGGGACCAGCGGTATCATGGGCGTCACAGGTTTTCCCGACGGACCTCCTACACGTTGTGGGGCCTGGGTGGGAGACATGATACCTGCCATGTATGCCCTTTCCGCCATTTTGGCTGCCCTCTATTCCCGTGAAAAAACAGGAACCGGAGAAAGAATAGACATATCTATGCAAGACTGCTGTTTTTCTATGATTATGGATGAGGCGCTTGACTTCCATCTTGAGCAGGGGATCCCCATGAGAACAGGAAACAGGAACCCCAGACTGGCGCCGTGGAACTCCTATCAGGCGAGGGATGGATATGTGCTTATTTGTGTGGCCAATAATGTGCAATGGGAGGCCTTTGTAAACGCCATCGGGAGAGAAGATCTAAAGGAAGACCCTCGATTTCAGAATCAAGAGGGACGTTCCAAAAACTCTGATGCGATAGAAAGGATTGTGCTCGACTGGCTTAAGAATTTAGCCGTTGACGAGGCTCTTGAACGCTTGCGAAAAAAGAGGGTGGCGTGTGATTCCGTGGTTGAGATCGCGGATGTTCTCAATGACCCTCAACTGAAATCCAGGGGGATGATACGGGAATTGGTTCATCCCAAGAGCGGTAAAACCGGTATAAAGACCGCAGGATTTCCTGTCCATTTTACCGAGTCAGATGCCGGACTCACGGAATCAGCCCCTTATCCCGGACAACATAACGAAGAGATTTATAAAGGACTGTTGGGGATTTCGGAAGAGGAAATGCTCAGGCTGCAGGACGAAGAAATTATTTGAAAGTCGGTAATGCACACGTTTACTTGAGAAATGCATATACAATTATCTCAGATAGTTACGCTATTGTAGGGGGATCTTTCCCGAACTCTGAAATTAAAAATAGGGTGCCTGAATAGTTACAAAAACCTAAACATTCTTGCTAATCATTGGGAGCATGGAAAAGCACGGATTGCTCAAGCCAAAATTAGAATTGCTGCTAACACCTGCTTTTTCTCGATATCCTAACCCGGATAAACCGGAAAAGTGCCTAAAGTGCCTAAAGTTTGAAGTGCCTAAAGTTGATGTTTGTTTTCCATTCAATGTTCGATGTTGCACGTTCATCTATTTCCACCACTGCCTTTTCGAGCATTATAGAAAAATAGAAAATTTCTTGTGTTTTTTGCACAAGACTCAATTGGTAACTGTCTAATCCCTTTTTGCTATTTTTAATTAACCAAAGCGGGTTCCTATTAACCTTTATCAGGGAGGTGCGATTATGGATTGGCGAAAGGTGAAACCAAAGCGGGTTCTTATTAACCTTTATCAGGGAGGTGCGATTATGGATTGGCGAAAAGTGAAGGACATGGCTATTGTTTTGCTTCTGGTGATACCCGTGGTATGCTTTCTTTTTGGCGCGTGGTTCACGCCGTCGGCGAGTGCCGCCCCCATCAAGATGCGGGTTCAAACAGCTGCACCAAATGTCAGTCTATCATATAAATCGGTGGTTTGGCTCGCCGATGCGGTTCGGGAGATGTCGGACGGACGACTTGACATAGAGGTCTTACCGGCTGGCGCCATCGTCCCGACAGCTCGGATCCCAAGCGCGGTGGACAAGGGTTTGGTTGAAGCAGGCGCCACGTACGCCCAGTATTTAGCTGGAAAGCACATGGCTGGTGCCCTCTTTGGCGCGCCGTCCGCGGGTGGCGGGAGCGATGTCGGTATAGATCAGTTCGGCCATATGACGTGGCTGATATTTGGGCCTGGCCGTGAGCTCCAGGAAGAGTATTTTCGTGATATCGTCAAGCTGAACCTGGTGGCCTTTCCGGTGGGCTTCCATGGTCCGCTCAGCGTCGGGTGGTTCGCTAAGCCAATCGAAAACCTGAAGGATCTTCAGGGCCGCCGCTATCGATCGGGCCCGGGTCTCATAGCCGAGACCTGGAAGAAGATCGGCGTTCCGGCAACATTTTTGCCTGGTGGTGAAATTCTTCCGGCGGGTCAGCGGGGCGTGATAGACGGCGCACAGTGGGGAAGCCCCTACGACGATATGCCCTTGGGTTTCCATCAGATATGGAAACACTACTACCTCCAGGGCGCACATTTCCCAATCTCGACATGGGAGTTGTTAATCAACAAGGATTTCTGGAACAAACTTGCGCCAGATTTGCAAAAGATGATCGAAATTAGTGCCCGGGCCTGCGTTTTGGAAACCTTCCATCGATTACTTGTAGATAACGGCAGACTGTTGAGGGAGGCCACGGAGAAGTACGGGGTCATCGTTCACGATGTGCCGCCGGACATCTTCGAAGCATACATGAAGGCCACTAACGAGGTGCTGGAAAAGTATAAGAAAGACCCCTTCTTCAAGAAGGTTTTGGATTCCCAACGCGAGTACGCTGACCTGATCCGCCCCTATTGGAAGGCGTCGCTCAATAGCTCCGTTTTTATAGTGGAGAGCAAAAAGTAGTAAATGTGCTGTAAGGATCGGGGGCAACTGTGCGGCACCCGGCGCGGCGGCGTATGCCATTCTGAAACTGAATGGGGAGTTTGTTGTGCCGGTGCCGCGAGCTTCGGCTCTCCAAAGGGGGGTGGAAACGAGGTGTAGATAGCGTGAAGTGGCCAATGATGGCGTCACAAGTGGGAACCGAACGTTCGGTGAGTACGTCTTGGATTGGACATAGGCTGAGGTTTTTAGGATGCACGTACTAAAGAGGATCGTACGAGTTCTGGACAATATCACGCTCTGGCTAGCACGGCTCACCTGGTGGCTGGTAATTCCTCTCATGGCAGTTCTCGCCTATGAGGTGATAGTCCGCAAGTTATTCGTCGCCCCGACGGTTTGGGCGATGGATATTAGTTATATGCTCACCGGCATCTTAGGAATGATAGGTGCGGTCTACGCGCTCTATCGAGGTGGGCATATCGCCATCGACTTCATCACGGATAGGTGGCCGCTCCGAACCCAGGCGGCTTTGAACACCGTTTTTTATATCACCTGTTTTTTCCCGGGGATCACCATCTTCCTGTGGTTCGCTTGGCAGTTCGCGTATGACTCCTGGCTTATAAAGGAGCGGGCACTCACGGGTGCGTGGATGGCCCCCATATATCCGCTGAAGATGGTGCTGGTCGTGGCAATGGCGTTCTTAATCCTTCAGGGAATCTCCGAGTTCCTGAAGAACCTGTACGTGTTGTTCCGGGGGCATCGGTTATGAGTCCAGAGGTGCTCGGCCTCGTTTTTATCTGCGTCCTTTCAGTGGCGCTGTTCATCGGTTTTCCCGTTGCATTCACTCTCATCATCCTGTCACTCGTCTTTGGATACATCGGTTTCGGTTGGGTCGTCTTCGACCTGATGGTGTATCAATACTTCTCGCTGATGGAGGATCCAATCTGGGCGGCCGTACCGCTCTTCCTTTTCATGGGGCTGATTTTGGAGGAGTCGGGGATGATGGAACGTATCTTCAGGGCATTCCAGCTGCTCCTAGCACCGGTCCGTGGGTCCCTCTACCTGGCAGTGGCAATAAGCGCCGCGATTTTTGCCGTCGCCACCGGGATCGTTGGCGCGTCGGTCGTGCTTCTCGGCGTCATGGCCGCGCCGACCATGAATAAGTGCGGGTACGACGTGCGCCTGTCGTCTGGAATCATCGCTGCGGGTGGAACACTCGGCATCCTTATCCCGCCGAGCGTCATGCTGGTAGTCATGGGTCCCGTCGTGGGTGTATCAGTAGTGGATCTGTTCGCGGCGGCCATAATTCCCGGGATCCTGCTGGCCGTGCTCTTCGGCGGGTATGCCCTGCTGCGCAGCTTTATTCAGCCTCATATGGGTCCGGCTCTTCCCAAGGACCAACGGGCGAGTTCATTCACCTTCATCCTGCGGGAGCTCGCCGTGGGTCTCGTACCTCCCGCAGGGCTGGTCATGTCGTGTCTGGGGAGTATCCTTTTTGGCTGGGCCACCACAACGGAAGGCGCGGCCATGGGAGCATGTGGGGCGTTGATCCTCCTCCTGGCGTACCGCCAATTCACGTGGGCCAGGGTCTATAAGGCAGGGATGCATACGCTGGAGGTGACCGGCATGGTCGTCTTTCTTGTTGGAGGTTCCAATTTCTTCGGGGCCGTCTTCTCGCGCCTTGGGACGCCGACCATGATTACCGAAGCCCTCATCGGACTTGGTCTGGGGCCATTTGGGACCATTTTGATCGTCCTGTTAATCATATTCATTCTGGGGTGGCCGCTTGAATGGATCCCGATCGTCCTCATCGTGGTCCCGATTGTGCTCCCTGTGATTCAGGCATTCGACATCAACCTCGTCTGGTTCAGCATTCTGGTGGCAGTATGCCTCCAGACGGCGTGGCTGTCCCCCCCGGTGGCCTTGGCCTCCTACTGGCTGAAAGGTGTCGTGCCTGAATGGGAACTTAAAGACATTTATATCGGCATGTTACAGTTCATGGGCCTTCAAGCGTTGGGGACGCTGCTCCTGCTTTTCTTTCCCCAGATCGTCCTCTGGCTTCCTTCCGTGATGAATCGATAAGGCCTTGGCGTGTGGTTAACATGGTAGGCTCCTCGAAGGAATGTGAGGGAGGGCCTGAGCGAGCTGAGGCCATTGCCATGATCAGAGGAAGTTTACCAACTGAGATGCTCTTAGTATCAAGCCGAGGCGGCCGGGCAGGTCCGTTGTTATGACTATCAAAAGCAGGAGAGGAAGATGGACATTCCTAACTCGCCTTAGCTGATCTTCTTTGACCTTAAGTTTGATGAAGCCGCAAAAAGGCGCAAAAATCATAAAAAATAGAATTGGCATGTAGTAAAATCAAGATGTTATAATCAAAAAAATTGATCTCAAACTTTTTACGAAGCCGTCATAATTTAAGCTTAATGATATGGAGGATGCATTTATGGAGGGAATAGACCAGGATGATGTCATTCAGATACTGAGGATGTTGGAGGAATCGACCTTTGATGAATTACACCTGGAAATGGGTGGACTTAAATTGGTTGCAAGCAAAAGCGGTAAAAAGGCAAGCCCAGCCGAGGGAATGAAGTCCGACGATGGCGAATCTACCGAATCGAAGGTTGCCGTGGAACCTACTGTTCAGGCAAGAGAAGAAAGGCCCGATATCCCGCAACCGTCGGATATTGAAGAAAACGGTTTTATCGCCATCAAAGCCCCGATGCTTGGCACCTTCTACGGGGCACCCAAACCCGGCGCGCCGCCATTTGTGGAGGTGGGCCGACTGGTATCCGAAGATGATTCGGTTTGCATCATTGAGGTCATGAAACTCTTTAATACGGTCAAGGCAAACGTTCGGGGGCGTATTGCCAAAATCTACGCAGAAAATGGGCAAATGGTAGAATACCAGCAGCCTCTTTTTCTGGTGGAAGAACTCGAGGGGCCGGCTGAAATGGGTGAGGAGGAAAACGCTTCATGAATGGCATCTCCCGCGTTTTGGTAGCCAACCGGGGTGAAATTGCTGTTCGTATCATTCGAGCATGCAGGGAGCTCGGTATAGAATCAGTTGTTACGGTCTCTGAAGCGGATAGCGAGAGTCTACCGGCAAAGTTGGCCGACAGAGCCGTATGCATCGGCCCCCCTGCACCCATGCAGAGTTACTTGAAAGTAGACACCATAGTCGCGGCCGCCCTGGGTACGGGATCGGATGCCATCCATCCCGGATACGGTTTTCTTGCAGAACAGCCTCAGCTTGCCGAGGTCTGCGCGGCGCATGGTCTGATTTTTGTGGGGCCGAAAGCAGATGATATTAGAAAGATGGGAGATAAGCTCTACGCACGAAAGCTGGTAGGTGGGCTCGGGGTTTCAATTATTCCCGGATCAGAGCTTGTATGCCATCTTGGAGAAGCGGCAGAAGCAGCGGAAATGGTCGGATACCCTATTCTATTAAAAGCGGCCGCGGGTGGCGGTGGAAAGGGAATGAAAATCGTTGAGCAACCCGAGGATCTGAGGACCCTCTTTGACGAGGCTTCGGTCGAGTCACTGAGTGCATTCGGGGACGATAGAATATATGTGGAGCATTATCTCCCAAACGCACGACATATAGAGGTCCAAATCATCGGGGATCGTTTCGGGAATGTCATACATCTTTTTGAACGCGATTGCTCACTTCAACGCCGCTATCAGAAAATGGTCGAAGAGGCACCGTCTCCTGCTGTGTCTCCTGAACTCAGGGAAGCGTTTTGTGAAGCAGCCGTCAGGATTGCTAAACAGATCGGGTACGAAAATGCCGGAACAGTAGAATTTCTGTTAGACCAGGATCAAGACCGGTTCTATTTTCTTGAAATGAATACTCGCATTCAGGTAGAGCACCCGGTGACAGAGATGATCAGCGGTATTGACCTGGTCAAGGAGCAGTTCAGGGTGGCTTCCGGGGATTCCTTCAGCGTATCACAAGAGGAAGTCAAATTGACCGGTCACGCCATCGAGTGCCGGATAAATGCGGAATCACCAAATGCGGGTTTTGCACCTTGCCCCGGTAGAATTAACGAATGGAAACCACCGGCAGGGGAAGGGATACGGATTGACTCACACTGTTATTCCGAATATTTCGTTCCCCCATATTATGATTCGCTTCTTGCAAAGCTCGTCGTATCAGCAAGGGACCGCGATCAGGCAATCCAATGTATGCAAGACGCCCTTGCCAGCTTTGTTGTTTCGGGCGTTGATACAACAATTCCCTTTTACCAGTTTATCATGAAACATCCGGAATATCTCAGCGGGAAGATAAATACACGCTGGATAGAAAATAGCCTACTTAAGGAGTATGAAGAAAATGAAGGAAATCAGTTTCGTTGATACGACATTGAGAGATGGTCACCAAAGTCTCTGGGCAACACGGATGAAAACAGCCCACATGATCCCCATTGCACCTTTAATGGACAGGGCAGGGTTTAAGATAGCGGAATTGATGGGCACCGTTCATTTTGATGCCTGTCTCCGGTATCTGCGCGAAGATCCCTGGGAGAGGATAAGGCTCATTGCCGAGGCCATGCCAAACACCCCGTTGCGGGCCCTGATCAGAAGCAAATCCCTCACCAGTTTCAATATTGTGCCCGATTCCGTTATCAGGCTTTGGATTGAGCGGTGCGCAGCCAATGGGATCAAACATCTGATGATATTTGATGCCTTACACGACTGGAGCAATCTTTCGCAGTCGGTATCCATAGCCAAGGCCGTCGGCATTGAAGTGGTTGTCCCATTGGTTTACTCCCTCAGCCCCGTTCATACGGATGAATTTTATGCGCAAAAGACGGCCGAGATGATGACCGTTTTGAAGCCAGACTACGTGATGATAAAAGATTCTATCGGACTCTTAACACCGGAACGGACCAAGACTCTGGTGCCCACAATAAAGGGACAGATTGGAGACCTACCCCTTGAAATGCATTCTCACTGTACCACCGGACTCGCCCCCCTGTGCTGTCTTGATTCGGTGGAACTGGGCGTTGAGATATTAGACACATGCGTCTCACCTTTGGCCAATGGCCCATCCCACCCTTCAACGGAAAACATGATCATGAACCTCCGCAGACTCGGTTTTACCCCAAAGGCAGATGAGGAAGCCGTCAAAAAAATAGCTGAGCATTTCAGATATGTTGCTCAACGGGAAGGTATGCCTATGGGGGCCCCGGTTGAATACGATGTCTTCCAATACATCCATCAGGTGCCTGGCGGTATGATCTCTAACCTCGAATCTATGCTTTCCGAGAGGGGGATGGGGCACCGGCTGGAAGAAGTCCTGGAGGAGATTAGTGTGATACGTGAGGAATGGGGTTATCCTGTTATGATTACGCCATTCTCGCAGCTCGTCGGTACGCAGGGTGTGTTGAACGTCCTCTTAGGGGAGAGGTATAAAGTAGCCACGGAGGAGGCCATAAGATATGTGCTGGGGCATTACGGAAAAACGCCCGCGCCCATTGATCAAAACGTGCTGGATAAGATTACGGGTCTGCCAGAGGCGAAAGACCTCCTCGACTGGGAACAACCCCAGCCCTCCATTGAGGATTTGAGAAAAGAGATTGGACGTCCGGGAATATCCGATGATGAACTTCTACTCCGGATTCTATTTCCAGAAGAACATGTGGAAGCCACCATTGCTGCGGGGCCCATAAATACCAGCTATCCAAAGGGAGATAAACCGGTCATGGCCCTCATCCATGAGTTAACGAAGCAAAAAGATACCTCCCATATTCACGTCCAAAAGGAAGGATTTTCCCTGACTCTTAAGAAAAGTGCCCGCTGAATACGGATCATTCATAGGTCGAAACAACCTCGTGTAAAACCTTATGAAAAACCTTATGAAAAACGAATATCCAATATGGAACAAGGAATATCGAATGTCGAAGGAAGGTATTCTACCGATCCTGATAACCCTGAAAAAGTCAGCGCGAAGCGATTCCACACTTCGACATTCTGCGGTTCCTTGTTCGATATTCTGCGGTTCGCTTTTTCCGGTTCCCATGCTCCAACGCGGGAATGTATAAATCGAGTTATCTGAGGAGGAAACCATGCAAGAAGTAGTGATCGTCAGTGCAGTTCGAACGCCTATCGGCGCGTATTGCGGCATGCTTAAAGATGTCCCTGTGGAGAGGCTGGGTGCAATTGTCTTGAATGAAGCGATCAAAAGAGCCAATCTCAAGCCGGAGGAAGTTGATGATGTGATTTTGGGGCAATCATTCCCAAACGGGGAATGCCCCAATACCGCGCGGCTGGCCCTTCTTGAGGCTGGGTGGCCCGT
>Ga0222681_1000440_pt1 | contig 14629 bp, 14 predicted proteins | sample AntAcemetage1006_FD_179844 | JGI IMG/M metagenome (GOLD analysis project Ga0222681, IMG submission 179844) | Saline water microbial communities from Ace Lake, Antarctica - #1006 | ecosystem: Environmental > Aquatic > Non-marine Saline and Alkaline > Saline | place: Antarctica: Ace Lake... | reverse complement strand
TACACCCGGGGCATCTAATCTTGCTAATCTCGGCATATCCATAGGGTCTCATAACCTGGGTCAACGGTCAAACACTTTCTGCACCAACGTCCCCCATCTTACTTATTTTGAGTTTTGGATTTTAGGGTCATTTTTGGGGTTTTTTCGGTGGGGTTTTCGCTCTCCCGGAAGTCCGGTCCATTTTGACGATCCTGATAATAGCTCCGAGGTCCTGGTGGGATCTCAATTCAGGGTTTGGGGTTTAGATGTCTTGACTTCAAATACTTCTATTATTAAATTAATGAATAACTTCGATTTTGCGAACCCAAACAGGAACCGGGAGGAAACCTGGAACCTGCTGGATAGGCGGTATACCACCGCCGGTGTCGGGGTTGGTATCCCCGGCTTATGGGTGGAAACTGATGGATCCTTGATGCGAATTCGGGGTAGACCGCCCCGAGACCCAAATGGTCGCAATCGCTGAAAAGGGCAATCTAAAAGTTTAACTACCCGACTCCCCGAGTCTCTGATCAAGGCTTTGGGATAGCGCCCCGCAGCAGGCGCGATATAAATGCTGGGTATGAACGCCCAGGCGCCTGGGCTTTAACATACGAGGTATTTATTATGTTAAAGTGCCAGATAACAGTAGGAGTCCTGGTGGATGCTGCTAAGATCCTTTGGGTCATTGCGACATTCATTCTTGCCCTGCTGTTGTAAAATAGTGGCGGGTGAGCGTTTCAACGCTTGCCTGCCACACCCCCTACTGTCAATAAACATCGCCCCTCCCAGTTTCCTGTTTTTCCCCATAGTCCCACTCACCGACATATCTTGAACCATCAGAACAGGTAATGGTTTTCATACTATCTCTTCCTGTTGTGTTTTATCCCATTTTCAAATCCCCTTCCACCATCTTAGTCTGTTCGTTTTGATATGAAAGAAATGGCGAATTGTTTTGCAATTTCAATCACGTCTTGTGCGTTTGAGGCGGAACATTCTCTACATTCCCTATATTCGTCTACGTCACGACGGTCTATCGGGGAGGTTATTACAATATCGTAATGCCACTTTTGGCCATCGGTCACAACATGATAAATGTGAACGCCATAACCTTTGAACGAGAATTTTTCTGAGATTTGTTCCATTTTCGACTCCTTGTTGGGGTAAAAAAAATAACGCGCTGCTCAGGGGCAGCGTGGTTTTTACGCTGTCGCCTGCAGCAGGTGGTTAAGTGTACCTATTGACTGTTAAAATGTTCATTCCATGGGATTCTAAAATCTGCAACACAGCCGTATCGATCCCTATCTCGGCTATACTTTGTAGCCATCGTTTTCATAACCTTCTCAAGCACTTTTTCAGATGTTGTTTGTCGTTTTAAAGTAAATGCATTCCTATCATCTGGCTCAAAATGGTTCTTGGCGTTTTGTATGTGTATTCGATTCCTCAACTTCCTGATCGAATCTAAAGCTTCATAAAAGTTTGTGTCAGATGCTTCAAACAGATCATGTTTCTTTGCGCTGGCGATATATTTCGCAAATTCATCTATTTTTTTACTTCCTACGTAGTCCATAACCTCTTGTGCAATATTTTTTACGCCCTCAGACGTGTATGTTTGAAGCCTCAAATGGAAATCATAAAGCAATGCTTCACAAATTGAAGCAATAAGGATGATTATTGGTTTACATAGAAGCGATTGCTGTTCTGGAGTACCATTTGATTGTTGTTTGTATAGTAAAGCAAGAACTCGTAAGCTGTGATTGATATTGTCTCCGAGTTTAAAACTCCCCATAAAGTCACTTTTTATTACAAACATATCACCCTGATACATAGCAATAAGGTTATGATACTTTACACTTAACATAACTGTTCACGCGTGGCTATCTGCCGTCGCATGGAATGGTTGGTTGGGAGCTACAGACTCTCGATCCACTTGGCGAATTGCTGTTTTGTGCGGTTAAGGAGCTTGAAGGCCCTACCTCGTTTGAACTTGGCTCCACCGTAAATGTAGATGTGACCACCAAGGTCTGAAGGGAGATAGAAATCCCCGTACTTCAGGATCGCTGTCTTTGTCTTGCCAAAATGCCCATAAAAGTAGCCGAATTCAAATAGAACATTCAGGTTCGGAATGCTGTGCGTAATCTTCCGCAACGTAGTTTGTGACTCTGGAGAGAAGAGGAGGATGGCTGCATCCACCTTTGTCCGGATGAGGTCCAATTCCTCGAGAAGTGTCCTTCCTGGGGTGAATGCGTCCCACCAGGGAAGAAACTTTATGCCAGGGAAAGTGAGATCTCTCACCACAACTCGTGCTTGAGCCTTTGCTGCCGTTGATGAGCCGATGAATATCTTGGTCTTTGGCATTGGTCACCTCCAGTTGCTGCATCTTTAAGAAAAACCAACCAGTGATTGAGCAGTTTCTGTATATCCTACAAAAATTCGGAGTTATGCAGGGGTTCACATTATGTCGCCAAGAAAAGCGCCCCGGTGGAGCCTCATATGATATCTTCTCAGGGTTGTATCTATTTAATCGGTCTCCGGCTCCCCGAGATCAACGACAAGCACCGTTCTCAGCCTGGTCCATACCCTACAGTATGGACCATTTTCGCCCTTATCCTGTGCAGGTTCGTCCTAAGGCCTCGCTTATAGGAAAAGTCTTGTCGTGTTTTTCGTTGCTCTTTGAGGTTTTAAGTAATGTTTTTTGTCAAGGTTTCTGAAAAACGAGTTTGAATTTACAGGGGGAAGCAACCGGGCCGGTTTTCGTTTGGTTTTTGGAATTTTGAGATTTCAGTCCTTAGTTTTTCCAGTTCAAAAAAATCCCTTTCGCCTCACGTTGCTTCCGCAGACGCTCTTTCTTTTCAAGGGCCAATCTTTTCTCCTCCTTTCTTCTGGCTCGTCTTAGGCTACACTGAATCCTCTTTTCCTCTTTCTTACGTGCTTCCCTATGAACATCCCGAAGGCCACCAATAAAACCTTAACGTAGTTCCGGCTTTCACCGGGAGATCACTTTGATGATAGACGATATGATATGGCAACCACTTCAGCTTCAACGTAGTCCCGGCTTTCACCGGGAGAGCACCAGTATTTCCAAGCCCGTGCAGAGTTGACTAAAGCGCTTCAACGTAGTCCCGGCTTTCACCGGGAGAGCACCCTGGCCGAGACTTATTTGAGATCCACGACACGCTGCTTCAACGTAGTCCCGGCTTTCACCGGGAGAGCACCAGAGAGCGATGGACGAGGTGTGTGATGGTTACGGGCTTCAACGTAGTCCCGGCTTTCACCGGGAGAGCACCCTGTTAATTGTGCCAGGGTTTCATCTTTTCCAAGGCTTCAACGTAGTCCCGGCTTTCACCGGGAGAGCACCTGCGCCCGCGTAACTTGCTTCTGACACAGGGTTTTTAAGGCAGTTTCCGCGAACCCTTCTGTTACTGCCTTCAGTTTTTTGGACCTTTTTGCAGCTGTCATTCCAACCCCTTGATATTTCACAGAAAACCTTTTCCGCGAACCTCCCTGGGTTTTCCTGTGAGCTCAACGTTCGCGCTGTGCAGGAAACAGCATGCCATATTTTCCACTTTTTCCGTATCTGGAGGCCCACACTTCCGTCACTCCTGGTCGAATGTGCAACCGCTCTACTGGCAGACCTCTTAACAGGCTCACTTCTTCCAGGCTCAGCAACGCTTTCCATATGGGCCATACGTAAGCGGTATCAGAACCTTTTCGCCATCCGGTAGTCTTCTCCCTGTTGGTGGCAACCGGCACCACAGGATGGAGCGGGATCGCCTCGAAGGCGAGCCATATGAGTCCTGGCTTGCCCGGACGTCTGGTTTTGGTTGGTGCCCTGTGCTCGTGGGCGTGCGTGCGCACTGCAATCGGATCGAGACCAAAGGAAGATTGGTCTTCGTAGGCACCTCCCATAAGTGCATGGTGAAAATGATCTATTACAACCCTCTGGGCGAGCCTTCGCAGGTCCCGCAAGAGTTTCTGCTGCCCGGAAGTCATATCCATTCGCGTAACAACAACAGACCCATTACGTAATATGGTGTCGGATGCCCACCCTGCCATGAAACCAAGGGCGCGTTCGTCCCCGGCCATTTCCTCGCAAGCATCCCAATAGATTTCAGGGGGGATCTTCCTGGGCGTATCGGCCCAGTTGAACTCAGGCGCCCCATTCCGGCCTTCCATATTGGCAGCAAGCTCCGAGATAGCCTTGTCGGGGTCTATACCATCGACGACAGCATGCCCATTCCGCCAGCCCAGCCGGACATTCAGATGGCGGTCCGAGACCAGCACCCGAAGCATCCCGAGTGCGGCCAGAAATCCTATGGGTGATGCAGCTGTAAGTCCTGGGAGATCATGCATCCTTATTTTCCTGTTCCAATATCGACTGCCGGATATCTGACACCCGAAGCAACAGCTCCATGCCTGCCATGGCCCAGGGGCCGTGTTTATCAACCAGTTCCGCGAATGTTTGTGCCCACGAGCTGCCCAACCAAATTTCTTTTGCTCCTGGTGCTTCTGGGTCGACACAGACCGGAAACCACGGGCGCCCGTAACCGTGATGGGTGCCGATCAGGTGGCGAACCAGACGCTCCGATTCACCGGATTGCGCCAGCGAGGCTAATTCGTGCCGAAAACCTGCGGGTAACCCTGATTCAGTGTAAGCGGCCCGGATTTCTGAAAGTTTGCGCAGTCCAGACTTGGCCAGGGTCGGACCGAGCGCCGCGGCAATAGGGTCACCGTGCAACATGGTCTGAAAACGAGGCTCGGTTTTTCCCAGGTCGTGCTGAAGGGCGGCCATAGATATTCGCTGGCTCTCAGGGTGGCCAGCCCCCAGCATATCGGCCTGCCGCGCAACGCCTTCCAAGTGATGGTCCAGTTCCACGCGCACGCCCCCGCTAAAAGTTACGTTAATCTCGTCGATTACTCGCCCTCGAAGCACCACACCGGCCGGATGTCGTTCGATCACAAACTTACGCCTAAAGGCAATGATGAATGGGTGGTCCACCTCTGCCAGCAGGGCGCGAAGTCCGGAACGGGCTGTTTTGACGCGGTTCTCATCAATACCCATTTCCGGATCAACCTCTGTCTCAGCAGATATCAACTCTGTAACTGCTTCATGTATCTGTGATTCACGTGATCCCAGCCAGTTCATTAGCCCTGGCACTAATCGCACAACATGATTCTTTTGTCGTTCAAGGGAACAGAAATCGGCGATGTCTTCTACCGGCCTCTTTTTGTTTGGAGCCCACCCATAGATGTCACACCCGCCGTATTGTGCTGGAACCACCAGGGTATCACCCGGTCGGACGTCACGCGGGTAAAGCACCTTGCAGTCGTCAGGGCCTCGCCAGCATAGCACTGGCCTGCCCAGAGCGTTTTCATCAGGTGGTTTCAGCGCAACACCTTCCAGATCAGTAATGTCCTGTGGTCTACGGCCTCTCAACCACGAACGAGCCGCATAGATAGGGATTTCCAGCGCCTCCCTGGTGAGAGGCGGGCGTAACCTCACTACTTCCACCCATTGAGCATTATTCCCAGGAGGGAGATCCGCCCGCCAGACGATCGACACATCAGGAGCACCGCTTCCCGCACCGTGGAGCCATGGGGAAACATCGAATTCCGGCGCTTCCGGGCCGGTCTGAGAAAACAGCTTGATGTGTGCTGGCAGGAGGGTTGGGCCGTGCTTAGCTTCGATGACCGGGGGTGGCAACCGCTGAATTGTATCCGCTATGGCAGCTACGCCGAAATTGATGCAACCGTCCTCGGCAACTGTCTGCAACCATTCCCATGCATCATGGGTGGCCATTCCGTATACTGGGTCGGGAATTGGCTCCTTGTTTTTGTTGAGCTTCGGTTCCCGGTAAAGGACCACTCCCTGCGTATCACCAAGTTCGCCGAGGCGGTCTTGGCGACCAAAGCGCTGGCGTAGGGAATCGAGGGGAGCTGCTTCTGTGAGCAGGGCATCGAAATCGATGTCGGCGCCTACTTCAACTGTCTGGGTGGATACAATAAACAAAATTTCTCCGTCTGTCCGGACTCTACCCGCACGGATCTCCGGGAGAAGACGGTCCATCAAATGATCGCGGTCATAGGGTCGTACGCGACCAGTAAGCAGTTCCGCTCGGTGTTTACGTTTAATCAAGGCTTGGTGGATATTTCGAGCAGTGACCACCCGGTTTACAACCACTCCAATGATTCTGGCCGATTCTGATAGCTTTTCGGCTGCTGAAACAGCCTTGTTCACGAAATCGGATTCCTTCGTATCCCCAATCATTAATTGCGCTCGCTTTGAAGCCTGGAGCCTCCGACTAAGGACAGGGTTTGCCAGGTCATCAAGGGAAAGACGGACGGTGGCACCTTTATCCGCAACTGGGGTAGCAGTCATGGTTATCAAACGAACGTCGGCGCCATACCGGCGTGCAGCTTCCACGGTCTCGATAAAGGCTGTTGAGAGGTGAGCTTCATCGGTAATATAAAGCGCATTATTTCCCACGAAACCCGCGTGAATTGGGGCCATTCGCGGGCTGACCCCATAACCTCGGTGAAGCAAACGGGAACCCACCTGGTCCACTGTAGACACAATAACGGTCACCCTTTCAGGGTACAAAAACCAGTCGTCATCTCCATATACTCCACCCCGAAGGCGAACAACTTGAACCGGACCCAGTCGCTTGGACAGCTCTTTCATTGAGGGGTTAGCAAGGGCGCTGGCAATCCGCTGTGCACGTGCATAGGCTTCGTCAACCACTACCCTGCGGTCTATGATAAAGGCTATACGACGGGGACCGCCATGGGCAGCTGAAAACACCGCAGCATCGATCATGGCGGTTTTTCCGCAGGCAGTAGGAACATCTACCGCAGCAAATACCTCACCCTCCACCAAACGACGGGCGGCTTCAGACTGCCATGGGAAAGGGCTACAGCCGTGTATCGCACTGAACATCGACTCGAAGTTCATTGGGCACCTGCTGAACGGAAAGAAGGAAGTGGACGGAAGAGTCCCACCCCAAAGTAACGCAGCCGACCGGCAATTACCGGCCCTGCGACAGGCTCCTTGAAACAAACGGTTGCATGATAGCGGGGTTTATCCGCTGGGACACGGAAGGCTGGCGGCGCACCCTGGAATTCACTAAAGGTGGAGATCTTGATGTCTCGGGGTTCAGGATAGTCGGCAAAAACCAGAGACTGAGAAACCGCATGACGAATGCGTTCCTCGGTAGGCCTCTTGGGCGGGCGGTCGAGGACAACGGGAGTGACCGTCGCCCATGTATTACAGGGCCTGGTCCAAGTACTACGAGCCATTGCAACCGGGAGATGTTCGCCAGGCATGGGTGGTATAAGGGTGGTTACCCGGCCATCGGGGAGACGGAACTCACGTACCCGGCCCACCGCGGCCAGTACCTCTTGGCGCTGTTTAGGGGCCATATCGGATGGGAGAAATATACCAATTCCAATGATACGTCCTTTAGCGTGCGGATGGCCCACATCGGGAAGCGGAAGCCAGCCGACGTGAGGTCCCCCGTTATGCCCATGTACGGCTGAAGGCGCCCCATCGCCAAGCACAGACATCACTGCGCGCCGCAGGGCTCGCCCCAGGTAAGCGGCGGTATCAGCACCGTGCATGCTCCCGGTGACACGAAGAACGATCAAGGGCGTATCAGATGCGAGAACTTGCTCTGGCTTTTCCCCCTCCGAACGGTAAGACACTAACCGTTCGCAAGCGGAAACGGGTCTACGCACGCCAGCACTTCGCTCAAAGACAGCATCTAATTCCCGCAATCGACCCTGAGTCGGAACCCGAAAAAAGTCGATCCCGTTTGGGTCAGGAAGTAGGGTTGCGGACTGCGGCATCGTTCCCGCACATGCGGTCATAATGATCATTGAATGGGATGTCCCCAGGTGGGTGACTCCGGCGGCTATCTCGTCTAAAGCTGAGATGAAATCATCTTGAGGATCTGTTTTCCATCCATAATATATTACTGGTTCTCCCAGGATAATTGCATTTGGGAAGTGCCGTGGTTGTCTCCATCGATGTACGCCATGCTCGTATTTTTCTTGGCCCTTTTTGCCCTTACGACCAACCGAATCCCCGGGGGGGACATAGGTCACTGGGGCCTGTTGCAGATCCGCGGGTGGGGCGGCAATCATTGGGGGTGAGAGTGCCTCCAGCCATTCAAGCACGCCCCGTTTTTGTGGTGTCATGCCATTTTCGCTGCGATAGCCTGATGCTACAAGCGCAGAAAACAGCCGCGAAGGATGGGGCGGCCACTCCGACGAAGACGGATCGTGGGCCTGGGCAGAGTAGCATCGCCCTGTTGGAAAATCGACTCGAATGTACATCAGTCCTCTTCGCCTTTAGCTTGGCGGCTTCTCTGGACCAGGGTGACCAAACGTTCGTCTGCCTCTGCCGTTACCGGATCTGTCCTCCATTTGAGCCCTTGTGCCTTCCCAGCATCCAGGGCCTCCTCAAGTGCAAACAGGGCTTTAGTACCATCTATGGCATAGGTTTTAATATCGTTCAGGGTACGTCCGATGATTTCCAATTCAGGCTCAACAACTGGAATAAGATCGCAGCCGGATCGCAGGTAGTAGCCTGAATCCATTTGGGAAAGGAGACCAAATAGCCCCAGCGCAACGACCGTGGTCTGCCCGGCGTGGTCGCGGGGGTCCTCGTAAGATTCATTTTCAAGCTCGAACCGCAGACGGCGAACAGCAGCACATGAAACCACACTGGTTTGAACCGCTTCTGTAATTACAGACCCATGCTCCGAAAGACTGGGGACACTCCCGAGGCCGACTTCAGACGGCTTATATTCCTTGCTTTTCTCTACTGCTTTTTTCTTGTCGGTTTCGTACAGGTGGCTCGGATCTTTAGATTCGTACAAGGGGCCAGCATCCTTGCGGATGTCCATGGGGTCAAATTTTACCGCCGCCCGCGTAACGGGTTTGGCGTCGAGGCCAACGATCTCTGAGGTAATCAAACGAGGCAATTTGGCCACCAACGGGCCACCGCCTCCGTGACTGTCCCATCCGCCTAAAGTCAGGGTCATCGGCGCGTGACTATACAATGGCGAGGCTTTTTCTGTGCGGGCTGAGTGGAGGGCTTGTCCGATTTCAGATTCACCGAATGGAACGCCATCTATGGTGGACATACGTAACGCAGCATCATATATCCGGTGAGAAAGTTGAAGGACTGAGTAAATCTCTTTACCAGTCTTTGCATTTACCACCAGTTCAATATCCGGGTATTTGATGCGCTTGCGACGATAAGCATCAAGGACAGCCAGCTCAATGCGGTTTGCCTGGCTTTGCACAGAGTCAAGCAAAACCGCCTCACGCTCTTGTCCCTCGATCCATGCGGGACGGAAGATATGTCGCCCTTGTTCGTACGTGGGTGGATAAACGAGCCCATCTGCATTGGCAGGTCTAAGTCGCACAACAAGACGCAGGGCGGAAGCGTTAGCCACCGCGGATGAAATCAAAGAATATAGTTCAGACATGATTCACCTCGTTTCATTTTGGGTTCAAAAGAAATAGCAATGATCCGGTAACACCTGACGCCCTCCGACGAGGGATACCGCCTCACGGCCCAAAGATTTAAGACAAAAAAAACGCCTTCAGGTACACTCACCCAAAGGCGTTGCTTATTACCGCTGTCTGAAATCCGGGAGTTATAAGCTACTTGGCTATACACCCAGCCCATGCCACTTGCTTCCCCAGTTTAAGAAGGTTTAGGTATTACAATTTACAATTTAGGATATTCATACCTATTTCATGATCAATAAGTCAATCTTTTATTAAATTAATTGTTGCTTCTGCCCACCAACTCAAATTACGCATTCTAAACAAATTCATATACTACCCATCCCCTTCAACGCAACCCTGCGCAAAGGAGCTCATTAAAAGGGGTAAGTGGTAGACGTTTTGGTAGACGTTTTGAGTCAAAATCAGTCGTGGTAGACGAAATAACGTCTACTCCCAGGAATTTGGGAAATAGCGTAACGCCTTAAAAATCAGGCATTTTAGTCAGTTACGGTTGTTTTAGAAATTAGGCGTAGTTGCTTTGGGAGCAGGGTGTCGTCCCGCTGGAAGCGGGATCACCCCAACCATAAAGGTTAAAAAACAGCGGGTTAGCGACTGTCTAACCTGCTATTTTTTTGCCCTAAGGCCAGTGAAAAACCATAGTCAAGATTCGTCTTGTTGATTGAGATATGCCTGGCAAATTGTGAAAACAGGATTCTTCTTGTCTGCGGAGGGGATTTGTAGTAAATGAAACCGAACCTGGAACCCAAAAGATGTTTTACAGGGGGGCTAAAATGACAGAAAGTGTTTTCTACGAGTTGCGGGAACAGTTGGATCAATACTCTGTGGGTTTTCCATCAACAACCTCGGGCGTGGAGATGAAGCTCCTTGAGAAGCTCTTCACTGCAGAAGAGGCACGGATGTATCTGAATCTGAGTATGATGCTTGAAACACCCAAGGCGGTTGCCGAACGGTTAAATCAGGACCATGAGCCTGTAGGAGCTCTCTTGGAACAAATGGCGGAGAAAGGCTTAATCTTCCGCGTACGCAAAGAGGGGTCGGCCGCCTATGGCGCAGCTCCTTTTGTGGTGGGGATCTATGAATACCAGGTCGGGACCATGGACCGCGAATTGGCTCAATTGATAGAGGAATATTTCGAGGAGGCCTTTACCGAGCAGAGTTCGCAGCAGATAGTGCCGATGCGGACGATCCCGGTAAACAAGGCCATTGACGTGGCATGGAAAGTAGTCCCATACGATGATGCTAAGGCGATTGTCAAATCAAAAGACCGCCTCGCAGTTGCCAATTGCATCTGCAGGGTGCAGCAGGGTCTGTTGGGACAGGCCTGCGACAAACCCGTGGAGGTCTGCCTTATGGCGGGATCACACGCTGAATACTATGTGGACAAGGGAATGGGTAGATGGATAAACCACGAAGAAGCCTTTGAGATCTTAGATCGCTGTGAGGAGGCAGGCCTGGTCCCGCAACCGTTTAATGCGCAGAATCCCGGGGGAATGTGCAACTGCTGTGGAGATTGCTGCGGTGTGCTCCGGGGGTTAAAAAAGCACCCCAAGCCTGTAGAAATGGTCGTTGCCAACTATTATGCCGAGGTAGACACTGATCTCTGTTCCGCCTGCGAGGTCTGTCTGGACCGGTGTCAGATGGATGCAATCACCATAGGTGATGAGGACGTGGCAGTGGTTGATTTGGATCGCTGTATCGGCTGCGGTCTTTGCGTTACGACCTGTACAACAGAGGCGATGAGTCTTCAGCCCAAGCCAGATGCAGAACGACGTGAACCCCCTGAAATGGCCCAGGTCACCCTGATGGAATTAGCGCAAAAACGAGGAAAATCGATAGTGCCTCTGTCCGTCATGAAGGCATCAGGGAGCGCCTAAGTCAATATTCAATATTGACAAACTCGTAAAAAGTCTCCAAGGCTGTGACTCTTGCCGCGGTGGAATTGATTTTCCTGGATTCCCGTTTTCACGGGAATGACAATAACGGGTGCTTTCTGAATTTTTACGAGTTCATCAATCATCAATCATAGAATCCGAGGAGGTTATCAATGTTTAAAACTAAGATCACGGAAATGTTAGGTATAGAGTATCCCATTGTCGGCGGGACCATGATGTCCATTACAACTGCTGCGTTCAGTGCGGCCATTTCCAATGCCGGGGGATTAGGCGTCCTCGCTTCGGCAATTTATCAGAGCCGTGAATCCTTTGGAGAGGCCCTCGATGAGCTCATTGAACTCACTGATAGGCCGTTTGCCGTCAATCTAAACCTCTTTCCGATGATGCGTCCCATTGACAATAATGATTACTTAGATGTCTTGCTCGAAAAAGGGGTTAAGATCGTTGAGACATCAGGACATTCTGCACCGGAAGAGCTCTGTGCCCGGTTCAAAGAGGCGGGCCTGACCTGGATTCACAAATGCGTGGGTCTTCGTTATGCGCTCAAGGTCCAGGAGATGGGCGCCGACATCGTCACCGTGGTAGGTTACGAGAACGGGGGCGCTACGGGCAAGTTAGATGTGGGTACGCTCGTATTGGTGCCTCGGGTTGTGGAAAGCCTAAATGTCCCTGTAATTGGGGGTGGCGGCGTATCTGACGGCAGGGGACTTGTTGCGATACTGGCCTTAGGGGCCCAGGGTGTCATTATCGGCACACGCCTCTTGGCCACCAGGGAGGCCCCGATCCATGAGAAACTCAAGGAGGCGCTCATTAATGCGAGTGAGCTCGATACCATGTTGGTCATGCGCTCTATAGGCGCCACCCACAGGGTTTGGAACAACACAGCAGCCAATAAGGTTGCGGAACTCGAGGCAAACCAGGCAGGTTTACCCGAGATCCTCAATATTGCCGCAGGAGAAAAAGCCAGGAAGATGTATAATGAAGGGGATTTGGATGCAGGGATTATCTCATGCGGCCAGGGTATCGGCATGGCCCATGATATTCCCACGGTAAGAGATCTTTTTGACCGGATAATGGGAGAGGCCGCGGAGATAGCGAGGGGGTTAGTAGCGAATTAGCCAAAAACCCTCAATATACCCTCCAACACTCCACCGCTTATGGCAAGGGCCTTTTCGGAAATGGTGTAGCAGTTCTTCTTCACCCCCCTGGGGTCGATATCTCCGATCTTTAGTCCCTCTGTCACGGGGATTCCCGGACGGATCATTCCCCTCAAGACCCCATTGATGAGGGCGTTTACGGGCTGACCGTCTACCGATCCCACCACCCCGCCCTTCCTCACCGCATCACCAATCTCCACCTCGCTTTGCCAAACACCCCTACCGGGCGACCGTAGGACACGGTCCGTGGATATTCCAGCGACCGTTCCAGGAACACCGGTGTTTGGCTCTGCCGAACCTTCAGTCAAGAGTCGGCCAAGATAATGACCCCGGTTGGTTTCCACCACAAAATGCGCATCCCTCCCCGCTTCAAATCCAGGGCCGAGAGCGATGACAAGAAACGCATCACTTAAAGAGGTTCCGATGTTTTTCTTGGCGAGGATTGCATCAACAATCACATCAGGTTGAATTATCTTTGCCGCCTCACACTCAGGATCAACAAGTAGCGGTATTTTCCCCTGATCCCAGACCTGACGGCTATCACTCACCTCACCTATTAGCAGGGCTTCTACCCCTTCCACCTCTGCATGACCGTCATACACGGCCTCGCAGAATGCCACTTTACGCCTCACGGCCATGGGTCTCGGGATCTCAGTTATCAAGACCCTGAACCCACACTGATGGAGTCTCCACGCAACACCCGAGGCAATGTCCCCGCCCCCCTTTATGCAGATCGGCGCAAGGCGCAAGGCGCAAGGCTCATGGCTCATGGAAATGAATGAGCAGCCGTTTCCTTTATCCTTCATCGTGCATCCTGCATATTGCATCCAGTTTCATGCACCCTTTTTCCTTTTCCCCGGCATTTTAGATTTTTCCTGCGTCTTCTCGATCTTGGCCCACGTGTCACGCAGGGTCACCGTTCGATTGAATACAAGTCTGTGGGTTGAGGAATCAACGGAATCAACACAAAAATAACCCAACCTGAGAAACTGAAAGCCCATGCCCGGCGTCGCATCTTCAAGACTTGGCTCAACCCGGCAGGAGGTCAGTGTTTCTAATGAGTTCGGATTTAAATGATCTTTAAAATCAGAGCCATCTTTTTCATCGCTTGGATTCGGTTTCACAAAAAGATGGTCGTACAATCGTACTTCGGCCTCGATTGAGTGGGCTGCTGAAACCCAATGCAATGTACCCCTAACCTTACGCCCGTCATCGGACCATCCACCCCGGGTCTTTGGATCATAAGTGCAGTGGAGCTCAATCAGCTCACCGGTTTTTTCATCCTTAACCAATCTCTCACATTTGATGTAATATGCGTGTTTCAGCCGCACCTCACGACCGGGCGCCAGGCGGAAAAACTTCTTGGGTGGATCTTCACGAAAATCATCCCTTTCGATAAACAGCACACGTGAAAAGGGAAGTTTACGTGACCCCATACCGGGATCTTCCGGATTATTTTCGGCATCTAAGTATTCGGTCTCATCTTCAGGATAGTTGTCAATTACCACGCGAATGGGACGCAATACGGCCATCACACGCCGGGCCCGCTTGTTCAGATCTTCACGGATGCTATAGTCCAAAAGCGCCATATCAACCATACTCTCTCTCTTGGCAACCCCGATACGCTCACAAAAATTGCGGATTGATTCCGCCGTGTACCCTCGTCTGCGCATACCGGATATAGTGGGCATTCGGGGATCATCCCAGCCGGTCACATCGCCCCTTTCAACCAATTCCATGAGCTTGCGTTTACTCATGACATTATAAGAGAGATTGAGTCTGGCAAATTCGATCTGTTGTGGAGCAAAGATTTTCAGTTCATTTACAAACCAGTCGTATAGGGGTCTGTGATCTTCAAATTCGAGCGTACAGAGGGAGTGAGTAATCCCTTCGATGGAATCGGACTGGCCATGGGTAAAATCATACATGGGATAGATACACCATTTTTTACCCGTCCTGTGATGGGCAGCATGTAAAACACGATACAAAACCGGATCCCGCATATTCAAATTAGGGGATGCCATATCGATCTTTGCCCGAAGTACCCGGGAGCCATCTTCGAAT
>Ga0222681_1000436_pt1 | contig 14689 bp, 12 predicted proteins | sample AntAcemetage1006_FD_179844 | JGI IMG/M metagenome (GOLD analysis project Ga0222681, IMG submission 179844) | Saline water microbial communities from Ace Lake, Antarctica - #1006 | ecosystem: Environmental > Aquatic > Non-marine Saline and Alkaline > Saline | place: Antarctica: Ace Lake... | reverse complement strand
TACATGGGTTTGCCAGAGTATTAAAAAGAAGGGAACGATGGAAAAAAGGATCTGATTTCTGGTGGTGTTCCAGAGGATCAATATTCAGGACGGACAAAACGCCAGACCGGCTCGCCCTGATCTCCCAGATTCAGTTTGAGGAACAGGTCTCTTACCAGTACATTCTCAGGAACTTTGAAGATCAGTGTCCCTTCGCGGTTTTCTGGTGCCTGAAGAGTCTCCTGATGATAGGGATCCCCCAGGGGCTGCATATAACCAACCGGTGTTGAGTCCTTATAAAGCTGTACACCGGCAATCAGCGTGAAATCACTATTCTTTGGTGAGGTCGAGTTGGCATCCCCTCCTTTGTTCCAGAGATTAGTCATGTCAATCAGTGGCGCGATGAATTTGTATCCTCGCCCTGAAGTCACAGTCTCCAGATTCCCCCAGCGGTCATTCACGGTGAAACTTCTCAGCACATGATAATCTTCCATCGTGATGGAGAGCTCGTTTGTGTTAACAGTATCCTGATAGACAAACTGCTCATCTATGTATAGGGCGTGAGGGAAAGCATCCCGTGGTGCCTTTGCGTTCGCTGATTTCTCAATCAGGGTCAAATCAGCCTGTGAAAGTGCCTTGTTCAGGAATTCTTTACCTTCCTGCACGGCTTCATACCCTTCACGATAATCGTTGTTTGAGCCAAACAGACCCCCATACCAGTAGTAAGACCCTGCAGCATTCATAACATCAATCCCTTCGACGTAGACCCGTCTGATATCATCCATTTCATCAGAGACCGGAACGTCCAGCACAAAGGCCTTTGCCTGCGCCGTGTAGATGATGAGATCATTTGCAGCGTCAGCAACGCCGACTTCATCCTCCTCGTCGTTTGCTTCAGCAATGTCAGCGATTTTTGCCATGATCTCGCTTGTTGAGGTGTCGATAAACTGCCGCATTCCGGCGTCGATATCCTCTTTCCACGCATCATAAAATGCTGCTCCTGCAGGCAAAACCGGCCGGTACGCGGGATTCATCCGGGTGTCGGGGTCTGCATAATCGGCAATCTCCAGCTTTGGATCACGCTGAAGATCAGACCAGTCTTCAGTTGCAATAAACCAACCAGTTCGCCATTTTCCCCGGAAACTCTCAGCATCCGCTGCGGTTAAGGTAAAGGTCAGTTCTTCTTCTGCCGCAAGATTTGGCTTAAAGGTGACAATGAGTATGCCAAGATCTGCTGATGAGGGGCCGGTATAATAATCCCGGGCAATTTTTGTGGCGTCAATAGCATAACCCCACAGGGTATTATCCATGAGTTCATCACTGTCAGTATGGAGCAGGGTGAGTTTTACTCCTGCAGATCGTTTGAGATAATCAGGATTTATCACCGTGTCATCCGGTGTTAGGACGTAGACTTTGGTGTGGTAACTGTAGAGCCCCCGTGCTATACCCGAAAAGTTTTCCGGCTGAGGTTTATACGATTCAAGCCACTCAAGTGATTCCTGACTAATTGTACCAGCTACTTCCGTCGTCGTTGGCAGATAGACCTCATCATTCCAGGGATTTTCCGGTGCCAATACCCCCAAAACAGTTGTCAGAATCTGTGACGGAATCGCAAGAATATTGAAGGTTCCCCCAGATTGATTTCCAACAGGAGCAGTATTCAACGCACCTGAAAATGTGTCAGATAGACTTGCTGAAAATGCTACTAAGTGTTCCGGTGCATTCCCAAAAGCTGCAACATTCGGGGTCTGGACGGAAACAGTCGGCATCAATCCTGAGGATGATAGAACCTGCACCTGAAACAAGACAATAACGCATATAAACAGGCAGAGCGCGATAATCAGTCCGGCAAGTGTGAATTTCCACCGTCCCAATGACTTTTTCTGATTAATATTATCGATATCAGGAATCTCTTCCTGCCGTTCAGACTCATCCATACATGTTCATAACATACTGGATTTTTTGTGCCTTATCTCTTCTTGTTCACGATGTATTACGAATTCCCCGGATGAAAAAGGAACGATACATGAATTAGCGAATAATTGAACTGACCCGTACCTTCATATGCAGTTTCGGATCTCTTTTTCCGAACGTGATTTTTTAAGATAGTCTCTCTTTGAAAAATGAACTCAGCCAGAAACCAGATTTCAACGCATTTTAAGAACGAGAAAAAACAAGATGTACGTATGAATAACCCAATTATCATTGAAGTAATCGGATTTTCAGATTCTACCTGTGGGCCATTCCCCTGCGACAGCGACCGAACCTGTGAACTCCAGAACTGTTATCCAACCGAACAGCTTGTTCCGGCATTTGAAGCGTTAAAAGAGAAACTTACCCGAAAATACGGGGATTCGATCGTGATGAAACTAACGCTGATTGACGACGGAGTCCCGGATTATGTGCAACAGATTGTTGAGGAAAACCATCCACCAATCCCTATTGTGTTAATAGGAGGACAGGTAACCCCACTTGGTCGGATCTCATACCCCCTCTTTGTGCAGGAAATTGAAAAAATCTGTAGCACAGTCTGAATTGAGAGAATATGATAACCGGCGCTCTTGATATCGGGGGGACTCACATCCGGGCAGCACTTCTTGCCCCGGACGGACACTTGTTGACAGAAGAAAAACAGGAAACGCCCCAAAGCGGATCGAATGGTCAGGTAGTTACCGAAGCAGTGGGAGATCTGCTGGCAAACCTTTTATCGAACACTGATGCAGCACTTTTGGCTCTGGGTATCAGTGCTGCCGGACCACTGGATTTAAGCACTGGGGCGATGGTGTGTTCCCCCAATATGGCATTTGCCCGGGTGCCCCTTCGGGACTTGCTGGCAAAGCGGTTTTCATGCCCGGTTTTGATAATGAATGATTGTCTAGCCGGAGCATATGCCGAGTATACTATCCGAAAACAGGAAAATATTCAGAACCTCGTGTATATCACGATGTCCACCGGACTTGGCGGAGGTGTGGTGGGGGACGGCAGACCTATCTTTGGCTTTCAGGGCAATGCTGCAGAGATTGGCCATTTCACCGTCGATGAACAATATCAGCTTCAATGTTCCTGTGGCCATACAGGACACTGGGAAGCGTATGCTTCCGGCACCGGGATTCCCCATTTTTTCAAGAGATGGTGCAATAAATCGGGAAGAAACTCACAGGAGGTCAATTCTGCTGCTGAACTTTTTGAACGTGCAAACCGTGGAGATGAGGACGCTGTTGACTTTTTTGGAGAACTGGCCCGGATCAATGGACGAGGTATCTCTGATGTTATTGTTGCATATGCACCGGAAGTCATCGTTTTTGACGGTCCCGTGGTACAGAAACATCAGGACTGGATTCTTCAGCCAGTCAGGAAACATATTGAAACCTACCTTCCTATGCCGGAGCTGGTCTGCTCAGCATTATTAGGACGGGCACCGCTCCTTGGAGCAGGTTGGTATGCGGCAGTGAACTCAAAGAAATAAAAAAATCAAATAAAATCAAATCAGAAAAAAAGTTAACAGAGATTAGTCAGGATACACCATCCCGATTTCTTCCTTATACAGACTCACCACTTCTCCAATCACCGTAATCGCTGGAGGTTTTACGCCGATTCCCTGTGCTTTTGTGGCAATCTCACCAAGCGGTGCCACGGTCACCCGCTGATCTGGCCGGTACCCACGCTCAATAATCGCAACCGGCGTTTTCGCATCCTTCCCGTGGGCGATCAGCGATTCTGCAATCTCCGGGAGATTCTTCACACCCATCAGGATCACAATTGTGCCCGGCGCATCAGCAAGCCATTGCCAGTTCATGGCAGAGGTCTCTTTTGTCGGGTCTTCGTGGCCGGTCAGAAACGTGACCTGTGAGGCAAAACTCCGGTGCGTAACCGGAATACCCACCGATTCAGGCACGGCGATCGCACTCGTGATACCAGGCACAACTCTTACCTCGATACCTGCTGCCTGAAGGGTTTCCATCTCCTCGCCGCCACGACCGAAGAGAAACGGGTCACCGCCTTTGAGCCGGACGACGTTCTTACCCTCACGGGCACAGGCAATCATCAGGTTCTCAATCTCGCCCTGTTCTTTGATGTGCTTCCCGCCAAATTTCCCCACATCAACTTTTTCGGCAGACTCCGGCAGCGAACCAATAATCTCCTCACCCGGAAGCTGATCATAGAAAATAACATCAGCAGAAGCGATCACCTGCGCTGCTTTTGGTGCCATTAAATCCAGCCCGCCGGGACCAGACCCAACCAGAAAAACCGTTCCGGGCTTCATATTCAGATTAATATTCGTATTTGCACTCGGATCCATCGTTAGTTTCCCTTTATTCCCAGTGTTTTCTGTGCTTCAAGAATCAGATCACCGGCAATCATGCGCATCTTCTCTCCGAGAATACGCCCTTCGGCCTCATCCAGACACTGATCTTCAATCCGCTCATAGCGACTGCCATCCAGGGCCAGTACCTCAGCAATCAGAAACCCGTCCTCACAGAAGACACCCTGCGGTGTAAAACAACCGCCTTTGATCTCTTCCATAACAGCCCGTTCTGCCATCGTATCAGCCCGGCTCTGAGGATCGTCAAGCACGGCAAGAGTTGCAACAAGATCCGGGTCATTACGGCAGACGACAGCAACCGTGCCCTGATTCGGAGAGGGCACATACCACTGTTCCCGAAGCCGGGTGCCCGGCAGTTCAAGACCAAGGCGCTGCATCCCCGCTTCAGCAAGCACAATCGCGTCATACTCACCCTCACGGAGTTTTTTAAGGCGGGTATCCACATTGCCCCGCAGATCCCGGATATCAAAGTCCTGCCCGCAGCGCCGCAACTGTGCCCGGCGCCGGGTGCTTGAGGTTCCGATAATCCTGACATCTTCAAGAGGGCAGTAATGCACCAGAAAATCTGCAGGAGAGTCGCGTTTCAATACTGCACAGGTTGTCACATCCTCCGGACGGTCTGCCGGAATATCCTTCATCGAGTGCACAGCGCAGTCGATAGTCCCGGCAGCGATCGCTTCATCCAGTGCCCGCACAAAAAGACCCTGACCACCGACTTTGTGAAGGGGTACTCCGGTCTTTTTGTCGCCCTCGGTTTTAATGATGACAATCTCAGTTGCGACGTCCCGGGCCCCAAGCAGTGCGCAGACCTTCTCAGTCTGTACAAGAGCCAGCTTTGAGCCCCGTGTACCGACCCGGATCACAGACATTCCTGGTAAGCTCCGGCGATCGTAGCCACATCCTCATCGCTGTGTGCCACTGAGAGGAAGTTTGTCTCAAACTGTGAAGGCGGAAGGAAGACACCCTTATGCAGCATCTTCTTCCAGAAAACGCCATATGCACCGGTATCACTCTCTTTTGCCTCAGTAAAGCTCTCCGGAGCCGTCTCCCTGAAGAAGAGCTTAAACATCGAGCCCTTCGAAACAAATGAGTCATGATACGCCGCCGGGAGACTCTCTTTTATAGTCCGGACTCGCTCTTCCAGTGTAGGGTAGAGTTCCTTGTGTTCATGAATCCATGAGAGCGCAGCGTATCCGGCCGTCATCGAGAGCGGATTGCCCGAGAACGTCCCGGCCTGATAGACAGGACCTGACGGGGCCACCTGCTGCATAATGTCACGCCGGCCACCAAAGGCGCCTATCGGAAGACCGCCACCGATAATCTTTCCGAAGGTTGAGAGATCCGGTGTGATACCGTAGGCAACCTGAGCACCGCCAATTCCTAAACGGTATCCACAGATAACCTCGTCAAAGATCAGCAGCACATCATGCTCCCGGGTAATCTTCCGCACCTCAGAGAGATAATCCTCCCGGGGCAGCACCAGTCCGCAGTTGCCCATCACCGGCTCGATGATAAACGCCGCAATATTTTCGTTCTTCTCCAGTAAATCACTGAGAGCCTGAACATCATTATATGCAACCTGTCGGGTATGTTTCGCGAGATCAGGAATCACACCCAAAGAGTCCGGCACTCCCATCGTAAGAGCTCCGGATCCTGCTTTAATCAGCACCGCATCGTGGGCTCCGTGAAATCCACCTTCAAGTTTAATAATGTCGTCTTTGCCGGTAAAACCACGAGCAAGACGAATCGCGGCCATCGTGGCTTCAGACCCTGTAGAGACGAACCGAATCATATCCAGAGACGGATGATCAGCGACAATCTGTTCGGCGAGTTTTACTTCATGTTCCGATGGCGTCCCGTAAATCCAGCCGTCAGCCAATTGCTTTGTGATAGCATCCCGTACTACCGAATGTGAATGACCTAAGAGAAGTGGGCCATAAGCACAGCAGCAGTCAATAAGCTCTGCACCATCTTCGGTCAGAATTTTTGAGCCTGCCCCTGATTTCGTGTAAAACGGATACGGCTGAATGGCCCGCACCGGACTACTCACACCACCAGGCATGATTTTTTTTGCTCTCGCAAAAAGTTCACTGCTGTTCATCACACCACCGTGCTACATCTAGAGCGAAATATGTAATAATAAGATCAGCCCCTGCCCGCTTAATGCAAGTCAGGGATTCCATCACTGCCGCTTTTTCATCTATCCAGCCGCGCTCTGCTGCTGCTTTAATCATTGAGTACTCTCCTGAAACCTGATAGGCAGCAACCGGCACCCCAAGAGCTGCAATATCGATGAGCACATCCAGATACAGGGAGGCTGGCTTGACCATAATAATGTCAGCTCCTTCCTGCACATCCATCTCTGATTCCTGAAAAGCTTCCCGACCGTTTGCCGGGTTCATCTGATAGGTGGAACGATCACCGAAGGAATAGCCTGAATCTGCCGCCTCCCTGAAGGGCCCATAGAAGGCACTAGCAAATTTGGTTGAGTAGGACATAATCGAGATATCGCCAAACCCTTCGTCGTCAAGAGCTTCCCGGATGGCAGCAACCTGTCCATCAAGCATGCAGGACGGCGCGACCATATCTGCTCCGGCAACGGCATGACTAACAGCAATACGTCCCATGAGTTCAAGAGAGGGATCGTTTAAGAGGTCCATGCCACACCGTGTCTCACCGATGATGCCACAGTGCCCATGGTCAGTATATCCACAGGCACAGACATCAGTAATAATCATCAGATCCGGTGCAGCAACTTTCATTGCCCGCACTACGCTCTGAATGATGGCATGGTCGAGAAACGCCTGTGTTGCGATGGCATCTTTTTCAGCTGGAATACCAAAAAGGAGAACTGCGCGGATTCCTGCTTCACGCACCTCTTCTGCCAGTCGGCCCGCCATCACAAGCGGGAACCGGTACTGCCCCGGCATCGAGCTGATGGCCACGGGTTGTTCGATGGTCTCATCAAAGAAGAGCGGCAGGATCAGATCATCCTTTGTTACCCGGTTCTCCTTCAGAAGCGGCTGTATTGTTCGCTTCCTGAGTCTTCTTAATCGTCTTTGTGGAAACATAATCGTGTACCTTCGGTTAATGCTGTTACCAGTGATTCCGCTCCTTCAAGTTCGCCGCACTCCGCACTGGACCGCACGGAGAACGTCACATCGGTGAGTAATTTTTTAGAGAGCACCCGGGTAAGGTCATCGATAATTTCGCGGAGGGCTTCTTCATCGTTGCCTTTTCCAATCCGTGAAAGAGCTCTGTCCCGTTCACGCATCCGTATCGCTTCGGCCCAGGTATGCAGCCGTGCCAGCATATTGTTTGCCTGAGTCCGGTTGACGAGACTTATGAACTGCTCGATCTCTTCATCAAGGATCTCTCCTGCTGCCTCTGCCTCACGTCGCCGGGCATTATGATTCTCTTCACTGACGGATCGCAGGTCGTCAATCGTATAGAGCTGTAAGCCTTCAATCTCACAAACACATTCTTCAACGTCTCGGGGCTGAGCAATGTCGATGACAATCAGAGGTCCCGGTTCCTCGTCTTGGGGCCACTGCCGTCGTTCAAGCGCACCGCAGAGTGGTTCACATTTGATGACCGGATGCGGCGCTGCTGTGCAGGTGATAATCACGTCAGACAGCGCGATGTAATTATAAAGTTCATCGAACTTTACCGCTTTCCCGTCAATCTCTTCGGCAAGTTCAAGCGCACGGTCAAAGGACCGGTTGGTCACATAAATGGCAGTCAGGTGTTTGGCTGCAAGCGCCTGAGTGACAAGTTTTCCCATCTCCCCGGCGCCAACCACTAGAATATGTTTCCCGGCAAGTGACCCCAGCATACCCTCGGCAAGCTGTACGGCTGCCGAGCCAATTGAGACGGCTCCTTTGTTGATCTGAGTCTTTTTTCGAACTTCAACCCCAGCATGGGCTGCCTTTGTAACACAGAGTTCAATAAGGGGTGAGCAGGTGCCGTTCTCCTGTGAGAGAGCAAGGCTCTTTTTGAGCTGACCTAGGATTTGGTCCTCACCCATAATCATCGAGTCCATGCCAGCAGCAAGCTCAAGGAGATGGCGGAGCACTGCCGTCCCCTCACAGATAGTATAGCCTTCCCGACTGCTTTCTTCCAGAAAAGTATTCAGTTCGTTCCCGGTTCCCTGCACAAAGATCTCTATACGGTTACAGGTCTGGAGCAAAACCACTCCTTTGAACCGTTCCCGTGCAGATAGCAGAAATGCTGGTTCGTCGTCATACCGAAATGTTTCAAGTGCCTGAACATCGGCGCTGTGATGGCTAATCCCTGCACAGGCAATCGGGGTAAAGAGTCGGTTTGTCACAATTGGTAGGCCTCCATGACATACGCGAGGGCGGCGGCGGTGCCTTCGTTAAGTTTTTTGTGTACTGCGGGGTCCTGCACAATTTTCCACAGGACGGCAGCACGCCTTTTCTGATTAGGTTCGGTCTCTTTCAGGTGCGCACGAACAGATTCCTGCAGGGTGATCATACCCGGAATATCGGGGCAGGCTTGTGCCAGTACTTCCTCAAGAACAAGCCGCATCCAGTGGGTGACAGCCGGACTTTTGGCGCCGGTCGAGAGAGCAATCGTGTAGCTTTCGCCATGTATCACCGAGGGAATCGTCGTGTCACCCGCTTCTCCACTGGCGTTGTTGAAATGCACACCACAGGATCTGGCAATGGCGCCAATCCGGTCGTTTAAGGCTGTATCAGAGGTTGCTGCCACACAGACAGCGGCACCGGACATCTGTCCTTCAAGATCCAGATCTGTCAGCGTTTCAATATCGCAGATTATTTTCTGAATGGAACAGCTACTCTGAATTGCATCAAAACCCACATCAAAGGATCTACTGAGCACGGTAACTGCTGCTTCGCGTGCAAAGAATTTTGCCTTCCGCAGTCCGACACGCCCTCCTCCGAATATGACGACTGGTAATTCCCGAAGGTCCAGAAAAAGGGGTATCATGCTATATACAGTTACTACGTCCGGCCAATAAATACAATTGCTTCAATCCTAAGAGATGGCACGATATCCTGCCCGTTTTTGCCTCATTTCTCCAGGCACGCAGTCACATTTCGACAGATTTATATCATTCTCAGACCTATCTTAGGAAGCACAAGAGTGTGAAATTGTGTCGATAGTGTAGTGGTTATCACTAGGCGTTGCCAACGCCTAAACCCGGGTTCAAGTCCCGGTCGACGCACTTCTTCTTTGTTCTTTTTTAAAAGAGTTTCAAGATTCCTTCGTAGATTCGCAGACAGCTACAGACATTGATTTTCAGAGTTGGATAATGAAAAATCTATGAATTTCGTTGTATTCCCATTTTAGAGAGAAGATTTTTTTTCAGGATGCCACAAGATAATCTGTAACCGCCATCACATTTGTCCCACATACTTAAACGACGGCACAACCCCAGCATAATCTACTGGATTTAGAACCCCCGCGCAACACTTGTTTCAATCATTTTTTCGTTATGCGCGATATGATATAGGACCGTTCTCCTGTTGCGGCATGTAGTGTCTTCCCATTAGCAATCAGTAGGATTTTGTCATCCAAAATGCACTCATTTTAGCAGAGATTCCACTTCTGTATCTAAAAATAAAGACCTCAATGTTCATCCAGTAACTCACTCAAGATTACACTATATAATAGACCCAAAGTATTATCGTTACAAATTCCATAGTTACCAATATTCGCCACCTGAACTATCGTGTTGAGCCAAAGCAACATTCCGTGAAAGGAGCATGAGACACCTATTTCAGGTAATTTTTTATGAAAATGCAATTTGCATTTTCTCGCGAAAATGGAGGCAAAATAATATGAAAACTGTTTTTGTAAGGCCTGAACGATGCATCGGGTGCAGGCACTGCGAGGTGGCATGTGCCATTGAGCATGCAGAAAACAAGAATCTCTTCGATGCAATCAGTGAAGACCCCGTCTCAAAGCCACGCATTCACGTAGAAGTGGGAATACACTACCTGACCTTTCCAAACCGTTGCAGGCACTGTGATCCCGCGCCCTGTATGCAGGTCTGTCCGACTGAAGCGTTATATCGTGACACAGAAACCGGGTCCGTCGCTGTCGATTATGCAAAATGTATCGGCTGTGCTGTCTGTGCGATGGCATGTCCGTTTGGTATTATCCAGTTTGATAAGGTATTTCAGCTGGATACCAGCCGGGAGGTCAACGCAAAGTGTGATAACTGCATAGAACGGCAGAAAGAGGGTCTCATCCCGGCATGTGTCGAGGCATGCAAGACCGGCGCACTGGAGTTCGGCGATGCCAATGAGCTGATCAGGGTCAGCAGAAAGGACTTCACCATGCGGATGATCAAGTCAGAAGGAACGGATGTCGAGGTGCCAAAGATCCCGGCAAACATTCAGGCATACCGGACGATTATGAAAGAAATCGCGAAGACGTGCGAATAAACAAAGAAGAAGAAAAAGGTGAGAAAAATGTATGATGCATCTGAGGCAAAAAAGGTAGCAGCGCAGAGAGCGCTTGACCCGACCGATCAGGAGATGATCGAAAAAACAATTGAGGACGGCGTTGAAACCGCCTGGGACCGACTGGAAAACCAGCAACCCCAATGTGGATTTGGCCAATTAGGCGTCTGTTGTAACCGGTGCACAATGGGACCATGCCGGATCGAACCATTCGGCAGCAAACCGGACCGGGGAGTCTGTGGGGCAAACGCGGATCTCATCGTTGCCCGGAACATGCTCGATGATCTCTCGACCGGTGCCGCCGCCCATTCTGATCATGGCCGGGAAGTGCTGGAAGTACTGCTGGAAACTGCTGAAGGAAAATCTCAGGGGTACCAGATTCTTGGTGAAGAGAAGCTGGCGACTCTGGCAGGAGAATATAGTATAGAGACAGAAGGGCGGGAAAAGGAAGCAATCGCAGAGGAACTTGCCCGTGCAATGCTCGAAGAATTCGGCACGCTCAAAAACAGCATTCAGCTCGCAGAACGGGCGCCGGAAAAGACGAGAGGACTCTGGAAAGCGGCCGGCATCTACCCGCGCAGTGTGGATCGGGAGATTGTGGAGTCCATGCACCGGATTCACATGGGAGTCGGTGCAGATTATACAAATATTCTCCTGCACGGGATGAGAACCTCGCTCTCTGACGGATGGGGAGGGTCGATGATGGCAACCGACGCATCAGATATCCTGTTCGGCACACCAACCCCTGTTACATCATGGGCAAATCTCGGCGTCCTCTCCAAAGATCAGGTAAACGTGGTGATGCACGGGCACAACCCGGTTCTCTCTGAGATGATCGTAAAGGCAGTCGAGGACCCGGAGCTTAAAAAATATGCCGAAGAACAGGGTGCAAAAGGCATCAATCTGGTCGGGATGTGCTGCACAGGCAACGAACTTCTGATGCGTCACGGGATACCCATCGCCGGGAACATGCTGGATCAGGAACTCGCCATCGCAACCGGCGCTGTTGAAGTCATGGTCATTGATTATCAGTGCATCTTCCCGTCGATCACCCACACCGCTGCCTGCTATCACACCAAAGTCATCGCAACCAGTGAGAAATCAAAGGTGCAGGGTGCAATCTACAAGGAGTTCCACCCGGAAACGGGTCTTGACACCGCAAAAGAGATCGTCCGCCTCGCCATTGATAACTTCCCCAACCGTAATCCAGACCGGGTAAAAATTCCGGCAAAGCCCATTAAGATGATGGCCGGATTCTCAGAAGAAGCCATCAAAGGGGCACTGGGCGGTTCCTACAAACCACTCATCGATGCGATCGTCGCAGGCAGCATCAAAGGCGTCGTGGGCATTGTGGGCTGTAACAACCCGAAAATAAAACACGACTATGGACATGTGACCCTCGCAAAGGAACTCATCAAAAGAAATATTCTCGTTGTCGAGACCGGATGTGCTGCGATTGCCAGCGGAAAAGCTGGCCTTCTCCTTCCTGAAGCAGCAGACATGGCAGGCGACGGGCTGAAATCAGTCTGTAATGCACTCGGCATTCCGCCGGTTCTGCACATGGGTTCCTGTGTTGACTGTTCACGGATTCTGGTGCTCGCTGCCCATATTGCAGATGAACTCGGTGTCGGTATCGAAGACCTGCCGCTTGGCGGTGCAGCGCCGGAATGGTACTCACAGAAAGCCGTCTCCATCGGCACATACTTTGTCTCGTCAGGAGTCTACACAGTCCTTGGCATCCCGCCAAAGATCTTCGGCAGTCCAAATGTTGTGGAACTCCTCACTGTTACCCTCAAAGACGTCGTAAACGCATCGTTTGCCGTTGAACCGGACCCCGTAAAAGCTGCGGACCTGCTTGAAACAGAGATTGAACGGAAGAGAACAGCGCTGGGAATCTGATTGCCGGTCCATAACGATTCCTTTTTTTGGTGGTAATATTACCATGGATGAAAAAATACTGGACGACATTATCTCCCGATATGATTCCCCTTCCGGGAGACTACTGGGGATACTTGGGGAGATACAGAACAGCGAGCGCTATATTCCCCGTGAATCACTTGAGATGCTCGCAGCGAAACTATCAGTTCCTCTCTCACAACTTTACAGTCTTGTTACCTTCTACTCCTTTTTCAGTCTGCAACCGGTCGGGGATCACCGGGTTACCGTCTGTATGGGCACCGCCTGCCACGTAAAAGGTGCAGCGGCGATCCTTAAAACATTGGAACATCTCCTTGGACTGCCTGAAGGAGTCACCGAGGAGACCAGATCTCCGGTCACGACAGAGGATAATGCCTTCACACTGGAGATTGCCCGGTGTTTTGGTGCCTGTAGTATTGCACCGGTTCTCAGAGTTGACAATCATCTCTACGGCTACGCAAAACCTGAGAGTCTTCCGGCAATCCTTGAAGAGTACGGATGGAGGAAGCATGAAGATTAGATCACATGCCGGGTTCATAAACCAGCAGCGTATCGGTTTACAGAAACTAAAGCCGGATATTCCCCGGATTACCGTCGGGCTTGCCACCTGTGGTGCGGCGGTTGGCGGAACAGCGATATTTGAGCGCCTGAAAAAGAGTATTGAAGAACAGGGACTGGATATTTCTCTGATACCAACGGGATGTATCGGATACTGCCGGGAAGAGCCAATTGTAACCATCACTCATCCGGGAAAGCCGCTTGTTCTCCTTCACAAGGTCCAGGAAGAAGACACCGATAAGATCCTGAGTGCAGTGGAATCCGGATCTGTTCCATTCGATAAAGCACTGTGCCGGATAGAGGCGTGGGATCATCTCATGGGATACACCATAAACTATGGTGAAGGGTTTGAAGAAATTCCGTTATATGGAGAAATTCCATTCTTCGGACGCCAACATAAAGTTATTCTCCGGGACACCGGGCTTATCAACCCCGAAGATATTGACGAATTTATAGCCGTCGGAGGCTATTCAGCAGCATATCTTGCTCTCACCGAAATGCATCCTGACCAGGTCCTTGAAGAAGTAGAGAAGTCCGGACTCCGGGGTAGAGGCGGTGCCGGTTTCCCTGCCGGGCTGAAATGGCGGATTACAAGAGAGAAAGAGAGTGATATAAAATATATCATCTGTAACGGAGACGAGGGAGACCCCGGTGCCTATATGAACCGCAATGAGATGGAGAGCGACCCCCACATGCTCATTGAGGGAATGATTCTCGGCGCCTATGCCATCGGCGTGCAGGAAGGTCTCATCTATATCCGGGCAGAGTATCCCCTTGCTATCAAACGACTAAAGCATGCTATCGAACAGGCCAGAGAATACGGCATTCTTGGACCCAACATATTTGGCACGGACTTCTCGTTTAATCTTCAGATTGCAATCGGTGCCGGGGCCTTTGTGTGCGGAGAATCAACTGCTCTTATCGCATCCATTGAGGGACGGACCGGCAGACCCCATCCCCGTCCGCCCCGCCTCACCGACTCTGGACTCTGGGGGAAACCAACGGATCTCAATAATGTCGAGACTTGGTGCAATGTCCCGGTCATCATCAAAAACGGGAGCGACTGGTATACGACCATCGGAGCACCAAACAACACTGGGACCAAGGTATTCTCATTGGTTGGCGATGTGGATAGGGTCGGACTCGTGGAAGTGCCGCTGGGAACGTCACTTAACGCAATTGTTTTTGATGTCGGAAACGGCGGTGCTGACGGAAAACAGGTGAAAGCGGTGCAGACCGGCGGACCCTCAGGTGGTTGCATTCCGGCCCGGCTCTTTAATACAACGGTCGATTATGAGAGCCTGAATGCCATTGGCACGATCATGGGTTCCGGCGGCATTGTTGTTATGGACGAGGAGACTGATATGGTCGATATTGCCCGGTATTTCATCAGTTTTGCGACCGGAGAATCCTGCGGGAAGTGCATTCCCTGCCGGGAAGGACTGAAACATTTGCT
>Ga0222681_1000414_pt1 | contig 15063 bp, 17 predicted proteins | sample AntAcemetage1006_FD_179844 | JGI IMG/M metagenome (GOLD analysis project Ga0222681, IMG submission 179844) | Saline water microbial communities from Ace Lake, Antarctica - #1006 | ecosystem: Environmental > Aquatic > Non-marine Saline and Alkaline > Saline | place: Antarctica: Ace Lake... | reverse complement strand
TCTGCAGGCAGTTGAAACAATCAGAACGCTGGTGGATAATGATATTCAGGTAGTGCTTGCGAGTGGGAACACCATCTGTTCTCTCTATATGCTGGCGCGGATGATCGGAACTGAAGGTGCGGTCATCGCTGAGAATGGCGGGGTGTACAAACGGTATCACCGTGACGAGATAACGGTTCTTGGGAATCATAACCGTTGCCTTGAAGGATATAAGCGGTTGGAACACCATTTTGCGTCACAGGGCATTGATCTGATTCCCTTTAGCAATGAGTATCGATATTCGGATGTGGCATTTGCCCGGAATGTTGATCCTGATGAAGTTCGCCACCTGCTTTCTGACATGGAAGATCTTACAGTGTTGGATAGTGATTTTGCCCTTCACATAGTGAGCAAAGGAATTACTAAAGGAACCGCACTCCTTTCTCTTGCACCAAAACTGGGTCTGAAACCGAAAGAGATTCTTGCAGTTGGTGATTCAGAGAATGATTATGATCTGCTTTTGAATGCCGGAATTGGAGTTGCCGTTGCGAACGGAGCGGAAAGATTAGGCAATGTGGCAGATTACATTACAGAAAAAAAATATGGTGATGGATTTTCTGAAGCGGTCCGGAAGTACTTCCCTTCACTGTTTTGATAGATACCGGTCAACAACGATATAATCTCTGATATCTTTTACTGCCTCAAAGGGAATGTAGAGCCGATCTGCTTCCAGAGAATATCCAGCAGTGTCAAAAGAAGGATCTGGTTTGACAACGATATCGGTGACCTCACCACTTTTTAAGTCCACCATGATGTTCATGATGGTTCCGATAAGCACTCCATCAGTGCTCATTATCTTTTTCCGAGAGAGATTGCGCGAGAAAGTGGATTTCATATATCAGAAATACGATTTTATCGTTATTAAACTCTACTGATTGATTCAGCAAAAATGTGAATAAAATGAGTGTTTTAGGTACACTCCGGTGAATTCAGAGTCTCTCTTTCTATTGCAAAAAGATGCACTCAAAACATTGGAAATACTCTGAGAACATCTGAATGGGTGAGAATCCCAATTGGGAGGTCATCTTCAACAACAACTAGTCGACCAATGTCATGCTCGGAAAACCGGTTGATGACTTCATAGAGGTCCTCGTGTGGGGCAATGGTTTCAACTGCTATTGTCATTACTTTCTTTAAGGGTGTATCAAGGGAGAGTCCCTCGTCGATTCCCCGTGCGATGTCGAAGAGCGTCACGATGCCTGCGAGGTGCGCGTCTTCCATAACCGGTGCCCCGTTAATCCGGTAGGTCGAGAAGAGATGGATGCCCGAAAGGAACGTGTCCTCTGTTTGGAGAGTATGTGCCGGGGAAGACATATAATGGCTGATATCTCTTTTTGGAAGTGAGATGAGCTCAGATATTGTTATGAGAAGGTATTGGTCACGCTCGTCTTTACCGTAAACCTTCCCGCGAATGAAAAGACGATTAACTGGGGTTGGTCCGATCGAGATCTCGTCTCCAATTTTAAATCCCTTGACACTGCCTATGAGTTTTACAACCGCACGACAGAGATCCGGGTGACACAAAGTGGTAAAATCTATCTCAGCGACGTTGATACCTCTGAGAATTTCATTGGCGCGCCGGATAGGAACATCTGATTCTTCCCGATAGGTTTCAAGATTCAGGATCTCATAAGCCTGCGAGGTGGGTGTGTATCCTCCTTTTGGGCCAGGGACGCCATCAACAAGTTCAAGCGCCTTCAGTGCCTGCATCTGATTTCGGACAGTGCCCGCATTTCTCTTTAGTACATCGGCAATATCCTCACCTTTGATAGCAGAGGATTTTTGATGATAGAGAGCAATGAGTGTAATCAGAATGTCCTTCTGGATTAATGATAAATCCATATGATAAATCATTTGAAGTGGCATAAAAAGATTTCAGGTTGCATCAACTGTGTATTTTGAAAAAGTTCCTACCATTCCGACAGCGGAAGAGATACTGGATCGTTCCTATCGACGCGCTGCGGCAAAAAAAAGGGAAAAAAAGAACAAGAAGAAGGCAAATGAAGAATTTGTCCGTGCTATCTACCGTTCTGTCCACGATAAATTAGATGCGACTGTCAAGACGTTTCCAACTTTTGACAATCTACCGGTCTTTTATCAGGAAATGGCGGAGATTCTCTTTGGAATAAATAAACTTAAGAAATCTCTTGGTGCCCTGACCTGGGCATCAAACCAGGCACGAGTGCTGGGTTCAGAGTACGCTCAGGAGATGCGAAAGTCTGAGGATGTAGTTGCACTTCGAAAACAGGCGACCGCGCGGATTTCATCGGTAGTTTATCAGATTGATAAAGACTTGCATTTTTTAAACGAAGCGCGCAACGTTCTGAGAAAACTTCCTGATATCCGTGATGAGTTTACTATTGTGGTTGCTGGCTATCCAAATGTTGGAAAATCCTCATTTATCCGCCTGGTTTCTTCAGCGGAGCCCGAAGTTGCAGGATATGCCTTTACGACAAAAGAAGTCTACGTTGGCCATTATTACATTGGTCGTGAACGTATTCAGATAGTAGATACTCCTGGAATTTTGGATCGCCCTGCCCAGGAACGCAATTATATCGAACATCAGGCACTTACAGCAATTACCAACGTTGCTGATGTGATCCTCTTCCTTCTCGACGCAAGCGAGACATGTGGTTATAGTCTGGATAATCAGAAAGCACTGCTCGATGAGATATCGCGGGTAGTAGGCGATGATGTCCCGGTGGAAGTCGTGGTGAATAAATCAGACCTATGTTCTCTTGAGGGGTATCTCAATATGTCGACTGAAACAGAGGAAGGAGTTTCTGAGGCTTTTGCAGCGGCGCTTAGATACCGACCAGAGCGAAAGTGGGAAGAACCGTTGGAATCCAGTCCCACATCCCAGTAAGGGCACAGCCGAGAAGAAATCCGGCAATCGCCCCCCCGTTTAAAAGTGGGAGTCCTGCCTGTGGATTGCCGGAATTCACCTGAATCAAAAGAATCGCAAGTCCAACATACGTTCCCAGCAGCGCACAAAGGGTAGGCAGAGTCAGTCCGAAGAGGACGCCGCTGCCAGTCAGAAAGACCTGTGATGAGACCAACAGAATTGTTGGCATAATCAGATCACCCATGCCCATAATGAAGGCTCCCCGGTCTTTTTTATCCTGTTTTAAGGCGACGCCTTCGTTGATATAGGAATAATGTCTTGATTTTGGAATGACCACAAGTATCGGGGCTTTCATTTTTAAAACACCTTCCGCAAGTGTTACCATATGCTTTGTCTGGTAGACTGAGAGAGCATCATATACTGCGAGAATGATGAGGAGCAGTATGAGCGGAAAGATTTCAAGAGATATTCCAAAGATTGAGACAATTCCGGCGCACATAAAAACGCCGAGAATGTCGAGAACATACCATTCAGGATACTTATAAAGTAGGGCAGTCGCGCCGACAGAAAGAAGTCCGGAGATTCCACCCCAGATGAATATGTTCTCAGAAAGAGTTCCAATAATTGCTGAGAATGTATACCAAAAGGTCAGCAGTATGGATAGGGAGATGATGATCTGGACAATTTTTTCGCCTCCTTTAGCCATCAGCACAAGGAGCAATCCAGTGAAAACCAGGAGAATGATGATAAAGACCGCAAGGTTTCCAACCGAGGAAGGATCTTCAAATGCGGTATACCCGGCATCTACAATTGATGGTGTAAGTAACAGAGCGAGTATCTGCACAGCGAGAAGTAATATTGGCATTCCAAGAAAGGAAGCGAAGTCTTTTGTCTCCATGCTAAAAAATCCTGCATAAAAGTGCGTTCTATATAGTTACATTAATTACTCCTCTGCTATTATCTAATCTCATGGATAAGCGTGAGCACATGATGGATCTCATCCTTGCAGTCATCCTGATCATTTCGACTCTCTCACTCGTCATCCGTCTCTGGCAGGATGTCATCATTGCTGTCTCTTCAGTGCTGATGATGGTCTCTCTTGCCGGATTGATTCTGTCGCTGGGGAAGAAGCTTCGGTCACTTGATGAAAACATTGCGATCCGGGAGCACAGTATGCGGGCCAACATGGAAGAACTGAACCGTATGGTTGGTCACAAACTTGATGCGACAACAGTCCAGATGGAAGATCTGCTGACTCAAACACCACGAAGAGGATATCGGTAGGGATTCTGGCGTTTACATCTAAACGACATTTTGCCTTTCGAAATAACATTTATGGGCGTAGCATTACGCGATATCATTGCTGACTATAAGGTACCGGTTAGCTGGGACACGTTTTCCGGGACCGCAGCAATTGATGGAAATAACGCACTGTATCAATTTTTAACAATCATTCGCCAACCGGATGGAACACCTCTGATGGACCGGGACGGACGGGTTACATCACATATATCCGGGCTTTTTTTCAGAACACTTTCAATGCTGGATCATGGGATAAAGCCAGCCTATGTTTTTGATGGCAGACCTCCCGCTCTCAAAAAAGACACAATTGCAAAAAGACGAAGCGCAAAGATGGTTGCTGAACAGGCCTATGCTGATGCAGTGCGCGCGGGCGATACCCGGGAGGCCTACAAACAGGCACGTGCCGCAACCCGGGTTGACCGGGACATCCTGAACAGTGCTCGTGATCTGCTAAAAATGATGGGAATCCCGGTGATTAATGCTCCGAGTGAGGGAGAGGCACAGGCATCATGGATGGCATGTCAGGGCGATGTCTCCTATGTTGTTTCTCAGGATTACGACGCTCTGCTTTTTGGTGCGCCGGTGCTCATTCGAAATCTTACAGTCTCGGGGAAACGAAAGATTCGTGGTCGGAGTATTACGATCTCACCAGAAAAAATTGTGCTTGCCACCGCGCTGGATGGTCTTGGTCTTACCCGGGAACATCTGATAGAGATGGGCATTCTCATGGGCACTGATTTTAATGATGGTATCCGGGGGGTCGGGCCGAAGACTGCGCTGAAGATTGTACGAAACTGCACGTTTGAAAAGACGATAAAGGAGAAACTGCCGGGTTTTGACCCACAACCCATTATTGACTTTTTTTTGCACCCACCGGTTACTGCCGATTATCAGCTTACCTGGGGTCAGGCAGACACCAGTGGTCTTCACGAACTTCTGGTGGAACGGTATGATTTCTCAGGGCCGCGGATTGATGCGGCGCTTGAAAAACTCTCGGCAGGACAGGGTCAGAAGACGCTGGACCAATGGTTTTGAAAGAACGTGCATGAAACGGATGTTTCAGGTTCTGTTTGATGAAAATGAGCTAGTCATTTCCATGTAAAGTGTATCTCTGAACCCTCCTCTTTCGATCTTTTAATACTCTTTCTCGGAGATACGTATGGTATGCAGAATGGTGTAATCACCTTCTCACGCAATGCTTTCTTTCCGCTGACGAATGTCTGCAGAAATGATTGTGGATACTGTATTTTCAAAACAGCAGTGCATGACTCCTGTGTGATGGCACCGGCACAGGTGGAAAAAACCCTTGAAGTAAGTGCAGCGATGGGATGCACTGAGGCGCTCTTTACCTTTGGCGAAAAGCCCGAAGAAGAACCCGGTTTTTCTCCTTTAATTCAGCGTCTTGGATACAATACAATTCTTGATTATTGTTATGCGATGTGTGAGAGAGCTATTGATGTTGGTCTTTTGCCGCATACCAACGCCGGTATTCTTACCTATGACGAGTTGTCAAGGTTCAAAGAAGTGAACGCAAGCATGGGTCTGATGCTTGAGACAACGGCAGAGATTCCCGCCCATGCCCGTTCTCCAGGTAAAAAACCTGAAGTTCGGATTGCTATGATGGAAGATGCCGGGAAACTTCAGATTCCCTTTACGACCGGGCTTTTGATTGGGATTGGAGAAGGAGAGTCTGACCGTGAAGACTCGCTGAAGGTTATTGCTGATTTACACCGGCGCTTTGGACATATTCAGGAAGTAATCATTCAGAATTTTTGTCCCAAAGAAGGTACGGCAATGGCAGCGGTGACTCCACCCGGCACGGATGAGATTGCGCGGAGTATTCAGATGGCCCGGGAAATTCTTCCGGATGATATTGGGGTTCAGATCCCACCAAACCTCGCAGATGCGGCTAAACTCATCCCCTTTGGTGTCAGTGATCTTGGCGGTGTTTCTCCCCTTACTATTGATTATGTCAATCCTGAACATGCCTGGCCCCAGATTCAGGAACTTCAGGATTTGGTAGGTGAAAATACCCTGAAAGAGCGTCTGTGTATTTATTCCCAATATATTGAGAAAGGGTGGTTTCCTAAAAGATTGCAACCACTTATTACTCATCTGACACAAGAAATAAACACCCGTACGAATGTGACAGGATAAACGGAGCAGGGCATGAAAAAGGGTAGACTTCTCTATACCGGAAAGGCAAAATCGGTTTTTGCATCTCAAGATAATCAGGATGAGGTCATCATAGAATTTCGTGATGATATCACTGCATTTAATGGAGAAAAACATGATACACTGGCAGGAAAAGGGTTGTACAATGTCAAGGTATCATCTTTCTTTTTCCGCTATCTTGAACAAAACGGTGTGAAGACACATTATGTTGGCATGCCGGATGAGCGGACCATGGTTGCAAAGGCACTTACGATGATTCCGCTGGAAGTAATTGCCAGAAACCGTGCGGCAGGTTTGCTAGTAAAAAAATTCCCATTCACCAGGGGACAGATCTTAGATCCACCGATTCTGGTAATCGATTATAAGGATGATGAACGTGGGGATCCTTCTATTCCAGATGATGTGATAACAGCACTGGATCTGGTAACTCCTGAGGAATTGCAGGAAATCCGCTTCACAACATTAAAAATTAACAAGCTACTTTATGATTTCTTTGACCGGCATGGCCTCATCTTCGTTGATATTAAGGTTGAGTTTGGCAGAGATGGAGATCAGATACTTCTTGGTGATGAGATAAGTATGGATTCTATGCGTCTCTGGGATAAAGAAACCGGCGAATCACTTGATAAGGATGTGTACCGCCTTGGAAAAGGAGATGTGATGGATGCCTATGCCCGTGTCGTAACCACTATTCTTGGTGAGGAGAAAGAAGGAGGTGAAGAACAATGATGTACACTGCGATTATTACCATAGAGTTAAAGAAAGGGATGCTCGACCCGGAAGCAACGGCAATTAGGCACGCTCTTGCAAATCTTGGATTTGAGACCGGCGCGCTTTCAAGTGCACGCATGTTTAAAATTGAACTTGAGGCACAGGATAAGGAAGCAGCACAGGTGACCGCCACAGAGATGTGTGAGCGTCTGCTTGCCAATCCGGTGATTCATAGTTACTCTGTTGAGGTCAGAGAATGAGATGCGCTGTTCTGCAGTTTGGTGGCAGTAACTGTGATCTCGATGCTGTTCATGTCTTACGGGATGTTTGTGGGGTCGAGACGGATTTGGTCTGGTATAAGGAAGGGCTACAGCGTAAATATGATGCCATTGTTATTCCCGGGGGTTTTTCGTATGGCGATTATCTCCGGGCAGGCGCTATTGCTACCAGAACGCCGGTAATGAAAGACGTTATCCGGCATGCTGGTGAGGGAGGTCTGGTGCTTGGTATCTGTAACGGTGCTCAGATCGGTGCTGAAAGTGGTCTTGTTCCTGGTATTTTTACCACGAATGCGTACCCAAAATTCATTTGTGAAGAGGTATGTCTGCGTGTTGAGAATGTAACCACTCCGTTTACCTCATCCTATAGGGAAGGCGAGGTGGTCCGTATCCCTATTGCCCATAAGGAAGGGCGGTATGTTGCCCCGCCTGAAACACTTGAGATGCTGAACCGGGAGAACCGGGTTGCATTTCGTTTCTGCAACGCTGAAGGAGAGATTACTCCTGAGAGCAACCCCAACGGTGCGGCGGAGAATATTACAGGAATTCTGGGGGAAAATGGGAATGTGCTAATGATGATGCCACATCCGGAACGGGCAGCAGAAGCAGTTCTTGGCTCTGAGGATGGGAAGAAGATATTTAATTCTATGATTGCATATGTTGAAAAACAATAAAGGGGAAATACATGATGGGTGAGATTTCAGCAGAAGAAGAGAAGATGTTAAAGGAAATTCGTGCTTGGGTAGAGGAATACGCCGATGAGATTGGATGTAGCTTAAATCCTGAGGAATCCCGGCTCAGTGCCGTTATTCGTGGTCTGGCACGAAACACTATCCGGTTTGGTGAGCAATACTGTCCGTGCAGAATCCGCACCGGTGACCCGGAGAAGGATAAGGACATTATCTGTCCCTGTATCTATCATATCGATGAGATTGAGCAGGACGGGCACTGTCACTGCAATCTTTTCTTCAAATAATCTGTTTTTTTGGTGTATCTGATTTTTTCTTCCGGCGGGAAAAGTGTTCTGACCGGCACAAAACGAAATTATTACCCGATACGGGAACACTTCTTGTAAAGAATATATCATGACCGTTCACGCTGTGATTCCATTTCGGCCGGCGAACCCAAAGACCCGGCTTTCATCACTGCTAAGTGAAGATGAGCGTTGCTCTTTAGCCAATGGAATGCTTAGGGACGTTATTGATGCGGTTCGTGGAGCTGAGGGTAGGGTGACACTGCTTTCGACTGAACCCTATGATATAGAGGGTGTAAATCTTTGTGTAAAACCACTGGGTCTGAATGAAGCTCTCAATGAGTTTTTTGCTGAGGTATGTGGTCCGGTGCTGGTTATAATGTCAGATCTTCCACTTGCAACTCCCGATGCTATTTTGCGGGTGACTGAGACCGATGCCGATTGTGCGCTTGTCCCTGGAAGAGGTGGTGGCACCAACGTAATCTATCTCAGGGATCCCTCTCGTTTCAGGGCAGATTTTTATGGAGCCAGTTTTCTGGATCACTGCCACGTTGCAGAAGAATTTGGGCTTTCCTGTGAGATTATTGATTCATACCGGCTTTCAACAGATATTGATGAAAAAGAGGATCTGGTTGAAATTTTACTGCACTGCCGAAAAGAATCAGCGAGCCAGGCTTTTCTTCAGGGTGCCGGTATCCTGCTCAGTACCAACTCTGGCAGGGTAACCGTTGAGCGCCGAACCCATGAACAGGCACTTTGAAGCCTCAATTCCTTCAATACCTTCTTCTTCAGTGATGGGAAGTCCCAGTCCCCGTACAATCGCTGCCGGAATACATTCGTCTGCCTCACCCATGACCAGTTCAGCGGCAGATGCAATATTATCGGCAATTGCTGATCGGGTTACCTGAAGTGGGCGACCAAAGAGATCTGCCCTTCCGCGTTCGTCACCCACTCCACAGAATCCTGATGCTCCAATGGCAACTCCACTGCATCCAAGGCGCATCGCATGAGTGCGTGAGTCGGCGACAATAATCCCAAGATACATGTCTGTCAGCGTCTGAATCTCGAGCCGGATACGGGTGGCACTTCCATCAGGATTTTTGGGAAGGAGCACTACTGTTCCAGGCGGGGCGTTGGAATCATCTACGCCAGCATTGGGAAGGAGTGTGCCGTTTCTAAAACAGAGCAGATGTCCGGGAATCCCTCCGGCAATACTATCACTTTCCTGCAATACTATTTCGGCAAGCTGCGGGTCAATTTCATAGGTTGTTCCCAGACTTTTTGCCATTTGTGAGGGATCCACATCTGAAAGTCTGATGACGGCACCTTCAGCCGTTGCGAGGGCACTTTCGGCAATGACAAGAATGTCGCCGTCCTGGAATCCTCCTGCTATTTCAGCAGCGTCACAAAGTCGTGCCGTCAGGTCATCTCCGGGATGAATGATGGGAGTTTTGAGTGCAATAACGTGAAACTGGCAATTCATAGTCGATATTCCTCCATTTTTGTTAATGTTTGAATACATTCCTTTGTTTCCCTAACATCATGGGTCCGAATCATTGCGGCGCCGGACTGAATCAGCGAGATGCCGGCAGCAAGAGACATCGCCATTCTCTTTTCAGGAGGGACGTCATGTACGGTTGTCAGAAATGATTTACGTGAGATTGCAGCAAGAAGGGGCCGCTCAAAAACTGTGAGTTCTTCAAATCGTGCACTCAGTTCCCAGTCTGCTTCCGGTGTTCGTGCTTCAGACCATTTACCGATGCCGGGATCAAGAATAACCTGATCAATGTCGTAGTCTTCAGCCCGGTTCTGTGTCTGTCTGAGAGCTGATATACTTTCTTCAAATGAAATTGCGTCTCCGGGCAGGGTATTGGTTGCCATCAAAATCGCTGGTAGTCCAGAGTCCTGTGTGACCCGGGCGAGATTAGTATTTGAAAGACCGCTGATATCATTAATGCAGTCGATATCAAATCTGAGTGCTGCTTTAAGCACCTCAGGATACATGGTGTCGATGGAAACCGGAATGGGAAGATCTTTTATTTCTGCAAGGGCTGTGGTGAGCCGATCCTTTTCTTCACTGACTGAGATGGGGGGTGAAGATAAGGCAGTGCTCCGGGCACCGATATCAAGCATGTCGGCTCCCTCTTCGATGAGTCGGCAGGCGGTGTTGTACACATTTTCAGCCCTTACAAAACTTTGCTTAAAAAAAGATTCGGGGCTGATATTGATAACCCCTAATATCCGTACCGGGTTGCCGGTGCCTATGTGCAATGTTCCTACTTTGCAGGGTTGCATGTTTTTTGGTTTGCTGCTTTCCAGGTATTTTCCATAAGCGTTGCAATGGTCATCGGACCAACGCCACCCGGCACCGGAGTTAGGGCTGATGCTTTCTGAGACACAGCCTCAAAGTCTACGTCGCCACAGAGGTTTCCTTCGTCATCATAATTGATGCCCACATCAATGACAACAGCGTTGTCTTTTACCATGTCGGCGGTGACAAAACGTGCCCGTCCGATGGCACTTACCAGAATATCTGCTTCTTTGGTAATTTCTGAAAGATTCTCAGTTTTTGAGTGGCAGATGGTGACGGTTGCATTGGCGTTTAGCAGAAGAGCTGCCATCGGTCGGCCGACATCTACGCTCCGTCCGATTACGACAGCACGTTTTCCTGTAAGGCTGATATCGTAATCTTCAAAAATTGTCATAATGCCACCGGGTGTGCAGGGCACAAAAACCGGTTCGCCGGCGAAGAGTTTTCCCATGCTTAAGGGGTGGAATCCGTCCACATCTTTATCAGGTGAAACCGCTGCAATTACAGCAGGGGTATCAATCTGTTGTGGAAGCGGGAGCTGAATCAGGACACCGTTCACTTCCGGGTCGTTGTTGAGTTTTTCAACGGCTTCAAGTACATCAGCTGTTGTGACATCTCCGGGAAGAACTACACCGACTGATCGAATACCCACGCTTTCACAGGCCCGGTGCTTCATACGCACGTACATCTGTGATGCCGGGTCTTCACCGATGATAATGGTGGCAAGGCCAGGAGTAAGGCCTGACTCTGCAATTTTTTCCCTGAGCATTTCCAGTCTTGCGGTGGAGAGCTCTTTTCCATCAAGTATCATGCGTTTGGGTAGAGTGAGTAGCTGGCTGCAAGAGCTGTTACTTCGGCTTTGACTTCAGAGATCGCCTTGGTGTTGGTGATATCTTTGAGCACAACCGAAATCCAGTCAGCAATCTGGTGCATCTCATCTTCTTTCATACCACGTGAGGTGACGGCCGGAGTACCAATGCGAAGACCACTGGTGACAAAGGGACTGCGTGTTTCCCGTGGGATAGTATTTTTATTGACAGTAATACCTGCCTTACCGAGGGTAACTTCAGCTTCCAGGCCGGTGATACCCTGTTTTGTAAGGTCAAGGAGCATCAGATGGTTATCAGTACCGCCGGATACGAGGTCAAAGTCATTTTCAATAAGGGTGGCTGCCATTGCCTGTGCATTTGCAACGATCTGTTTTGCATATTCTTTAAATTCAGGTTTGAGAGCCTCTTTGAAGCAGACAGCCTTGCCTGAAATGATATGCATCAGTGGGCCGCCCTGCTGGCCGGGGAAGACGGATCGGTTGATATCTGCTGCGTATTCCTCGTCGGCCATAATGGCACCGCCACGGGGTCCACGAAGAGTTTTGTGGGTCGTGGTTGTGGTAATGTGTGCCACTCCGACAGAGGTCGGGTGCATGTCACCTGCGATAAGACCGGCGATGTGGGCGATATCTGCCATACAATATGCATCGACTTCGTCAGCAATTTCACGGAACGCCTTGAAGTCAATAATGCGTGGGTAGGCACTGGCACCACAGATGATCATCTTTGGTTTGAGTTTGCGTGCCTGTTCTGCAATTACCGCATAATCAAGGCATTCAGTCTCGGAGTCAACGCCGTAGTGGTGTGCATCATACCATTTTCCAGTGATGTTAACCGGTGAACCATGGGAGAGGTGACCGCCCTGGGCGAGATCCTGAGCGAGCATTTTGTCCTTATGCCCCATGTAAGCCATATATACAGCCTGATTGGCGTGGCTTCCCGAGTGGGGCTGAACATTTGCGTATTCTGCACCAAAAAGTTTACAGAGGCGGTCGCGGGCGAGGTTTTCAACTTTGTCGTGGAATTCACAGCCGCCATAGTAGCGTTTGCCAGGATAGCCTTCAGCATACTTGTTGGTCATGATTGAACCGACTGCTTCGAGCACTGCCCGGCTGACCACGTTTTCGGACGCGATCAGTTCGAGACCGTACTTTTGCCGGTCATATTCATCGCTGATTATTTCACAGACTTCTGGATCAGAATCGGCCAGATAAGACATGTGGTGACATATATAACTGATAAGAATATAGCTTTTCGTAAGATGTGGGGAAATCATGACCCTGAGAGGCACTTATTTCAGAGATAAATGGTGGTATTAAACGTTTTTTTCGCATCAAAAGACGTAAAGATATTAGCATAGAAGAGCAATGATATTCTTTAAGGAAGTCCTATGACTGAGAATGATGGTATCATCAGGGACCTTGAGCATGTCGTCGAAGAGAAATCGCGGGAGATACAGATGCTAAGGGATAATATTCATAACCTCAACACGGGGAATATTGTATCGAAAGAGGAATTTACAGCCCTTGAACACAAATTCGCAGAGACAGAGAGTCTGGCAAATGGCCTGATGTCTGAACTTCTTGATTTGCGGGCTGAATTCAGGAATCTTGAAAGTATTCTCGAAAAACGCATTGAAAAAACTCTGAAAGCCGAGATTGCAGCGTTATCAGACGGTCTTTCCGTTTCGGAAGAGATTGAGACTGTCATCGTCCGTGAAAAGACTGTTTCTGTCAGTGAAGAATGCGTTGATGATGTTTCTCCCGAAGAAGTAATGATTATGCAGCCCGATGGCACGATGAAAAGTGAACCCATGGAAGGCGAAGGGATGATCGTTGCTGACGGCAGGCGTACGGTCAAACGGCGGACTGCAGCACGTGATGCAAAGCCCCTGATTATGGCCGACGAAGAAAACGATACCATCGAAATCCGCAAAAAAAGATAAACAGGAGTCTCTCGCTTGTATATCACTGAGCTGGAGATTGACAACTTCAAGTCTTTTGGAAAAAAGACAAAAATACCCTTTTACGAAGGTTTTACTGTCATTTCCGGACCAAATGGATCCGGTAAAAGTAATATTATTGACAGTATTCTTTTCTGTCTCGCACTTTCCGGTGCCCGTGGACTCCGCGCCGAAAAACTGACGGATCTCATTAACCTCAACAGTGGCAGAAACACTGCCGAGGTCTCAATTACCTTCTCAGATGGTACCAGGATACGCCGCCGTATAAAGCGAACGAAAAACGGCTATTACAGTTATAACTACCTTGATGACCGCCTCTGTAAACAGGGGGATATTGTCGAGTTTCTGTCAAAAATTGGCGTAAAGGCTGAGGGATATAATGTGGTGATGCAGGGCGATATCACTCGTATTACCGAAATGCGTGACATTGAACGTCGTATTATTATTGATGAAATCGCCGGAGTAGCTGAATTTGACAAAAAGCGAAGCCAGGCTCTTGGTGAACTTGAGATTGTCCGTGAAAGAATCGAGATGGAGGAGTTGCTGCTCCATGAACTTGACCTTCGCCTGAAGGCTTTGCAAAAAGAGCGTGAACAGGCTCTTGTATACAGGCAATGGCAAGATCATCTTGAGCTTCATCAGGGATGCCTTTCTGTTGCACGCCTGAATGAGAAGAAAAAAGAGTTCACTGCTGTTTTGACACTGCGGGACGATCAGAAACAAAAAATTTCGGTCGTTCGTGAGAATCTTTGTTCTGAGGGGGAGCAGATCCATTTCATTGAGGAAGAGATCCAGGGCATAGATGCTGGCATTAATGCGAAAAGTGGTCCTGAATATCTTGCTCTGCTTTCATCACTGGAAGAGGCAAAAGGTGCAATTCGTGTTGCAGAACAGTCGATTGAAAGATTTAAAGCTGAAAAAGAGCAGAATCTTGCTGCTCTTCAACTGGTTTATGCCAACCGCAAACGGGCTGAAACAAGGGTGGCCGAATGCACGAAAAATATACGGGAACTCTCAATTGACCGTTCTAATATTAGTATGGAACTTGCCTCAGTCCGGACTGAGAAAGAACTTGCAGAGAAGAAACTTTCCAAAGAAAGTGCGGACAGTGAGGGCGCCAAAGAAAAGCTATTCGAACTGATGAACAGCCTTGAGGAACTTCGAAAAGAGCGTGCTGATCTGCAACATGAGCAGGATATGCTTATCGAAATGATGCGAATGCGTTCATCAGAGACAGAACGACTCGATAAGCAGATGGCCATGCTCGATGAGGAGTCTCGTGAGAAAGAGGAACAAATAGCAGAATACACGGCACTCATTCAGAGTAATTTAGAAGAGAAAAAAATTCTCGATCAGGTGCTCTCACGGGCAGAGGGGGCTCTGTTTAAAGCACGTTCTTCACAGGAAGACTGCCGGCAAAAAGTTCAGTCAATTGATCGAGACATCATGCGCCTTGAAGCCCAGCAGCATGCTGCCGGGGGAGTGGGTGGACAGGCCCTAGAGGCAATTCTTGGTATGGATGGCGTATACGGAACGGTCGCACAACTGGGAAAGGTGTCGAAAAAATATGCGACTGCTCTTGACATTGCCGCAGGCGGCAGACTTCGGTATGTGGTCTGTGAAAATGATGCTGTTG
>Ga0222681_1000410_pt1 | contig 15164 bp, 13 predicted proteins | sample AntAcemetage1006_FD_179844 | JGI IMG/M metagenome (GOLD analysis project Ga0222681, IMG submission 179844) | Saline water microbial communities from Ace Lake, Antarctica - #1006 | ecosystem: Environmental > Aquatic > Non-marine Saline and Alkaline > Saline | place: Antarctica: Ace Lake... | reverse complement strand
GCCGGAGACCAGGAAGCCCTCATTATTATTTACTGCCGAGGTATTTAGGGGATCGTTCTCAATATTCATGGCATCTTCGGAAATGGCCACTGCCCCTATAAGCCGTCCCTCCTGCAAGGAAGGGATGATTTCATCCTTCTGATCAGGAGTACCGTAAACAGCCACTAATCGGCCAAAGATCCGGGCGGTAACCTCCACTGTTAAATAGGGCGACGGAGAGATTGCAGCTAAGCTTTCCTGAATTGCCGTAACCACTACATTATTTTTTCCGTCATTCAGACCATGCGTTAGATAGCCTGTCTGACCAAGGACCATAAGCCATTTCATGGTCGCATCGCGAATGTCATTGACGTCTCCACTTTCAAGGTTTGCAAGGGCGGCCATGGAATCCGCGTCAAACAGTCCCTTGATCTTCTCGCAAATAGCCTTTTCCGTTTCTCCAAAATCGAAATTCATATTTCACCTATTAAAAAAACCTTTAGACAGGATTACAGGGTAAACAGGATTTTTTGTTCTGTGCATCCTTAATCATAGTCCTGTGCCAAAACAATACATATTCCCCCGGACATTTCAAGCCATAGTTGGGCAAATTGTAACATCTCAAAAAGTAGTGGTGTAGCCACTGGATTCCCGCTTTCGCGGGAATGACGATGGGGGGTAAGTAACTGTCATTCCCGAGAAAACGGGAATCCAGAAAAGTGGTCTCAGAAAGTACTTGCCCCGATTTATTGAGAAGATACATATATCTCCTGATTTATCTGTCTGCATGCTACGCACAGGCAGGCAGGATAAAATTAATCCAGTCCATCCCGTTAATCCTGTCAGAAAAATAGATGGCTTCGCCGCTTAGAAAAGCTGTAGGGTCGGCCAATGCGCCGATCTTTTGCCCGTCAAATCAACTTGGAGATAATCATCTTTGCTATCTCCGAGGTTCCGCCGCCTATGGGCGCAAGCCGGCCGTCTCTAAAGGCCCTTTCCACGTCATATTCATGGCAGTACCCGTACCCGCCGTGCAGAGTCACAGCATCGTTGGCCGGACCGAGGCTCCAATCTCCGATAAAGAGTTTGGCCACAGCCGCTTCGAGATGATTAAGGGGTTTTCCCTGATCTTTGTTCCAGGCAATACGGTAAACCAGGGACCTGGCTGCCTCGATAAATATTTTGATGTCCGCCAATTTGTGTTTAATGGCCTGAAATTGAGAAATGGGCCGCCCGAACTGGTGTCGCTCTCCGGCATATCGGACGCATTTATTGAGGACATATGAGGACATAGGTCATGCCCCCGACAAACGGGGCCATGAGTGCGCTCCTATCCCACTCCACTGTCTGCATGGCCATGAGGAAACCGGCCCTTTCCTGGCCGACAAGGTTCTCCTTTGGGATTTTGCAGTCATCAAAGATCAGCTCCGAGGTATGAGAACTCCTCACCCCCATTTTGTTCAGGTTCTTTCCTGCGGAAAAACCGGGTGTGTCCTTTTCTACTATAAAGGCGGATATCCCTGCGTGTTTTTGATCTTTTTCGGTCTTGGCATAGACAACCGCCACGTCTGCAATTGGCCCGTTTGTGATAAACATCTTGTTCCCGTTCAAGACATAACCATCTTCCCGTTTTTGTGCATGCGTGGTCATGGATGCCACATCCGAGCCTGCGCCCGGCTCAGTGAGACCCATACAGCCTATCAATTCGCCCGAGCACAACTTCGGGATATATTTTTCCCGCTGGGCATCCGTTCCATGCGCAAAGATAGTATCGGCGCAAAGAAAGGTGTGGGCGCCATAGGCAAGCGACAGGCCGCCGTCCACGCCGGCTTCGCCTAACGCCTCTCCCGCTAAAGTTGTAGTAACCACATCCGCGTCGCTCCCTCCAAGACTTTCCGGGAAATGAAGCCCTAAGACACCGAACTCGCCAAGCCTTCTAAAGGACTGGAAGTCAAATTCCCCCTTGAGATCATGTTCCTGGGCCCTCGGTACAATCTCTTTTGTGGCAAAGCGGATAACCTGATCTTTAAACATCATTTGTTCTTCAGTAAAAGCAAAATCCATAATATCCTCGAGTTATCGGATTGGAAGGTCAATAATTAATATTTAAGATCTGATTCCAATGTATTTCTTGTGCGATTCACCCGGGAGTTAAACCAATACGAATTCGGACTGGTCATATGCCCTATCTGCACCGGCTATCATACGGGCTTCCTCGTCTCTTCGAGCATGCAACCCTGGCAGGAGAGACACATCCCAGAGCCTTTTCATGGCACGAATCTCGCGGGCGATACCGTCCAGATCTTTTTGGATAACCAAAGGCTGGATAGCCTTCATCTCCTTTCTCCTGGTGCCTGACATTTTGCCCCCGCGATTGAACACCAACGAGAGCAACATGGCCTGGGCATCTGCGGGTAAAGCCTCTATGCCGGGGTAGGCCTTTCTTGTGAGGCGGGCAAATCTTGGAAGGGTGGTAGTGTAAAATACCTCCTTAGCGGTCTCAAAGGGGATTTTAATATGATCGACCGTGGATAGAACCGCCTCGGCCGCTTCGCCCTTTTTATCGGCAACAGCAACAAGTTCTCCCAGTTCCTCATCCGACAGCTTTCCTCCCCAGTCTCTGATAATTTGGGCCTTCGAGTTGTAACCAAGATCATACCCTATACCGATCGTAATGCCGCTGGCGCCCCCGGGCCACGTTGGCCTGGCCAGATGTCTTCTGTAAAAGCCCTCTGATGAAATCTCGAATTGAGCTATCTGGTCCAGACCTCTCCTCGTAACAATTAGATTATGCTCGGGTTGAGATGCTTCGGCACCCAGAACGTCATCAAGGATGGACTCAATCCTGGTGAGCGTTACCGGCCCAAGGATCCCGTCATCTTTCAAGCCGAGTCTTCTCTCCCTCCTCTCGTCCTGAATCACGGCCATCTAAACAATGGGGGTCACAGCTTGATTTGTGATTAATTTAAAGTTATTAATGTACTTCCCACTATTTATTTTATATACTAATTCAATAATAAAAACAATCTCTTGTTTTAATAACTATAATCACTAATCAAGCTGTGACCCCGTTTTGGTCATTACATGAGTTAATATCTAACCAACCATCAAATCTCTATTCAGGAGGTTGCCCTATGCTAAAATACCTTAAAATGTGTATACTCTGCTCCTGATAGGGTATAGTGTGGTTTATTGGGAGTTTGAATCTTTTTCTATATAAAGCCAAACCCATCGTAAGAAAGAGTCCTAAATCACCATTTCATGATATGAATGTCCTCTAACTCGCATAAATTGGTGATGTCCCCATTTAGTTAACATTATAAAATTATATTCCTGGCAAACGCATTCTTATTCTATCACAGACGGGAACAAAGAAATAATGGTTTCTATACAGCAATCAGCAGTAAAAATCACCGCTAACCAAAAAATTGGATTATTAGTTCCTTATGTAAAAAAGCGAATAACAGCGCAGATTCAATCCGTAGCGCTTATAGTTATTTATTTAATTTGTTTTCAAACTATTGTTTTAAACATTGCCATTAATGAAGCTGCGATCGTTGCAACAGGAATTGCTGTGGTAGTTCTTGGCCTGGCCTTTTTTATGGAAGGGCTCTTCTTAGGTTTAATGCCTTTAGGCGAGGTTATTGGGGTTAAACTGCCACAAAAGACCAAACTGCCCATCATATTAACCTTTGCTTTTATTTTGGGTTTAGGTGCAACCTTTGCCGAACCTGCTATCGGCATATTGAAGACTGCCGGCGCATATGTAAAGGCCTGGGATGCACCCTTACTCTTTCTGGTTTTAAATAAATATTCCAATTATCTTGTGTATTCAGTAGGCGCGGGTGTTGGCATCGCTGTGTTGTTCGGTATGCTTCGATTTCTGTATGGGTGGTCATTAAAGCCTTTTATTTATATTTTGGTTAGCATTCTTTCGGCTTTTTCTCTCTGGGCACTTTTTCAGCCCAACATGAAATTCTTAACAGGCCTGGCGTGGGATTGCGGCGCTGTCACTACAGGGCCTGTAACAGTTCCCCTGGTCCTGGCGCTGGGCATCGGAATCTGTAGAGTTGTAAGCAGTGGAACTTCTGAGTCTACTGGTTTTGGCGTAGTGACGCTTGCATCGTTATTCCCAATCTTAGCAGTACTGTCTTTAGGCGCTCTTTATCTCAACCATGTCCCTCAGCCCATGGAAGAAGCCAAATTCTTTGCTAAAGGAAATCAATCTAAGGTATTGAAGTTGTTTAATGACAAAAATGAGATGATTGGATATGCATTGCTAAACGCCCACCCAAACAGTCAAATGGCTCTTTTTGATGGCAACCAGGAAAAAATGCTCGAATTTATTGGCAGTCTAAAAAAAGATCCGATTTTAAGAAAATCTGTTCTTGGAAAAGGAGACATTGAACATTTGAAAAATTGGGCTGTTCAAAAAGGTACAGAATCACAAAGGCTCGCTATTTTTTCAGAACCCAACGCCCTTAAAAAGGCAGCAAAGAACTATTCCGGTGTTAAGAATATAAAAACCAGTCCGGTTGATGTTTTGTTGCGTAATGGCAAGGCTGCTGTTCAAGCAATCATACCGCTTGCCATATTCTTTTTTCTGGTCTTATTCTTGGTTTTGCGTGAAAAGCTCCCAAGGCCAGATGAAATTATACTGGGAATTTTTCTGGCTGTTGTTGGCATGGGCCTGCTTAATGTTGGAATTGAACTCGGATTATCAAAACTCGGCAATAGCGTAGGTACCAATATCCCTTATTCATTTAAAAAGATTCCTTTGATTAATGAAAGGCAAACCATTATCAATTTTAATAGGGATATTGTTCAGACAGCCATAAAGCCGGATGGCAAAAAAGAACTCTTTTTCAATGCTAATATTAACGATGAGTATGTGCCTGTTCCCTTTGATCAGAGTTCTTACGATCCTTCAAGCAAGCAATACATCTATACGCCTACAAGAGGACCTCTATTTGGGGGGGAGAATGGAATGTTGGGTTTTTTTGTGGTATTATTATTTGCTTTTATCATGGGTTATGGTGCGACCTTAGCTGAACCTGCATTAAATGCACTGGGCTTAAAAGTAGAGGAAATAACCGTAGGAACGTTTAAAAAATCCCTTTTAATGCAGGCTGTGGCTTCTGGCGTGGGCCTTGGTATGCTTCTCGGTGTAGTAAAAATAATCTGGAATGTACCTTTGGTATATCTGCTAATCCCCCCATATCTTTTACTCCTGATTATTACGAAAATATCCACTGAGGAATTTGTGAATATAGCATGGGATAGTGCAGGAGTTACAACGGGACCGATCACTGTACCTTTAGTGCTTGCCATCGGATTGGGGATAGGTAACCAGGTGAATGTGGTAGAGGGTTTTGGTATATTATCCTTGGCATCGGTTTGCCCAATACTGGCAGTGTTGACAGTTGGACTCTACGTAAACAAGAAAAGAAAGGCTATACGACAAGAAAGTGCCTAAAGTGAACTAAAGTTTGAAGTGCCTAAAGTTAAAGTGTCGCTTCGCTCCGTCTGTTTTAATAAAAAATAGAATTCCACAACTTTAGACACTTTAGATCACTTTAGGCACTTTACACTTTTTCAATTCTGCGATTTAATGCACGTTTTACGCAGCATTTTATCGCTAAGGTCTTATTAACAATACAGGATGACCCATTTAATGGATATTAGCAAAAAGGTCATTGAGATTACGATTGTTGCCAATAAGGAAATAGCGTCAGCCGTCCTTGAAGATCTGGAATCCATAGGCATAGAATATAGCAATTCCATAGCAGGGCGAAGGGTCCTATTGCAGGAGAGGAAAGGCCTGTTTAAAATGGTTGGATCTGGTAAATCCCTTGTGCATGATCCCATAACCATCATCACCTTTTTAATCTCCCCGGAGATAGAGCGGGCAATTTTAAGTTTTATAATTAAGAAAGGCGGGTTAAATATCCCTGGAAGAGGGACGGTTTTCAGTAAAGAGGTTACATTGATTAAGGCACATGAACTATGCCAGGAAAATAAAATACGGGATATCGAAATTGAAAAGAGAGAACTATTAACCGATTTAGTCGGCATATGCTGCATCGCACATAGTGGAGAAGGAAACATTTTGGGCAAGGTTGGATTGGAAACGGGCAGTGGTGTTCCGGCAATTACTTTGGGTATTGGAACCGGTGTAAGAGATAAGATCGGACTCTGGAGAGTCACCATCCCGGCCGAAAAGGAAATTGTGAATCTGGTGACCACGTCTCATCATGTAGAGAGTGTGATGGAAATGATGATAGATATTGGAGCCTTAGATCAGCCAGGGAAGGGTTTTATCTATCTTTATCCCATAAAAATGGGATCGGTCAATACGAAAGCTTATGTGGGATTGAGCAGCCAGGCAGCGAGTATTGAACAGATAGTTTCAGTAATCGATGAAATAAAGGGAGGCACTAGATGGCGTCGGCGTGAATTCTCTAAATATCCAGCCTCTGGTAAGAAAATAAAATATCTAAATGACCTTGTGGATTTCACCCTGATTTGCAATGAAGGACGCACCACGGATTTGATAAAGGCGGCCATGGATGCTGGTGCCGGAGGGGCAACAATAAGCAAATTAAAATATCGCAGCACAGAGAAATCAGAGTCCAACAAAATATCTCCAGCCCGTGAGATTAGCGAGATGATTATTTCGGAAAATCAGATTGAAGGCGTCGTGAAAGCACTTGAGGAAAGCGGTGCGTTAGATGAAGACACTTACGGTCAGATGTTCTCCAGTCTGGTTCCTAAAGCCTATACTTATATGGGAAAAGCTTGATATAGCCTTCCAGATGAGGATTTTGGACTGCGTTACCGGTCGCCCCAACCCAACCCTGACAATCCCGGTAAATATCGCCCTTTAGATGGTGTACATAAAATTGGTTACTGAAGGGAGGGGGGATTCAAATGAGACCTTTTGGGAAAAAAGAGAAGGCAGCCGCTCAAGGAGATAAATCAGGAAGGAATTCCGTTTATGGTGAAAGACTCTTTTTTGATTATGTCTTTAAATTCGAGGACGGTGAGGAGCATCTCTTTACAGTAAATTTAGACCCTGAAACTCTCCGCTATCTGCCCCAGGAGCCCCTTAAGGGCGATAATTGGACAAGGCTTGAGCATAACCAATGTGAGAACTGCTCCTTGGATCCAGAGCATGATCGAGACTGTCTGGTAGCCCTCAGTATCAAGGACCTTGTAAAGGATTTTGCAGAGAAAATCTCTTACGAGACAGCAGATGTTACAGTCCATACAAATGAAAGGTCTTACTTTAAGAAGACCACAATGCAAAAAGGGATTGCTTCCTTACTGGGAATCCTCATGGTATCAAGCGGATGTCCTGTAATGGCCAAACTGAGACCAATGGTGCGTTTCCACTTACCATTTGCCAGCATACTGGAGACCACCTTCCGGACGACCAGCACTTACCTTCTGGGTCAGTTTTTCCCCAAGGACCCGGACAAAACCTCCGACTTTTCGTTCGAAGGCCTTGTCGAAACATATAGAAATATCAATATGGTCAATAAGGCGATAGCAAAAAGACTCCATTCTATTGCTGGTGAAGACGCCACTAAAAATGCCTTGATTATACTCGATATTTTCGCTCTCGACGTCCCTTTATCCATTGAAGATCAGATTGAGGAACTTAGACCCTTTTTCATCTCCTAAATAATGAAGTGGCCGTACTGGTAGCAGTCTGGAGGCAAGAAAAAAGGATCTTTTTTAGAAAGAGGTGTTTTCTCTCTTGACTTGCCATTTAAATGAGCCAATTACACCAAGGTCAAGGCTAAGGCTGCAAAAATCACGATCACGTAGAGCATTGGATGGATCTCCCTTGCTTCTCCCTTCAGAACTTTGAGGAACGTATAAAAAATGAAACTCCAGCTGATCCCCTGTGTGATGGAATAGGTCAAGGGGATAAGGATGAGTGCCAAAAAGGCGGGAAGTCCTTCGTCGATCTTCTTAAAGTCAATATTGACCATTGCCCTGATCATATAAAGCCCGACAAGGATAAGTGCGGGAGCGGTAGCAATTATCGGGACCGTTTCGATTAGAGGTGCCAGATAAAGAAAAGGAAGAAAAAGAATCCCCACAATAACCGCGGTAAAACCGGTCCTGCCACCCGCCTCGATACCTGCAGCACGCCATATCTGATGCAGTCCGGTATGGCCTGGACGATCATTTCCCTCACCCTGATTATGAAAAGGAATAGGAAGATGAGGCCTGAGATAAATACGGTCCCCAGGGCCGTCTGCCATGGAACCCCCATACCCATGACTACCTGGAAGGTAAAGAAGGCAGTAACCCCCATACCCGGTGCAAGCGCAAAAGGCAGATTGGCCACAAGTCCCATCAGGATGCTGGAGAAGGCTGAAACGAGAATGGTGGCGGTAAAAGAGCGCCCGAAAAGGGGAGGCCTCCTGTAGATAGAATGCTGGGGCTGACGATAATAACATAGCTCATGGTGAGAAATGTGGTAACCCCGGCAATGAGTTCTGTCCTGATATCAGTATTATTCTTCTTTAATCTAAATAGCCTTTCGAACAAATCTGACATTTTGGCTTCTCAGATTTTTCTCAATTCTTCCATCTTGACTTCGAGAGGTTTCACTTCTTTTTCGCGGCCAAACTTTCTGAGCTTTTCCTTCAGTTTTTCGATCTCTTCCTGAAGCCAGGGCAATAGTTCTTTTTGCATTTTTTCGCGAAACGCCCTCCCCTCTTTGTCCATTTTTTCTTTTAGCTGTTTCAGGTAATTTTCAAGTTTCTTGATTTCTCCGCTTTCAGGTATTTGTTTGATTTCACCGGCCAACTTATTGATTTTGTGATTTATTTCTGACATGACTTTGCCAACTTCCTCTTCCATCTGACCTAAGAGGAGCGAAAACCTTGTAGAACCCACAATAATGGCCCCCTTTTCGAGAGGCACACCACCGTCTGCCACCTTTATCATTTCAATGGCTTTACGCCCGTTTTCCGCGGGATCATTGATAATAAAAAACCGGGAGTGCTCAGTTATCGCCTTTTTGAAACCCTTATCGATCTTCACATCGGCGATGTAGTCACCCCTCTCTGAGTAAGAGATGACGTCTACCTTACCTATGTGATTTTTCTCAAAGATAATCCGGTCATCCGCTCGCAAACCTTCTGTCTGCACAAACCGGATCTTCAAGTTAAGGTCTTTACTGTAACATCCCAACATAACAGTTAAAATTATCAGCAAAGGACATATTTTCTTGAGCATGGTTCTACCTCCGCAATTTAGAAATGAAACATTCACGGGTTCAGAGAAACTGTATTTGGCGACGGCTCACTCAGATTCAATAATGGAACTGGCGTCGCTCTGCCTCAAATCGGAAAGGATCTCCATTATCTCATCTAAGTATTCCTGTGGCGCGCTGACATATCCCCACCCCTTCTGCGTCTGAAACAGACCGTCAAAGGCCGTATCATAATAAGATCTCATCAGGTGGGGAATATCCCGCTCTCTGAGAATCGATTCCAGCAACTGGGCCTCAAAATGGTTATCTAAGGTGGCTGCCTTCTTATAGTTTGCCATCATTTTACCGGGACCTCAATCCCCCAATACTCACTTCCTAAATGCCTGCAAGAACCTTATGCCTGTCTTTCAAAAGAGACAATGCCCATGAGGCGACTTCAAGGGTCGGATAAACCATTATCCTATTTGTGGATTCAAACTTTTCACCAATCTCGCCTGGATTTGGACCGTAAAGCCAGGCTGCTACCGGTTTATCAGGAAGTTTTTCTGCCACACCCTTAAGGGCTTCAGAAACATCAAGAAATGAGAAATCATCTTCAGGGCCGATAGCCACACAGACCACCCCATCTACATTATGATCTCTCAGTACTGCCTCTAACGCTACTGAATAGGCCTTTTCGGTTCCGTTAAGCATCACTGCCGGCCATATATCTAATGGATTCCCAAGGGGCATCCATTCCGGAGAGAGCTGAGCTACTGCTTGAATGGTCTCCGGGGAAAGGGAGGCGAGTTTCAGACCTTGCCTCTCCAGACTGTCGCTGATCATGATCCCCGCCGCACCGCTGAAAGTTATGACCGCCACACGATCCCCCTGCATGGGGGGGAGGTTGAGCAGCGTCTTTACCGCATAGACCATCTGTCCGTCCTCTTCTAAAAATGTGACACCGGTCTGTGTCAGGGCTGCCTTATATACCTGATAATTTCCGGCCATACTCCCGCTGTGAGATATGGCTGCCTCTGCCCCTCTCTCGCTGCTCCCGGTTTTGTGGATAATAACCGGCTTCTCCCTTACAATCTTTTCAGCTAATTCAAGAAATTCCTTTCCCTGGTTCACCCCTTCCATATGGATCGCAATAAGCCTGATTTGAGGATCCTCTCCCAAGTATTCCAAGGCCTCGCAAAACCCGATATCACAGGCATTTCCGATATCAATCCCCTTCCCGATGTTTCTGCTGAATTCCAGCGCACCCACAAAAAAGATCCCTGACTGGCATATCAAGCCGATCGGAACCTGCTCCTTTGTTATCGGCATAAAAGAGGTAGTAAAACCATTATAGTTGTTGATAACCCCGAGTGTATTGGGCCCAAGGATTCTCATCCCGTCTCTTCTTGCGATCTCTGACATATCCTGTTGGAGCGCCTTCCCTAAGCTGTCTGCATCGGCAAAGCCCTGATTGACCACAATAGCCGCCTTGACACCTGCAGCAACACAATCCTCAAGTATCTTGAGCGTAGTTTCCCTCGGAGTACTGATGACAGCCAAATCGATCTTTTCGTTAACCGCCCTTATGTTGGGATAGGCCTTTCTGCCAAGGATCTCCGTGCTGTTGGGATTAACAGGGAAGATCTTACCGGAAAATCCAAATCTGATCATATTCTCCATGAGATTGAAGCTCCCGGGGCCGCTTTTTCGACTTACCCCGATGAGGGCAACACTCTCAGGTTCCATAAAATTTTTCATAGTAACCTCTCAAACGAACCTTCTCGCTTTTACTTTTTAAAAAGATTCTCCCCCTGGTGATCTCTTCCAAGGTGGAAATTAATCCATGATGAAGTCCGGTTCAACTCCCACCTGCGCGGGGGGACATACTCCTCTGTCATTCGCTCCGGCTGATTGATAGACGCCCACCTCCTGTAGGCCCTGAACCATACGCAACGCCTCTCGGGATGCACTTCGCACATACCGTTCATGCTGCCACCGCAGGGCCCGTTCCGTGTATGCTTGGGGCACTGGGACTCAGGGCAGAGAAAGGCTAAGTGCTGGATACCACAGTCACCACATTCCTGGCACGAAAAGAGGATTTTCTTTGACACGTCTTCCACCGTCTTTACCAGCAGGTAGCCAAGAGGTCTTTTTTCTAACCCTTCGCAGATATCTGAGTAGATGGAACCAAAACGCGCGTCATGGTGAAAAAAGGCCCGGTGAATGGCGCGATAAACCTGAAAAATGGCCTTATCAGCAGTAGATGTCTTGCTCATACGGGGATTCATTTCTTTGCTGCAGAGCCCTGTATTGGTGTCACGGGCATACAGGTAGAAGCCATTTTCCTGGGGAAAATCAAAGTCCGGCACAAAATCCCGCCACCTCCCCTCGATACGTTCCATTCGGTCAAGGACAGAGGACACCGTCTTAAAGTTCTTATGTATCCCCCCGAAATGGACCCCCTTATAACCCAGGCCTTTGAGAACGACTGCAAGTCGAGCTGAACGCTCAATGGTCGCGGCGTGGCCATTACTCTTTTCCTTCCATTCTCTTTGAACCATCCGCAAAAGCCTTGGCGTCACCACTACCCCGGGAACCTTACCCCCAGACATCACCTTAGCCACATTCGGTGTCAGGAGATAAACAGAACCCAATGTTGGGACCTGCATCTCCCAGTCACGCTGTACGCACAACGCTTCGTGAAACTTGCGCGCATCATACCCCAACTGTGTTATGGCAAAGCGTGCCGACGCGCCTACCTTTTTGTGAAGTTTGAAATACTGGCAGAGGGACTCTTCTTCCGTACGTTTAAAAGGGGAAAACGCGCACCCCACCAAGAAATCTTCCCTGTCTCCGCGAGACAGTGTTCCCTCGTCCATCATCTTAAGCATCAATAATAATGACACAGAGTCTAAGTCAAAGACAGGGGCGCCCTGGCCGGCAAACCCTTCTCCGGCAAAATCGCCTGTGAGGGCTAAGACATTTTTAATGCCGAGATGTCCTAATTGAAGCGCTCGGCTCTCAAGACCCACCCGATTCTGATCGCGACAGGTAAAATGGACAATTACGTCCATCCCCCTGTTAACGATCTCTCTGCCTAATACATCCGGGCTTAGAGAAGGATGCCCGCCGGGATTGTCAGTTATGGTAACCGCTGATATCCTGCCGTCTGAAAGGGCGTCCTCTGCTATGCTCATCACCGTATCAACAGAACGCCCCTTTGACTGTTCTCCGGGAACCAGTTCCATGGTTACGACAAAGCGGCTTGAGTCAGAGATGTCTTCCCGAAAAGTCGATCCCATATTTTTTCTAATCCTAACCCAAACAAACCGGAGAAGTGCCTAAAGTTGATGTTTATTTTTTTGTCCGCCTCTGGCTCACAATCTTTCAGGTTTGATCTCTCAGCTTCAGGCTCTATCATTCCCGCCATTTGACCACATCGTCCAGAGGGACCCTCTCAGACCTTGACCGGTTTATCGGAGACTGGGGATCTCTGTAACCTACTGCCACACCGATGACCACCTGTTTTTCGTCCCGGATACTCAAGGCCTCTTTAATGTCGTCATCAAATGCCGTAATCAGACCTATGGGACAGGTCCCTAATTCGAGGGCATGGGCGGCCAATACGAGGTAGCCTACGAGAACGCCTATGTCGGTGAGTCTGGCGCTTGAAAATACCTGGTCCAGAGTGATGATGATTGCGGTGGGAGCGCCGTAAAAATTACAGCTCCCCTCATTAATGAAATCCTGAAAAGGGGTCTGCTCAGGCAGATTGGGCAGGATTGTATCAAGAAGCCCCCTCTCCCTCTCTACAAAATACTCCGGAAGGGGGCTTTTGGCCCCTGGTCCGCATGATATGTTTCGCTCCTTCATACGCTTTACCAAGAGCCTGCTAAGCCTTTTTTTCTCCTCACCGGATACAACAGTCAATTCCCATGGCTGAAGATTAATGGCAGATGGTGCCTGTGTAGCATAATTGAGGAGGGTTTCTATTTTCTCTCTCTCAACCGGCCTCTCAAGAAAAGCCCGGGTGCTCCTTCTTTCTTCGATTCCCTTCAAAAGATCCATGATGTTCCTCCTGGATGTAAGTACCTAAAGTGCCTAAAGTTAGTACTTTTTCATTCGATGTCGGAGTCTTCGCTTACCTGGACGTTCGATGTTCGATGTTCGATGTTCGTTTTGACGGCCTCTGCCTGAGCCACAATGGGGAGTGTGAGCAGGGCGTGCGGGACGATCAGGACGTCCAAATCCTGCCTGCCAATTTTTTGAGTTGAAATATGAAAAGCCTGCTCCATATCAGCCGCCGGGATCATATGGACCTGGCGAACGATATCAGGGGTCTTGGAGCCCACGATGATGACATCGGCTTTATCCAGGACCTTGGCCATAATAAAGGCACGCTGGGCCCCCGGCGGGTAACCGGACTCTCGCAACTCTTTTAGCAGGGATGGCATGGTGATGGCATCCCGCATCTTCTCGAAAAACCTCTGCTCCCCTACCCCCTCCCCGGCCCCTTCCGGTGTCGGCGCAGGCACAATGATCACACCATCTTCCTTTACCACTGAAACAGGGGCAAAAAAGAGATAGCTCGCTGCCCGGCATGCCTGGTAAATATTTACATCCTTGGGGCGCCCTACGCCGGCAACAGCCACGTCATACTGCCGGTAGATCGGGACCTCATAAAGTCTGCGGGCCTCGCCTACCAATTTTTGGAAAGTTGCATCCGGTTCGCCTGCAAGCACGGCCACAGGCCTTTTTTGTTCATCCTGGACCACATTCAGGATGAACTTAAGACCGGCACGCCGGGCCGCCTCAGACACCCCTTCGTGAAAGGGGTTCCCCTCGATCTTTCCCAGCCGTGTGCCCGGATGATCCATAATCTTGGGGCCATGGGTGTAGGCGATCATGGCCTCGCCAGCCGCGCCGATGGCCACAGTCTTACGACCCCCAGAATAGCCCGCAAACTGGTGAGGTTCCACAATACCGGTGGCAATTAATAGATCGGCCTCATAGGCCAGCCGGTTAACGGTCAGGGGGATGCCGCTCTCTGTTTTGCCTAAGTCAATCAGGGCGCTTGGGTCCTGAGCATTATGATCCACAATCCTGTAGCGATCCACAACTTCTTTCCTTAACTTGACCACCTTTTCTTCGTACGTGCTGGGTCGATGGAGCCCGACACCGCAGAGGAGCGTGATTTGGTCGTCCGGAATCCCGGCAGTCTCTAATTCTTTCAGCATGGCCGACACCAGCATGTGATCCGCACCAGCCCGGGTAATATCGGTAAAGACAATGCACACCCTGTCCCGGGGTTTTGCAAGCTGCCTTAAAGGAGCCGAGTTAATGGGCTCAGCAAGAGCCTGTCTGATGGCCTCTTTTAGGTCTTTTATGGGTCGTGTGTGCCTGGATTCGGCGACTGTGCCGGTCATCCCGCGGGGTAAGTCAAAGTTCAGATGATCTTTTCCAAAGGGGATGGTGTACATTATAAGTGCCTAAAGTTTGAAGTGTCTAAAGTGAACTAAAGTTGTAACATCTCAATAAGTAGCGGTGTGGCCCCTGGATTTCCGCGTACGCGGAAATGACGAAATAGAGTAAGTGTCCGTCATGATAGAGTAAACATTTGTCATTCCCGCGAAGCTTGTCCTCGACCTGATCGGGGAGCGGGAATCCAGAAAAATGGCACAGCAGAGGATTTACGCCGATTTATTGAGAAGATACCTAAAGTTTACACTTTTTTTGTGTCTGTCTGCGTGGGTCTGTGGCTAATTCCCAGTTTCCAATTTCCAGTTTTAAATAATAAGAACTTAATCACGATATTGTCAATATCATTTCAGTTAACGCGCATATTGCCCCATATATTGGTGTTCAATATTTTTATTGCACATTATGTTGTATTTTTTTCTTTACAAACCCGTGGTAACCTGATAGAATGTTTTTGCTTGGCTGACCTTTGTTTTCTCTCTTAACAGGG
>Ga0222681_1000400_pt1 | contig 15378 bp, 7 predicted proteins | sample AntAcemetage1006_FD_179844 | JGI IMG/M metagenome (GOLD analysis project Ga0222681, IMG submission 179844) | Saline water microbial communities from Ace Lake, Antarctica - #1006 | ecosystem: Environmental > Aquatic > Non-marine Saline and Alkaline > Saline | place: Antarctica: Ace Lake... | reverse complement strand
GCAATCGCACGCCCGGTGGCAGCAGTGGTGGTTCGGCTGCGATTGTCGCCAGTGGTGGCTCGCCATTCGATATTGGTTCGGATACCGGGGGCAGTATTCGCAACCCGGCCCATTTTTGTGGTCTTGCGGGGATCAAGCCCACATCCGGTCGTGTTCCCCGCACCGGCCATGCCGTGCCACCGGGAGGCTTGCTGGATTGGCTTATGCAGGTTGGGCCGCTCACCCGTTATGTGGAAGATTTAATGCTTATTCTGCCACTCATAGCCGGACCGGATAATCTTGATCCCTTCATTGCACCTGTGCCTCTTAACGATCCTAAAACCGTCATATTATCCAAATTACGCGGAACGTTTTATACTGATAACGGAATTCAAACACCTATTCCCGAAATTATCGATGCTGTCAATAAAACAGTAGCAGAACTATCATCTGCAGGCATTCAGTTTGAGATGAAAAAGCTACCGGGGATCGAAGAAACGCTCGAGATTTTTCTTGCGCTCTTTAGCAGATGGGCCAGTGGCGCATCGGTACGATTGCTGTTAGAAAAAGCAGGCACAACAGAAGAGGAAACCTCACTGGCCAGTTACCTGACAACAAAAACCGCTTCCCCTGATAAATTTGTCCGCCTGATTGACCACTGGGATCGGTTCCGTGCTCGAAGTCTCTCTTTCTTCGAAGATTATGACCTGATAATCGCTCCTGTAAATGCTTACGCAGCAATCCCTCACGGTACGTTTAATAAACTGTATCGGGGTTTCAGTTACGCGATGGCTTACAATTTGACCGGCTGGCCGGCAGCAACAGTCAGGGTTGGGACTTCAGAGGATAAATTGCCCATCGGTGTGCAAATCATTGCGCGTCCCTGGTGTGAGGATGTAGCCCTGGCTGTAGCCCAACACCTTGAACAGATCTTTGGAGGGTGGCAGCAACCGATACTCTGATCATTTCATAAAGCTGATCAGTCTGCTCATTAATTTCCCTGAAAAAACTTACGATTTCCGGTACACTGAATTTCAGTTTCATGGGTGCCTCTCCTTTCTATTCAGGTTATTTTGGTAACCCCTTTTTTAAAGGAAAAGCGCCTTTTTTCTACACCTTTATAATTTTACACAAGATATTACACACTACCGAAAGGAGGACGGTATATTAAAAAGTCTATGTGATTTTGATGGTAAATCGCTATACTTTTTACATACCAGGATAAAATGAAAAAACGTAAATCAGCGAGAGTTTTTGCGGTCTTGGTTTTTGTTTTCATATTCTGTATGGCTGCGGTTACCACAGTGGGTGCAAAACAGTCATCGGCAGACAAACAGTCTTTACCACCGTTGGCAGAACGGCAGAAAGCGCGGTATGTATCTGTTCCGGAAAAACCGTCCATCACGAAACACCAGGTGACGGTGAACGGGAAAAAGATTGCCTATACCGCCACGGCGGGCTTCATGCCTTTTTACGACAGGAAGGGTGAACAGAAAGCCAGCTTTTTCTATGTTGCATACGTGAAAGAGGGAATTTCCAAACAGGCTCGCAGGCCACTCACGTTTTGTTATAACGGCGGTCCCGGATCATCCTCTATCTGGCTTCACATTGCTGCCTTTGGCCCCAGAACGGTTTCGCTGGGCGATGGTATCCACATTCCCAATCCTCCCTATGGCGTGAGGGACAACCCGAATACGCTGCTGGACCTTACCGACCTTGTCTTTATCGATCCTGTCGGCACGGGATTCAGCCAGGCTATACCGCGAGACGATTTTAAGAAGTTCTGGGGTGTTGCTCAGGACATAGAGAGTGTCGGCCAGTTTATCAGGAATTATGTTACCGAAAACGGACGGTGGAAGTCACCGGTTTTCATTGCCGGCGAGAGTTATGGAGGTATCAGGACTGCCGGTCTCTCGTTGTATGTTCAGGATATGGGATTGTATCCGGCGGGACTTATTTTTATTTCACCGGCTCTCACTTATGCCACCATGATGTCTCAGGTTGGATTGGACGTTCCTCATATTCTTGGCATTTCCGAAATGGCGACGGCAGCGTGGTATCACCACAAAATCGATCCGCGATTTCAAAAGATGCCCCTTGATGACTTTCTCGCTAAGGTTCGCGCATGGAGTTCGGACGGATATGCCCGTGCGCTCTGGAAAGGCAATACACTGTCTCCCGTCAATAGGCGCGATATCGCACGGCAGTTGTCACAATATACGAGTATGCCCGTTGATCTCATACTGTCATACAACCTGCGGGTACCGATGCTCACATTCATGTCCCACCTGCTCCAGGACGAACGGAAAGACGTCAGCTACTATGACAGCAGGGTGACCGGTCCCTGTATTAACAGTGTCTTTGAGGATGACCCCCTGATGAATAATATCAGCGGGCCGGTGGCGACCGCATTCAATGCGTACCTGAAGGGCGAACTCGAGTTCACAACCCTGGCAGAGTACGACAGGATTAATGTGGAAGCGGAACCTTTGTGGGACTGGGGTTCGGGCGCTCGCAGCGAGGGGGCTGAAGACCCGAAGATGGGATATCCCGAGACGGTGACCAATCTTGCCCGGGCGTTGCGGAACAATGAACTGCTTCAAGTATTTGTGGGTATGGGCATGTTTGATCTGGCATGTATTCATGATGCCACCATTTACGCACTCAATCATCTCGATATTCCCCGGGAGCGCTTAGAGAACATCCATACTTTTACGTACCCGGCGGGGCACATGATGTATACGTACCCGGTTGCACACAAAAAGCTCAAAAATGACCTGTCAGGATTTTATGCTCGCGTGCTGAAAAGGGAGAAGGAAAAGTAAAAGACTGATGGGGTGAATAGTGAGAGCTGATCTATGAAAACCCGGCCTTATGCTTACAGATCCCTGCTGAAAAAATATTACGGAGGTCCATGATGCTTTGGTACTATGATATGTCACGCAGAAAATTTCTGCAGATAATCGGTCTTTCCACGGCAGGGGTCGCCTTATCCAGTAGTCAGCTTGAAGCAATAGCACCAATTTCCGGAAAGACAATAGACAAATCGGGCAAGACCATTCGCATGAAACAATCTATCGCCTGTGCTGTTCATGATGCCGGCGCTGAGGTTGTCCTCTGCGTACCATCTACCGGAACAGCAAAAATTTTTGACGAATATAACAAAATCATCCCTGAGAGCGTTCCATATTCCTATAACGAAGAAGTCGCCTATACAATTGCCCACGGCGCCGGTCTGAACGGTCGGCGGTCGGCAATCATTATAAAATCCCACGGAATGGCGAAGGCCACCAACAGTGTGATTGATTCTTTGACCGCCGGAACGACCGCCGGGGTTGTAATAATTGTAACCTATGATAAAAAAGGCAGGCATTCCGACAGTATTTTCGATTGTAACGATTTTGTTAAAGGAACCGGTATCCCTTTTAAAATTCCTGGAAATGAGACAATTTATCAGGATGTCCAGGATTGCTTTAGCTGGTCTGAGCAGCTCCAATTGCCGGTTGCGATATTAGTCGATTCCAATATGCTGGATAAAGAGGTGAAAAAGCATACACTTAGTTCAACTGTGCCGCAAATTTCCTATCGCCGGGATCCTTTATGTCATGTCCTTTGCCCGCCACTGGTAGGTTATCAGTTTCAGGTTTTGCAGGCAAAACTGACAGGAAGAGACTGGCGATAGGTAAAGCGACCGGCTCCATTGCATATTCCTGATGACCTTCCGCCGAAATGGCAAAAGCCGGCTCATGATTATATGCCGATATTTCAGGTTTTCCGCGAGATGCGAAAAGAAATAGATTTTATAAGCGGAGACACCGGTATTTCATCGCTGTTTGCTTTTCCACCGTTTAACTGCATCGATGCCACCACCTACTATGGTGGCAGTCTGCCGCTGGCAACAGGTGCGCATCTGGCGGGCAGGCGGAGCGTTTGGGCGATAACCGGAGATTATTCTTTTGTCGCTGCCGGTCACATGGGATTAATCGAGGCGGTCAGTCGCAATATTCCGCTTAAAGTATTGGTGCTGTATAATGGCTGCGCCATAACCACCGGTGGTCAACCGCTTCCTGAAAATGTGTTTAATCATATAATTTCAGGATATCAGTCTTATGTAAGATACATAAAGTCGCCTCTGGATATCGATTCAATTCGATCCGTTTTAAGACCGGCTGTAAAATCAGATAGCATTGAAATCGTCGTTGCCGATTATGTAAAAGGGTCTTGAATCATTATTTAAATCGGTACTAAAAAGAGTAAAAGGAGACAGGATATTTAATTGAAAATCTGCAAGAAATATTTCGGAGAATTTGAGAAACCTGAAGTTGGTGTTGTGTATGTCAGTCCTGCAACGGAGCTGGATTCCGGCTTTTGCCGGAATGACAGAGGGGAGAGGAGGGCCAGCGTCGAGAATATCAATAATTTTTGCCCCCAATACAGAGAAGAACTCAGGGTAATGGATCTGCTGGGATTTGGACTGTAAAATGACGTGATTCGCCGGTCTTTATTCCATTGACACACGATGCCGTTTTTCTTATACTTCCTCACCGGAGTTGGTCTGTTATCATGACCGTGGCACCGGATCCCATCCGGACTAAGTTCTGAAATGTCGGGGTTGGTTCCTGATTCTAATATCCTGAAAATGAGGAGTTGACATGAAAAAAATGATCGTTTGCCTTACAATTCTGGCATTTCTGGTTCCAGCCGGAACTTTTGCCGAGGATATGACAGGCCGCCGTATTATGGAGCTTGTTAAAGAAAGGCATGATGTCAAAAACGATACAGCAGATGTCATCATGCTGATTATTGACAAGAAAGGAAACAAGAAAAAGCGGATTCTCAAACGGTATGTCAAAGAATTTGAAAACGGATTAAAACGAAGCCTGATCGTATTCAGGGAGCCAAAGGATGTTGCGGGTACCGCCTTGTTGACCTGGGAACTCGATGGCGGGCGGAGCAAACAATGGCTTTACCTGCCGGGGCGGAAAAAGCTCCAGCGCATGGCAAGCAACGGTCTGAAGAGCTATTTCATGGGCACAGACCTGACCTATGAAGACCTTATGCCCGATGTAATAGACGAGTATACTTACACCCTCACCGGGGAGGAAACGCTGGACGGTAATGCGTGCTATGTGATCGAAATTGCACCCGGAACTGAGGAAAAAGCAAAGGTAAGCGGATACTCAAAGCGGGTGGTCTTTGTGCGAAAAGATATTCTCTTCGCGGTAAAGATCGACTTTTACAACCGAAGGGGAAAATTGCTTAAAACCCAGACGAGCCACGATCTCGAAAAACTTGACGGGAAAACATGGACTGCGAAGAAAACTCTGATTGTCAGGCATAAGAAAAACCACAAAACCCTCATGGGGATCAAAAACCGGAAAACGGATATTGTTTTGGAAGACTCTACATTCACGGAAGGTTTCGTTCTTTCCGGGAAATACCTTCAGTAAGAGAAGACCCGGCCTGCACAGGGCTTGCTTTACTGAAAACCTTACTGTCACTCATACAGGACATATTTTTTGCCTGAACCTGTTGCGAAATTGCAAATCGTTGCCAGGAACCGGCAATGTCGCTGTCCAGGAATTTGATAATGCGTAAAATACTGCAATTTGGTTACGATCATCCATGGATAGTGATCCTTATTTTGACGGCATCATGCCTGTTTGCCGCTTTTCAAATTCCGAGTCTCAAGCAGGATCCCTCCATGGAAGGACTCATGGTGGAAAACGATCCCGCCCGTCTGGTTTACCAGGATACCCGCGAAACGTTCGGATCGGACCAGATCAGCATAGTCTTTGTCCGCGACAGGGATCTGTTTACACCGGAAAAGCTTGAAAAACTCGAAACACTGGTACTGGCCCTGGAAGAGCTGCCCGGGGTGACCACGGTCGAAAGTCTGTTCTCGGTAACAAATTTCAAAAATGAGAACGGTATGCTCAGCAGCAGTCCGCTGATCGATTCAATTCCTGAATCGGTAGACGAAGCCCGCCGGATACTCGAAGATGCCCTGCGGAATCCGCTGATTGCCGACAATCTGGTCTCCAGGGATGGGCAGGCGACATCGATTAATCTTTTCATCGAGCCGGAAGAGAATAACCCCGGGTTTTACCGGGATCTGGCCGAATCCGTAGCCCGGCTGATCGAGCCGATGAAAGGCGATTTCAGTATCATCTACCAGATCGGCAACCCGTATCTGCGAACACAGATCTCAGATATGATGAACCTGGATATGAAAAGACTGATCCCTCTTTCAGTCCTCGTCCTCTTCCTTGCGCTGATGTTGACTACCCGATCCATGAGTGGTGCGGTCCTGCCCATGCTTACAGCCGGTATAAGTGTACTGCTGACGGCAGGATTCATGAGCATTGTTCAAATCCCTGTCAATATCCTTACCATCATCGTTCCGTCGCTGATCATTGTAATAGGCTCCACGGAGGACATTCACCTGCTCTCCGAGTATTTTGAAGGAGTGAAACTGAAAGGCAACAGGAACCTGGCGATCCACTTTATGATTTCCAAAATGGGAACCGTGGTTCTGGTTACCTCCCTCACCACCTTTCTCGGGTTTTTATCCATCTGCATCAATAACATCACAATCCTCAGGCAGTTCGGTATGGCAGCCTCCTTTGGGCTTTTTGTAAATCCGGTCGTTACATGCCTTGCAACACCTGTTTACCTGAGATTTTTCGGGCCGGTAAAAACGCCCCGGGAAACATCACTACATTCCCTGCTTTTCGTCCGCATGGCCGACAAGATAGCGTATCTGGTCAGTACCAGGAAACGAACAGTTCTCTGGATCGTCCTGGGACTGTCCGTCGTTATCGGCGCATTCAGCGTCAATGTAAGACTCGATAATGATATCGTGGGGCTTTTCAAAAAGGACTCCTCTGTTGTTCAACGAATCAGCGAAATGAGTCAGGAACTGCCCGGTGCTCAGACCTTTTTTATCCGAATCGAGGGTGGGTACGAGGGATTATTCAAAGACCCGAAAAACCTGGCCGAGATCGCTCTAATTCAGGAATTTATAAAGGAAAAAAGTGAGTTTGATCTTTCCGTGTCTCTGGTGGATATGATCAAACTGATTCATCGGGAAATGAGCGGTGGGGATCAGACCTCGTATACGCTTCCGTCGACCGCGGAAAAAATATCCCAATATCTTCTCTTTGTTGAAGATGATGCGCTGGAACGATATGTGACACCGGATTTCAGCGAGCTGAACATCATGGTCCGCCATAATCTGAACTCTTCTCACCAGCAGAAAAAGGCTATCGTAGAATTAAAAGCGTTTATCGATTCAAAACTGAATCCGCATTTTAAATATGAACTTACCGGTAACAGCATTCTGACCCTCAATGCCGCCGATTCCATAGCCGAAGGGCAGGTTAAGTCCATCGCCCTGCTCCTTTTTATCATTTTTATTATCATGTCTGTAATGTTTCTCAATATAAAGGCGGGTTTTCTGTCTCTGATTCCCAATGTGATCCCCATTGTTGTGAATTTCGGCATTATGGGAATCTTCTCCATTCCCCTGAATGTAGGGACTGCCATGGTAGCAGTCATCGCTATCGGTATATCAGTAGATGATACTATTCACTTCATGACCCGCTATAATACGGAAATGCACAAGGCAAAGGACCAGGAGCAGGCCCTTCGGGTTTGCCTCAAGACGGAACTGCAGCCGGTTTTTTCAACCTCTATAGCCCTTGCGCTGGGTTTTATCGTCCTGTCCGTTTCTAATTTTGTAGCCATCATCCATTTCGGGATCCTTTCGGCCATCGTCATGCTGGTGGCATTCATGAACGATATTTTGATTACCCCGATACTTTTGTCATCGACACGCCTGCTGACACTCTGGGATATCCTCAGTCTCAACCTGAGAAAAGAGGTGATCGAGCAGTCCGAATTTTTCAGGGGAATGCGGATGTGGCAGGTCAAGAAAATTGTTCTTCTCGGCCAGATCAGGGAAGCGGTTCGCGGCGAGCATATTTACCGGGAAGGCGACCAGGGAGACAGCATGTTCCTTCTGCTTGAAGGCCATGTGCGCCGATACGGCATCCAGGATGAAGCTCAAACGGAAATCGCGTATAACCAGTTCAGTCCGGGCGATATTTTCGGCCATACTTCCATGCTGGACGGATTACCTCGTTCGGCCGATACCCGTGCCGAAACAGACATCAAATTTGTAGAATTCAGCCGGCAGAGCATGGATCGACTGCACAGTCTTTACCCGCATATTGCCAGCCGCATCTTCAGGAATATTGCCAGGATTCTGAATGATCAGCTGGTCATCAGCAACTGGGTGTTACGTGAACAGATCAAATAGGGAAGAATAATGAGAAAACTGATTGTTGCCGCAGTTCTGATTCTAATTACCGGTGTATGGGCTGCATGTGCTTTTGCCGGGGAGCCGGATATCCTTAACGAACTCGATGCCTATCTGGAAACGGACAAAATACCGATTGATTCATCACCGGATATTGCCGGGCAGATGGTGGATCATTTCAGCGCGGATTTGGAACTTAGGGGGTCATATTTTTTCGACCTGCCCCCCGAATTTCCTAAAACTTATGTAAAAGTTGATGATGATCACTTTGTCGGGAAAATGCGTGCGAACTGGTCTTCATGGGTGGGCAAAGACTGGTGGAGCTTTCATGCCGCGGGCTGGTTTGAGGCCGGAACCCGGGAGGGTGCCTATGAGGGTGTAACTCATTTCATGACCGATCGCGATAACCAGAAAAGGTACGCGGAACTTAATGAGAGCTTTCTGGATCTTTCTGACGGCGCTGCCGAATTTACCATCGGGAAAAAGATTTTTAACAACGGGATATCGACGCTTTATTCGCCTGCCAATCGCTATACGTCCGCCGACCTGAACGATCCGGTAAATCCGGTTCAAACAGGCTCCTGGCAGCTGGCCTGCGATTATTCACACAAAGACGCCGTCTATACTGGAGCAATTCTTCCATTTTACCAGGAGAAGAAAATCCCGGCAGCCGGGTCCCGCTGGATCATTTCCGGCCTTCCGTCCGGATACAGCATTTCGTCCGCATATAACCTTGCGCCGGGATCGTTCGAAGAGATGCTGGAACTCCTTTATTACTACATGGATAACCTTCTGGAAAATGGCCGGTTTGCCAGTCTTATCAAAAGCGGCAAGACCGTTGCAGTCAGGGAAGACCTGCCAGGAGACCGTCCCGAAGACTGGGGATGGTTTGGCCGCGTAAAAAAATCCGTGGGACTATGGGACTCCTTTGTATCGGCCTATCGCGGTCCGGCCTTTTACCCGGTTGTCAAGCTGGAAGACAGCGCCACTGTCGCGACACTCATCAAGGACACGCCCAATGTGTACCAGCTGGCCGGAGGGTTTTCCACAACCTGGAAAAACACCGAATTCCACGGTGAGGCACTCTACAGTTACAGCATCCACAATCATGATGACAGTTATATTAACTATGTAGGAGGATTCTGTCATACCAGTGAAAAGCTGGCATCAAGTCTGAGACTGGATAAAATTGATTTTTTACTCGAATATGCAGGCGAAGTTATTACGGCTGACCAGGCTGCCACCGACTATATCCTGAGCTCCAGATGTGCGCGCATCGGTAGAAATGATCTCATAGCCAGTATTCTTGTCACCGCCACTGATGATCTTTCACTGCATTATCTCTCGGATTTCACCCTTTCCGACGATGCGCGTTTCCAGCGAATCGGGGCTTCCCTGCGGATTATGCCCGGGCTGGTATTCGCCCTTGATTTTGAATTTTTTAACGGGCCGTTAGATACTTATTTTGGCAGATGGTGCAATAACGACCGAATTGTCACATCCATCAAATGGAGTCTATAGGCCACCCCTGAACAAAGTTAAAAACACAACCCAGTGATTGCTGGGATGCTGAAAATCAAGTAGACATTACACTATGTCATCTTCCATTCCCAAGTCATTTAAGGTAACGCTTTCATTTCCGTTATATTGGATAATCATCATGGTAATGTCATCCGCCTGGGGTTCGCCCTGCGCGAAATTCCACAAATTATTTGATATTTTACAAAAATTATTGTTGAAATAAAATATATATGAGAGTCTAATGTGAGTTATATTCCATGTTTACTCTAATCTTACTCTGAGTCCTGATGTTGCGCTGATGGAATCTGGTTCAGTTTGCAAATTCGAGAGGTAAAAACAACATTTGAATATTACCGTAATTAATAACGATTCAGTGTCTTTCACAGTTTAAACCGCAATTTTTTTAAAGTGTCTGACAGGATCTGCCATGCATGTTTTTAATCGATTCTGCGCGAAGCGGGGAGAACCGTCTTCTATATTTGAAGCATCGCGGAATGTTGCCATCAGGTACTCCCGTTCCATCAATAGTGCATCGGATGCAAGGTGTTCCAACGTATCGCATGTATTATTTAAAGCGTGCATCGCTTTCACCATATGGACGGTTTTGCTGGTCCTCATCGGTCCGGCAACCCTTCATGCTGCCTATTCCAAACGATACACCACGATTGCAAACGGCGCCATAACCTACACGGGGAACACTCTGGGGTTGAGCAAAGCAAGCTATTCGGATTCGCCGGGCACCAGAGGTTCCATCGGCACCTTTATCACGACGGATACCTCGCAGCGCGATCGTAACTGGCCCTCCGGCACAACGGACAACTGGTATGATAATTCATCCTCCGCGGTGCTCCGCCTTCCCGCCGGAAGCACGATCCTCTATGCCGAGCTGATCTGGGGGGGAAGCTACAACTACGGCGGCAGCGACGTGAGCGGTTCCCTGAACAACGCCGTCACCTTTGACACGCCTGCAGGCACTTCCAGTGTCAGTCCCTCGGCATCGACGTCAACGACACTTACGGGGGAGTCCTACTACGTGCGCTCCGCCGACGTCACCAGCCGCGTAAAGGGGGCAGGCGCCGGAACCTACACAGTGGGGGGGGTGCCTGGCACCCAGGAACGCAGAGAAAACAACGCCAACGCAGCCGGCTGGACGCTTGCCGTCATCTATGGAAATCCGGCGCTTCCTGCCAGGAACATGACCATCTTCGTCGGGGGGGAATTGACCAGCTCCCAACAAACCACCACCTCCTCGGTGAGCGGATTCTGCACACCCCAGAAAGGCACCATCAATGCCCGCATAATGGTCTCGGCCATCGAGGGGGATTCGAACCTGACGGGGGACCAGATGCAGTTCGGACCTTCCACGGGAACCCTCTCGGCCGTTTCGGGACCCAATAATCCCCTCAACAACTTCTTCTCCTCCCAGATCAACAAGGACGACGGAACGCTGGATACGGCGGGCACCTTCGGCACCAGTAACCACACGCCGGGTTCCAACGGAAGCGGTCGCCGCCAGGGCTGGGACATCACCAATGTGGATGTTTCATCGCGCATGCAAAACAGCCAAAGCATTGCCTTCGCTCGGGGCACCACCAGCGGCGACCGCTATGTCATTTCTTCTATCGGTCTTCAGGTCGATGTGGGACAACCCGTCTTTCCCACCGCCGCCATGACCGTGGATAAGCCTGTCACCTATCTGGGAGATATTGTCACCTATACGACCAGGCTCGACAATACGGCAGGTTCGGCCGATGCCCTGAACGTGGTCTTTACCAACAGCCCGCCGCCCGGCATGTCCTTTGTCGCCGGCAGCGTGACTGTCAACGGAATATCTCAACCGGCGGCAAGCCCCGTCACCGGTGTATCCCTGGGCACCATCGCCGCGGGAAGCCTGGTCACCGTGGCCTATAAGAATTACGTAGCCGCCATACCGCTTCCACCGGCGACGGCAGAATACAACAACAACTCGACCTGGACCTACCAGTATGAAAGCTGCCCCAGCTTTCCCCTGAACAATGGAAGTCTTTCCACTGCACCAAATGTGATAAGCGTCGTCCCGAGACTCGAACCGACAAAATCGGCAACTCCCCCCGGCGCCGTCCTTCCCGGCGGAACCGTCACCTATACCATTTCCATCCCCAATACGGGAACTGCTGCCACCAGCGGGACGACCCTCGCCGATCCGATTCCCGCGGGAACCACTTATGTGGCGGGAACAACAACCATGAACGGCACCGCCATTGCCGACACAGGGGGGCAGATGCCCTTTGCCGCGGCGCGTTTTGTCAACAGCCCAGGAGAACCGGCGGGGCAGGTCAACGTAGGAGAGGCCGCCGTGATTTCCTTTGAGGTCACCATCAACCCCGAGCCACCTCTCATCATCACCAATATCGCCACTATCGACCCCGACGGCGCGGGCCCTGCGCCCGCCATCGAAGTATCCATTACCAACCCGCCAGTCAAAGCCGACCTGGCCGTGGCGATCACCGATAACCGGACGGAAACCGTCGCAGGCGAGGCTATCTCATACCAGGTCACGGTAACCAACAACGGCCCCGATAACGTGATCAGTTGCAATCTTTCGGTTCCTCTTCCCGTCACCATCCTCAACCCCGTCTATTCGGCAAGCGCAGGAACCTACAACAGCCAGACGGTCGCATGGACGGGACTTACACTGAACGCGGGGGATAGCGTCATCCTCACCATCGACGGCACCGTCGCTCCCTCGGCCACATCGTCTATTGCGGTAACCGCCACGGTCTCACCGTCGCCGGGTGTGGAAGATTTAACAAGCGGCAACAACTCGGCCACCGACACCGACACGATCCTTCTCCGGGCCGACCTGGCTGTCACCAAAACGGATGGCAAAGTCAGCGTCCTGCCGGGAGAAACAGTTACTTACACGATCACCGCCACTAACAACGGACCAAGCCGCGTCGAATCCTTCACACTTATCGATACGCTCCCTGCCCTTTTCCAGGGCCCTCTTTTCAGCCCTTCGGAGGGCGTCTACAACGAGGAAACAGGACTTTGGACGGGACTTGCGCTAATGCCGGGAAACAGCATCATTCTTACCCTGACGGGAACGGTGGATGTCTCGCTTGTCGGTGATTTGGTAAACACCGTCGTCATCTCGCCGCCGGATGAGGTCACCGATACCGTTCCCGGGAACAACACGGCTGTCGATACGGATACGACAAGCCCCCGCATGTCCCTTGCAAAATCCGTTGATAAGGCAAGCGCCGCACCGGGCGAAACCCTGACCTATGCCGTCAATTATCGAAACATAGGAGGGAGCGCAGCGCACAACCTTATTATCATGGACACTATTCCACCCAACACAAATTATGTGGCGGGAAGTCTACAGCGGGGCACGGCAGATTCGAATTACGGCGATCCGGCGAACACAACATTCACCGATTCAAACGGCGACAGCGACGGTGGATCCATAAGCGGCGAAACTATTATATTCATTATCAACAGCATCAACCCCGACGACGAGGGGAAGGTCTTTTTCAAAGTACTTATCAACTAGGAAACGAGGATGAAAGACATGAAAGTAGAAAAAGCAGGATATTGTGCCCACGTTCTCTTCGCGCTCGTTATCACTATTCTTATGTGTAGCGGTGCAGCGGCCCAGGATGAGGCCAGGCTCGTCCTTAAAACGGAAGTGGCGAAGGAGATCAGGGTGAAAGAAGGAAATGCCTGGATAATGAAGTATGTACCGGTGGAAGTCACGAAGCCGGGCGATGTGCTCTTTTACCGGATCACCTACTTCAACGAGGGAACGGCGCCCGCCGTGGGCGCAGTCATCGCCGACCCTGTCCCGGAAGGAACGGTCTATCTTCCAGACAGCGCTATCGGGAGCAATACGGCGATCAGCTTCAGTATCGACGGCGGGAACACCTATCAAAGACCGCCAGTTCTCTACGTCGTGGTAAAACCGGACGGCTCAAAAGAGGAAAAAGAGGCGCCGCCGGAAATGTACACCCATATCAGGTGGATGACAGGGATGCCGGTTCCCCCCGGTCACTCGGGTGAACTCGGCTTCAAGGTCCGTGTCAAATAGGAAGAGAGACGTGATCTATCTCTTTTGGATATATTGGATTATAGAAGATACTTTTTCAACAACCTTTAACAACAATTGCAAGGGGAGGTACAAAGTCATGCGTAAATTTTTACTCACAATGGTTCTTTTTGCAGCGGTGGCTCTCATGCTGGCGCCAACGGCTCATGCCGTTGGAACGCTGGCCACCACGGCCATCACTAACCAGGCCTACGCCGATTACGACGACGCCAACGGCAATTCGCTTCCACGGGTTTACTCTAATACAGTGACTACCGTGGTAAGCCAGGTGGCCGCCGTCTCGAGCACGCCGGAAACAGCCACGCACAATGGAATCGCCGGAACCGAAGTGGAATATCCGGCATCTATCTGCAATAACGGCAACGGGTCCGACACGATCACCCCGGCGGCGGTGAACGATCTTGGATGGACCGTTACGATCTATCCCGATCTGAACAACAACGGCGTCTGGGATTCGGGCACCGAAGGCACCCCAGTAGCGGATACTGGGTCACTTGCTGCCGACCAATGCTATCCAGTGATCGTAGTGGTTTCCGTACCGGACGGGGTACTCAACGGCACACTCGGCTTGACCACGCTCACCGTCACGTCCACCTTTGACGGGACCGTGGTGGATACGTCCGTCTTTACTACCGACGTTGAGGCGGCAGTGCTCACGCTAATAAAGACAGCTACGCCCGCCAATCCGCAACCCGGTGACACCATCACCTACGCGATCACGGGCAGCAACAGCGGAAGCCCCGCCTACAGAATCAACGTTATCGACGCCATTCCTGCCAACACCACCTACGTGGCGACAAGTATAAAGACCGGTCCGGTGGGAGGCACTTACGCCGGGGCTACTTCTATGACCGACGCAGACGATGTAGAAACGTTTACTACCGCCACAGCCTATTATAACTCCGGCACCACCCAACTTGAGTTCTACTGGCCCCAGTGCCCCCCGTCAGGAGTGTTGTACTTCCAGGTGACGGTCGATAGCGACGTAGCATCGGGCACGGGTATCAGCAATGTCGCAACGGCCACCTACGGCCTGGTTGCTGACAACTTATTGCACCCCTATACCGAATCGACCAACAGTTCAACAGTAACTGTGGCCACGCTGCCTGGTGTGGTTCTCGATCCCGACCAGTCCAGTGCAGGCGATCCCGGCGATCAGATGGTCTATGTCTTTACCGTGCAGAACACGGGCAACGCCTCTGATACTTTCGACCTTACCTACAATTCATCTGCGGGGTGGACCTGGGTCATCTGGAAAGATGTGGATGGAAACGGCATCCCCGGCACTGACGGCGATAGCATCGTAACCGATTCGGGGCTGCTTAATGCTCTGGCAACGGAAAGCCTTTTGGCCGTGGCTACAATACCGGCCGGAACCTCCAATGCCTCCGTGGACACCACTGTCGTCACCGGCACCTCGCGGATCGACACGGCGGTTAGTGATCCTGTCACCCTGACGACCACGGTG
>Ga0222681_1000389_pt1 | contig 15681 bp, 15 predicted proteins | sample AntAcemetage1006_FD_179844 | JGI IMG/M metagenome (GOLD analysis project Ga0222681, IMG submission 179844) | Saline water microbial communities from Ace Lake, Antarctica - #1006 | ecosystem: Environmental > Aquatic > Non-marine Saline and Alkaline > Saline | place: Antarctica: Ace Lake... | reverse complement strand
CCTCGGGTCGCTGGAGGTTATTTCGAGCCCCCTCAGACGTGCCCGACAAACTGCAATGCCCCTGGCAGAATTATGGGGCTGCTCAATAAGAACAGAGAAGGATTTCGGGGAGATTCCTTCACCACGAAGCGACCTGAGAGAGCGGGGACGATGGCTGGGTGATATAATGGGAGAGAAATGGTCAGATTTGGACCGGGATCTCCAGGTTTGGAGGATGAGGGTTATCAAAGCGCTCAGAGTCCTTGATACTGAGACGGTGGTGTTCAGCCATTTTATTGCCATAAACGTGGTAGTTGGTGCAGCAACAGGGGATGACCGGGTGGTTGGCTTTTGGCCCGATAACGGCTCGGTGACAACAGTCGATGTAGATGGATACAGATTGAGCATAGTGGAGCGCGGTTCAGAGATATATACGAAGGTAGGGTGAGGCTGTACTGCTGGGTGCCCTGCGAGATCGAGGAGGTCTAAAAAATGGCAAAAGAGCGGAAGCGTTATGAGGACCTTGATCAAACGGTGAAAGACCTGGTATTGAACGCCGGGGCTATTGATGTGGGTATTGTGACGACAGAGACCCTCGAAGGCGGGCCACCGTCGGCTGATTTATCGTATGTATTGGATGGTGCCAGATCGGCGATTGTTTTTGCCCTGCCGCTGGACCAGGAAAAGATCGAGCGGTTTCTCAAAAAGGAGGATTTTTCCGGGCACGCTCTAGACAATGTCCGCACCAACACCCAGGCCAGCGGCATTGCCCTGGAATTGGCGCGCTTTTTGGAAATTAAGGGGCATTCCTCCGTTCCGGTCGAATCAAACTTCTTCTATCGGAAAGACACATCAAGGGGACCGTTTGACGAAAAACCCCCGATTTCCCATCGCTACCTCGCCGTGTGCGCCGGTATAGGGCACTTCGGGCTGTCCGGCAACGTCATCCGGGAAAAAGAGGGAGCAGCCATCATTTTGGGTTCTGTTGTTACGACCGCCCATCTGACGCCCACTGAGCCCCTGCCTGCCGAGAAGAACTACTGCGACGAGTGCCGGCTCTGTCTATCCGCCTGCGCCTCCGGTCTGATGCACGCGGATGAAAAAGCCACCGTTACCCTCGGTGGGGTTGAATTTTCCTATGCCAGACGGCAAAGTTACAACCGTTGCGACTACGTCTGCGGCGGGTTTACCGGGCTTTCCAAGTCCGGCAAGTGGTCCACCTGGTCGCCGGCCAGGTTCCCAATACCGGATAAAGACGAAGAGTTTCTTGACGCCCTTCGCAGGGCCGTTAAGCCATATGCCTTGCGTCCGAAACCGGGCATTGGTTTTTATCATCCCCTCCTGCCGGGGAACAAGGGCCAGATCACCTGCGGCCATTGCCAGATCATCTGCCATCCGGACAAGGACGTACGGGCGAAGCGTTTCAAAATGCTGACACAGGCCGGAGTGGTTATCCAGTTGGATGACGGATCGCTAAAGCCAGTCTCGCCTGAGGAGGCCCGTGAACACTTAGCGACCATGAGCCCTGAGAAGCGGGCCCTGTATGAAACGAGACCCGGATAAATCGGAAAAGAAAAAGTCTCACGCAAAGGCGCAAAGGCGCAAAGAAAACCTACGGGCTATTCGCAACCCGAAAAGTGCCTAAAATGAGATAGAATGCCTAATCTGGCAAAGCCGGAACAAAATAGAGATTTTACCACGAAGCGCACGAAGGGCACGAAAAATGAGTTTCTGATGGTTTTGTGGTCCTTTCGTGATCTTCGTGATCTTCGTGGTGAACAAACTTCTGCCCACTATGCCTATGACAAATCTTTCGCAAACATAATTTGATTTTAATAAATAGATACTAATATCGAGATATACCATGATACCCAAGTACTTCTACGGCTACAATATTGTGGCGGGCGGTTTCATCATACAGGCGGCGTGCATCGGCGCCATGTTTACATATGGAATATTCTTTATGGAGTTCCAGGCTGAATTCGGTTGGTCGCGGGCGACCATATCGGGCGCGTCCTCACTGTCCTTCCTGATTCTGGGAGCGGTTGGGGTCCTTGCAGGGAGACTCAACGATAGGATTGGCCCGAGGGTCCTCATCACAGCGTCCGGCATTTCACTTGGGTTTGGCTATATGCTCATGTCCCGCATACAGGCACCCTGGCAGATCTATCTGTTGTACGGGGGGCTCGCAGGTATTGGTTTCAGCACGCATGACGTTGTCACGCTGTCCACTGTGGCACGCTGGTTTGTGAAGCGGCGCGGTATGATGTCCGGTATAGTCAAGGTAGGCACAGGTACCGGCCAATTTGTGGTTCCACTGATTGTCAGTCTCCTCGTAGCAGCCTATGGCTGGCGCAACTCCTACCTTATCATCGGGACGGTGATACTGGTGATACTCGTGGCAGTAGCTCAGGTGATGCGGCGCGACCCCCAAGGGATGGGTCTGCTGCCGGATGATGCGGGGGATGAGGCGTGCGGTGTCGGCGACAGAGACCCGGAGCCGGATATATCTCTGAGAGCGGCTGTCCTGACAAGTCAGTTCTGGATTATTTGTCTGTCAGAGTTTGCCACATTCCTTTGTTTGCTGACAATGATTGTCCACATTGTACCCCATGGCACCGACATAGGCTTGTCCCCGACAACAGCGGCGGCAGTCCTTTCGACCATTGGAGGTGTGAGTATGCTGGGTCGAATCGTGATGGGTACGGCGAATGACAGGATAGGCGGTAAGCGCTCGCTAATCATATGCTATGCTGTACTCATCTGTGCCCTTATTTTTCTGCAGGTGGCAAACCAGACCTGGATGCTGTTACTCTTTGCCGCCATTTACGGGTTTGCCCATGGCGGCTTTTTCACAGTCGTGTCTCCGACTATCGCAGAGCTGTTTGGGATCGGGTCTCACGGCGCCATTTTTGGGATAGTCCTGTTCGGCGGAATGATTGGTGGTGCGATTGGCCCGGTGTTGACCGGCCGTCTCTTCGACGTGACCGGAAGCTACCAGACAGCCTTCATCGTTCTTATCGGAGTGGCCATCTCAGGCTTGGTACTGATCACACTCCTGAGACCCTTGCAGGGTAAGGGTGAAGGGAGATAAGAGCCAAAGAATCCCTGAAAGATGGCCGTTTGCTCCAATGCCTCAAGCACCTTGAAAGTCCCGACAGGCCGTATCTCGCTGAACTCTCCGCAAAAGTCCATTAGTAAAAGGGAGGTTATTGTTGAAAAATAATTTCCATTTCAATGGGCTATGTAAATTCAAGCCTGTGTCCTATTGGACTGATTTCGGTTCGAAAAAAAGTACATACAGGGTTGACTTTAGGCTAATAAATTAGCAATATTGCCTTTATTGTATTACAAGCAGTTGCAAATTCCAAGACTTGGAAGAGTTGTTAACTTGATGATTGATGGCTTCAGGGAAAGAGGAACTGGTTATGAAGTTAAACAAGATTGATCATATATGTATTGCGGTCAAGGATTTGGAGGCGGCTAAGAAGGTGTGGGAACCCATGTTGGGCAAGTCAGGTCCTGATGACGCCTATGTTGATGAACTTGAAAAGATCAAAGTGGCCAGATATTTGGTCGGTGAAGTAGGTTTTGAGCTGATGGAATCCACGGCCCCGGACGGAGATGTGGCAAAGTTTATCGATAGAAAGGGTGAGGGAATTATGCTTATCAGTTTTAATGTGGACAACACGCGAGAGGCCGTTGATGAATTGAAGGCAAAGGACTATCCCTTTATTCCGGATTCAAAGGGAGAGGTTGCAAGGCAATTTCGTGATTGCGAATTTGCCTTTATACACCCCAAAAAGCTAAACGGGGTCCTGACTGAGCTGATCGATGATAAGTGGGACGAGTTTAAGTAGAAAATAGAAACTGGAAATTCGATTTTGGAAGACCCCTAATCCGGATAAGCCGGAATTGTGCTCTGCGGACCGCGGGATCAGGAATTGAGGAAATTGCTCTCAACAGGTGGTCGTCCCTGACCAAGGCCCCAAAACCAGGAAACTACCAATGTCTTTTCTATATTAACGAATAACAAATAACGAATAACTGCGACACATATCTCATTAAACATGGCACTGAGGGAACCATGCCTGATTATAAGTTTTGAGGGAGGTGACGATTCACAAAGGCTTGAATGGCGGCGGGATATTCGGGCGTGTGGCTACAGTCGCTGTGATCCGCGCCCTTACCCACAAAGAGTTCTGCCCTGCCGGCAGGGAAGCCGTCCCTTAGCCTCCAGGCATGGTGAAGGGGAAAATTCTCGTCTTCGTCACCGTGAATAATCAGCACGGGAACGTCAATCTGCCGAGCCAATAGCGCGGGACTCACCTTGTCCATCCTGAACCTGTAAAAAATATCCATCCACAAGACCACCATGGGGCCGAACAGAATACCGAAAAACAGGTTGTAGGTTCTATAAAGGGAGCGCAGGGCCTCCTTGGTGCGGGCATAACACCCCTCCAAAAAGAGGAGTTTTATCTTTTCGGGATTTTGATTGGCGGCAATGGCTGCCCCTGCAGCCCCGGCTGAATGGCCATAGAGGAGTACCGGTTCATTGACCCAGTTCAATACGGACTTAATATCCTCGGCAAACCTGAAGGCATTCATAAAATGGTGAGGGCTGGATTGACCGTGATCTCGTGCGCTGGGGATCACAGTTGTAAATCCCATCTCTCCGAAGATCCTGGCCCTCGGGACCATACGGTCCCGGTTCCGGCCCCAGCCGTGGGCAAGTACAACAACACCCCTTGAGGGTCCCTCGGGCTCAACCCTCCAGACCTCTATCTCGCCACCATTAGCAGCAGCGATTCGGGTATCTGTGATTTGACCCCAATCAGGAGGGTCTATGACCGGGTTTCGAGGAATCTGGAAGGCCAGATAGGTGAAAAACAGGGACAGAATCAGGTAGATAACCACAATGGCGATAATGATGTAAAACCACATTGGGGTTAACAACCTTCTTCTATCATTCTGGGTCTTGTCGGTTTTTTACGAGGGAGTTTCACCTCTTTTTTTTGGGCAGATGTACTGCTTGGGCTATCCTTGGTGGACTCATAGACGGGGAACCCTGCATCGATCCATGCCTGACTTCCACCCTGGAGGTTTCTGGGCATCTTGAACCCCTTTCTTTCAAGGATACCCACGGCCATACTGGAGCGATAGGCAGAGTTGCAGACAGTCACTACCGGTTGTTCCGGGTCCAGTTTATTAGACTGTTCAGAAAGATGATTCAGGGGAAGGTTCAGTACAGTCCCGATCCTCAGGCCCATCCATTCAGGCGGAAGACGCACGTCTACGATCACCGGGGCCTCTCCCTTTTGCATCATGGCGTAAAGCTCCTTAGGTGAGATGGGATTACTAATCCTGACAGGCCGTCCGGCATTTTTCCAGGTCTCCATGGTTATGATTTCCGGGCTGTAGCCGATTCGGTTCAGTCTGAACAAGGCTTCTCCTAATTCCTTTTTGTCCCCGATCAGAACCAGTTTTGATCCCCATGGAACCATGGTTCCTACCCAGTTCTCGAGTTTTCCTCTCAGGGCAATATTCACTGAGTTTGGAATATGGCCTGCAGCATATTTATCAGCATCTCGCAGATCCACCACATAGGTCCTGCCCGGATCGGTCAGGGCCATGTCCGGGGCTGTTTCATTGGGTAGTATTGCATCCCAGTCAATCAGAGGGGGACCTTTTTTATTCAGGGCTGCGTTGTGTCCAAAGTATTGGGGGGCTTCGGGAAGATCCTGGAGCAATGCAGCAATGAATTCACCGCGCTTCTTGTATTGCAGGTAGGGATTAGATTTTTTTTCCTCACCAATAGTACTGAATGGTCTGTCGGAGAGATGCGCACCGCAAAGGGATCCTGCTCCGTGGGCTGGGAAAATTTTGACGCCGTTATTAAGTTTGGATATTTTTCCGGTCCAGGAATCGAAAAAAGCTGAAGCTAACCATGCTGCCGAGGTTGCTCCACCCATGAGATCCGGTCGCCCCACACTGCCCACAAAAACCACGTCACCCGTAAAGATCAGTTCGGGGACCCCTTGGTTGTCCGGTCCGTACACAAGACCGCACATGCCATCGGGCGTATGCCCCGGTGTTTCAATGAATTTCACAAGTGCCTTCCCCACCCGGATGGTGCTCCCCTCTTTTAAAGGCTTAAATGGATATTTGGCGCCACTGATATGGCTCTGGTAGATGGGGCACTTGACAGCGTTTACCAGTTCCGTGTGACCTGCCACAAAATCCGCATGGGAATGGCTCAGATAGACCCCTGTGATTTTAACGCCTTCCTTTTTCGCAATATCCAGGAAAACGGAGATGTCCCGGCAGGGGTCCACCACCAACGCTTCCCCGTCGCTTATGAGCATATAGGAATAGATGGAGAGCACCGGCAATTCGAGCTGGATCAGCTTGAAACCGGGAAACTCATAGGTATCCACAATATAATATTTAGATGCATCTATACCGTGTGTGGCGGACTCAGAATCCTTGATCTCAGCTGCCCATGCGCCAGCGCTGAAGAGAGACATCATCAACAGAAAAAAAACAGGATACCAGATTAATCTTCGCATCTGTTTCATTGTTCAGGACCCCCTTTCTGGAGTATCATTGAATAATTTGCATATCAACAAATCGTATGCAGACACACGGCTCTAATACTTCGAACCTTCGGTCAATATAGATATTAAGATATTAGCTGGAGGTCAAGGAATTTCACGATGCTAAAGAATTTGTTAGGAGACCACAACATCATAGCGTGACGCAATTCTAATTGACATGGATATTTGAAGACAATATGCTTATTCCATATTGCAAAGGTCTCATCCTCTGAAAGGCATTGCCAGAGGCGGTTTAAATACTAACCGCAATTCTATTTTTTTGACGCAGGAGGAAAAAATGAAACGTTTTAGGATGTTGGTAGGAACATTTTGCCTTTTCGTTCTCATGGTATTCGGATTCCAGCCTATTACCGGTCATGCCGGCACCATGGATCTAATTACCACCCTGGTAGATACCCTGGGAATTACCAAAGATCAGGCCAAGGGTGGATCTGGGGCCCTGTTTCAGAATGCAAAAGACAATCTGAGCGTCGATGACTTCCAAAAAGTGTCTGACGCGGTTCCGGATATGGACGAATATCTCGCAGCGGCACCGGATGTAAAATCCAAGGGCGGTCTGGGAGGGGCACTTGGGAGTTCTTTGTCATCTCTCGGCGGAGGTGCCGCAAAGGCCGGATCCATGCTGGATCTAACCAGTGCTTTTTCAAAATTAGGTATGGATTCAGGCACTTTGGGCAAATTTGTCCCGGTGGTTTTGAATTTTGTTCAATCTAAAGGTGGGGCAAGCGTGGCGGGGCTGCTGAAAGGGCTTTGGAAGTAATCCAGATGTCCATAGCAGTATGTATCGAAGGTATTGGGAGGTAAATAGATATGGATGGATGTTCCAGTTGCGATAGTGGTTCAGGCCCCTTTGCTGAGGGAAGGGAACTTGTAGAATTTGTTAGTAACGTCCATAACGGTGGGATTAAAGACCAGCCGATTCCAGGGGGTGGTCTGGATGCAAAATGTCAGGGCTGTGGTGAGCGGTTTACTCTTAAGACTTTTGTAGGCAAATGTTCTGAATGCGAGGGAGTTCATGCAGTATCACCCCCTCGTTGTGGTGATGCCGCCAATATCCAGTTTGCTGGTACGGATTATAAGCTTGAACAGTAATTTAAATGTCACTATTCATTTCAGCAGGTTTGGTAAGAAAAGGCTCAGGCCGGGCCAATATGTAATGAGGAGTAGCGCAAAGAGAAGGAGGAGTAAGAAGGGGAGGGTGGCCTTGTACAGCTGCATTATCGGCTTGTCAAACCTGGAACTTGCGATAAAGAGGTTTAGTCCCACAGGAGGAGTGTTATAACCTATCCCTAAGTTTGCTAAGAAGACGATACCCAAGTGTACCGGATCGATCCCGAACTGGATGGCTAAAGGAACAACCAGTGGAACAACCACGAGGATAGCACTGAATATGTCCATCATACAGCCTACCAAAATAAGGAATATATTGAGGACCATCAGGAATCCGATCTTGCTTGCAACCAATCCTTCCATAAGTTCGAGAATTTTCATGGGGATAAAGGCGTCTACGAGATAGTTGGTGAAGCCTAATGCCGCTCCGAGAATAATCATAATTCCCCCCACCATTTTCATGCTCTCCTTCATAATCTCGGGGAGATCCCTCAAGAGCGAAAGTTCTCGGAAGATCAGAGTCTTGACAAACAAGACATAGGCGACTGTTAGCGCGGCGGCCTCTGTGGCGGTGCAGAAGCCTGAATAGATACCTGCAAGGATTAGAATCGGTATCGGGAGTTCCCATGCAGCACCCTTAAGCGCTGCAAGAAATTCCCCGCCAGAAAAGGGGGGTTGTTCGAGCCTCCATTTCCTGCCCATATACACGGAAAAGAGGCAGGGGATCCCAACCATCAAGACCCCTGGCAAGAGTCCCGCCATAAAGAGCTGTTCAATGCTGGTGCCGGAAACAAAACCATAGAGTATAATCGGAAGACTTGGCGGAAAATGGAGTCCTAAGCTCCCGGAAGTGGTTATCAGGCCTAAGGAGAAGTTCTCCTCGTATTTCTCAGATATAAGGGCGGGGAAGAGGAGGCCTCCCAAGGCGATGATGGTTATGCCGGTGGCTCCTGTGATGGCGGTAAAGAAGGCGCATGAAACTAATGCGACGACCCCGAGGCCCCCGGGAAGCCATCCAAAGAGGCTCCTTGAAAACCTGACAAGACGGGTGGAGGTTCCCCCCTGGGAGAGGAGGTATCCGGCAAAGGTAAACAGGGGGATAGCCAATAATACAGGCGCATTGGCGAGGCGGAAGATTTCAATCGGGATGGCGGTGAATTCCACCCCGCTAACGTGGAGGCCAAGCATGGCAGCAGTCAGGATGCCCGCAAAAAGCGGAAGGCCTGAGATTATAAGGATAATGAGAATGATTACCATTATGAGGATCATGCTAACATCCCCCTGACGATTTGAATCCCCTCATCAATGGCTCTTATGAGGAACCGAAAAAGGAGCAGTGCGAAGCCCGCCGGGAGGATCAGTTGACTTATCCAGCTTGGCAGGTTCAAAAATATAGTTCCGCCAAACTCCATTTCCATTCTTATGTAATCAATGCATACCTTGACCATGATGGCGCTTATCAGCGCGCAGGCTGAGGCCAAAATGAGTTCGCGGGTGGGAAGCCATTTCTTAGGGAGGAGGGTGGACAAGAGATCGATCTTGATATGCTTACCCTCCTTGGTAAGAAGAGAAGCGCCTAAAAAGGTCAGCCATAGCACGAGCAGCCTGACAAAAGGCCCGGACCAGTCTATATGTCCTAACATGGCATTGGCCCATTGAAAATGGCCATAGGTATACAGACTTCTCAGGGCGACCTGAACAAAGGTGAGGATAACCATCAACCAGAGTAGAAGGATGATCACCCACCCCTCAAGTCTGGCAAGGATATCGTCAAACCGCTTTAAGGCATTCATGAGACTTCTGAATTGACTATTGAATATTTAATATTGAATATTGACAAAGCCGCAAAAAGCCGCAAAATTCACAAAAAGTGAAATTCAAATGTAGTAAAATCACTAAGTTACAAGCAAGAAAAATTTAAAATTTGTTCAAATCACATCATGTTTGCGTATGATTTACGCCACAGCCAGATTGAATATTTCAAGCAATTCTCAAAATTATTAAAAGACCTATAAAAAAAATGACGGAGCGAATCGCTGCCAAGGCGGGACACAAATATTCAATATTCAATATTCAATTCCGGCTTCGCCGGGCTAGGAGCATATAAACACGGTCCAAGAGTTTTTTGGGAAAGACCTTGTTGGTCAGCTTGCGGGTTACTTCAGCCCCGACAGCGTGAAACTGATCCAGGGCCTCTCCCTTTGGGACAGGGGTAATGGTCAATCCGCTCTTCCTGATTACCTCAATCGCTTCGTCGGTTTGATCTCTCAATTGGGTTGTGAGATCTGCCATCCCCTTTTTAAAGGTATCTTTTAGCAAGTTGGCTAAGTCTTTCGGTAGTTTTTTATACTGCTTTGATGATAGTAGGATTGCCCCTGTGGAGTGGACAAGGGGAAGAGCCATCATATAATCGAGATAGTTCTGCCACTGGAGGGCCAAGGCGCCCAAAGGGGGGGCATAGACGGTATCAATCATCCCGGTGTTCAGGGCTGTGGTAACGTCCGTGACTGCGAGCGGGATCGGGCTTACCCCCATGGCGACAAAGGTTTCTTTGGCGATCGGATCTCCTGTCCATGTCCACACCTTCAGACCTGAAAGATCGTGGACCGTCCTGATCGGTTTTTTTGAGAGTAGATGAACATTGCCTACCTCTGTCCAGGCCAAGAGTTCAAAGCCCTTTTTCCTGAACTGCTCAGTAAAAAAAGGGTTTAGTTCCCGGTGGACCAGGTCAACCTCCTGGTACGTTCTAAACAGGAAAGGGAGGTCAAGGACCCGGACCATTGGAAGGATCTTTCCGAACCCCACACCGGAAAATGCAGCGGAGTGGATCTGGCCTATCCTGATTTTTTTCAACACATCTAATTCATCGCCGGCAATGCCTCCTGCATAGATCCTGAAGCCAAGCCTGCCGCCGCTCTTTTCTCTAATCTCCTTATCTATCACCCTCATCTGTTTTACCCAGGTGGACCCATCCGGCGCCACAGTGGCAAACTTAATGAGGTACTGGGGCTTCTTTGCCGCTTCTAATTCATGTAGTGGCTGATAAAAGAAGCACATGCATAGAAAAAGGAAAAATAGCTGGGTTCGTTTTTTCATAGACTGTAATCCTCCTGATTTTAAAAGAAGAGCTCATCCGCCATTTCTTTAAGACCTTTCATCTTCTCTTTTATCGCACTATTTATGAGACAGGCCTCTTTCAGTTGATCGAGCGGGGCCTGCTCCACCTCCTCAATCAGGTTCAGGAATAATTCCCTGTCCTGGACCCTGACCGCATAGTATTTGGCATAATAGTACTGAGCCAAAAAGAATTTTCCATTGCTCGCGGCCATAGCCTTGGTGAAAAACTCCTTTGCCTTAGCCGCATCCCCGCCTAAGATCTTTGGTCTTGCCGCTAACATAGAGCCGGCTATTATATAGGGCGAGCCGTAAAAATATTCCGGGTCTATCTTCATTACCCTTTCCAGACATTCCTGTGAAACGGTCAACTCGCCTAAGGCAGCAGGCTTGTCTAAGTTCAGATTGATCCACCCATTCCAAGACATTGTAACCCAGAACAGGGGCTCAATCTGCTCCTTGTCCATTGCGTTTAGATGGTTCAAAATTGCCTGGGAAGTAGCGTCTTCTTCTATGCCCATAGCCTTGAGCCCGTATCTCCTGGCACGCAGGTAGAGCCTTGATGCCCTTTCCGGGTCCTCCTCCTCAACAAATAGCATAGCATATCCGGTAAATCCCATACAGAGGGCAGTCAGGAGCTCTTTGTTTTGGGGGGCACTCTTGAGAAGGCCCTCCATCAATTTGAGTTCCGCAGGGAGGGATTGCTCAGCTAATGCCAGGTCGCATTCCTCAAAAAAGGCCTTTGTTAAGTCGGGTATGAGGGGTGACGTGGCGTGCAGGGCCAATCTCATGCATCCGCTCATTAAGAGTATCAGTAGAACGATGGCAAACAGGCTGAATGAAGTCTTCTTGTAACGTTTCAATAGGTAGCGGTGTGGCCCCTGGATTCCCGCTTTCGCGGGAATGACGATGGGGGATAAATTACTGTCATTCCCGCGAAAGCGGGAATCCAGAAAAGTGGTCTTAGAAAGATCTTGCCCCGTTTTATTGAGAAGATACGTCTTTTTCATGTATCAATAACCGATAAACGGCTCTCCTTTTTTCAGAGGGCTTTCTAACAGCTTTTTGGCCACAAATTGGGCTCCGGAGGCGTTTTCCATATTCAAGACTCGAGTATAGTATTTTTTGGCTTCATCCCGGTTATTCTCAAGCTCATAACTCATTCCTATTTTTGTCAGTGGCCATGCAATCATCGTAGGGTCGTTTTCGGGATCCTTCTGATCGAGTATCTTTCTTAGTCTGGATCTGGCTTCAGGATAGAGCCCATGAAAAAGGTCATGTATTGACTCCAAGTAAAGTGCCCGCCTCTCCCACATGGAGGCCACCTCCCTTTTAGATGCTTCAGTGCTCCTCAGACGCAACTGGCTGACCATTTCTCTGTATTGAGGATCCATCTCTAATCTTATGTAGCTGACACCTCGAAGAACCTGGAAACGTTGGTTTGTTCTATATCTCTCTGCCAGTTCGGTTGAGAGATCAAGGGCCTTTGTAAAGTCCTGCTCACCGAAGAGATAGATATAAAGGAGAACAGTCTTGGCTTCTGTTGCCGAGTAGATTGCCTCCTTGGAGGCAATAGTTAACTTCTTTAGCCCTTTTTCTATATCGCCCTCGTGGACAAGAAAGTAGGTCAAGAATTTCAAAATCCCTGAAAGCCGCGCTGTATAATAATCAAAAGTGCCTAAGCCCAATAAAACGTCTTTGTTATCAGGATCCATTTTCAAGCAGATCTTGAGGGCCGCTATGGCATTTCTCGCCAAGAAAAATGAAGAGGTCCAGTTGCCTTTCATAAGTTCAAAGCGGCCTTTAAAACCCAAGGCCCCTCCAAGATAAAAGAAGTCATAACTGTCCGCACCGTCCTTGTCAACCCGGACTTCAGCGACCTCTATGGCGCGGTCAATCCGCTTCTTGAACTCCTTCACGTTCTCTGGAGACCAGAAGCCGGAGGCCAAGCGGGACCATGAAACCATGGCCAAATAGAAATAACCGGCTGGTTTATCCTGTGATTTGGCAATGACCTTTCTGAACAGATCCTCGGCATCCTCAAATTGACGCTCATAAATGAGATCTATCCCCCTTGAAATCTGTTCGTTTACCTTTGGCTTTTTCAAACCTTGCCCTTGGCCACTTTCAAGGCATAAAAGGTCCTGTGCAGTGGCCATCAACAAGAGTGAAATAAAGACCAATAAGAAGGAGGATAGGAAAAAGCGCTTTTTGAGGGGGGTCCGGTTTTTCACGAGAGAACCTGTTTAGGGGTTATGTCTTACTGTTTTGTGTGGGGATTACGATGTTAGATAATATAAATTACATGAGGGCTTACGATTACGCAAGCTTAAAATGCCGATTTTTTTGGGTAAATTGAGGAAAACGTGATCCTAAGCTTAAGATTTTGTGGACTTTTTCTTGTTTATGTATTAAGATAAAATAGTTAAATATAGTGTGAAAGTTGGGAGAGTAACAAGATGAAAATATTCATTGTGGGAAGCACAGGTATGTTGGGGAGTGAATGTAAGGAAGTTCTTAGGCAGGACCACGAGGTTATTTGCCCGGGCAAAGATGAAGTGGATGTCATTAGCTGGGACGTGGTTATAGAGAACCTTGCTGAGGTGGCTCCTGACGTGATCATCAATTGCGCTGGATTCACCGATATGAAGGCGTGTGAAACAGAGGATTTTACGGTTAGAAAGATCAATGTGGAAGGTCCAAGGAATCTGGCACAGGCATCTGCGCGATTTGGCTGTAAAATGGTTCATCTCTCCTGCGGGCATGTATTTGATGGTAAAAAGGGAATGCCCCAGCCCTATTTTGAAGACGACACTCCGAATCCAGTCTCAGCCTATGGGAAAAGTAAGTTGGAAAGCGAAACAGCGGTTAGGGGCAACTCTCCAAACTATATTATCATCCGTTCCATCTGCCTGTATGGCATAAACGGGAAAAACTTAGTTAAATCGATATTAGCTCAGGCTGTTCGTAAAAAGAGAGAGGTTTTGCGGATACCGGAGGATCAATTCGGGGCGCCCACGTGGAGCTATCGCCTGGCTTTGCAGATAAAGACGCTCTTAGAAAAGGAGGGAAGAGGCACCTACCATTTAACTGCCGGGGGCTATTGCAGCCGCTTCGAATTTGCCAAGTATCTTCTGAACAGATTAGACATCAAGACCCCCATTGAACCTTGCAGCCTGAAGGACCTGAATGATCCCTTTGTTGTACCTGCAAATTGTCTGTTAGAAAACAGACTTTCCAAGAAGCATGGACTCAATGTCATGGTCGATTGGAAAGAGGACCTGGACAGGTTTCTTGAGAAATTCGGCAAAGAGTTAATCAAGGAGGCCCGACGGGCATGAAAATATTGCTCTCCATCCTCGGTTTGTCATACGCACTTTGCCCCTATGACCTTTTCCCCGATTTTTTTGTAGGTGTGGGATGGATTGACGACCTTATAGTATTAGGTCTGCTCTGGTGGTATCTCTATGTTTACAGAAAGAGGCGATACGGCTATGAAGGCCACAATCCGGAGAGGGATCGGTTCTCGCAGGGGACGGGCTCAAGAGGGACCGCTGCAAACGATACTTTTGAACCGAAAGACGCATACTCAGTGTTGGGTCTCCAAAAAGGCGCATCTTCCAAGGAGATAAAACAGGCCTACCTACGTCTTGCCAATCAATATCATCCTGACAAGGTGCTGCATCTTGGGGAGGAATTCAAGAATTTAGCCGAAATCCGCTTTAAAGAGATACAGGGCGCCTACCAGGAGTTGAAATCTAAATAGTATCCATCAAGAAATGAGATAGTTTTCGCAAGGTCAAGAAAGATGAGGATTTTAACCACAGGAATACATTGAAGTATTTCGAGGATTAAAATCCGAATCTGACGAAGAGATTGCGGAAAATAGCCATTTATGGATGGGTACTAAATAGAACGTCCTAAAACACCCCCCTCATAAATAGCGGCCTTGGCGCTTCTCGGCTCTAAGCAGTCCCCTATCTGATGGATTTCATATCCCAATGACTTGATCTGATTATAAAGCCTGTTATCCGGTTTGGACCCGACTGCAACCACAACTTTAGATGCCTCAATAAAAACCTGTGTGTCATCTTTGTCCGCAAAAACCACACCGTTGTCTTCCACTCTTATTAGCTGAGATTCCGTCCTGATCTCCACGTTGTTATCTTTAAGCTTTCTGATGAGGAGTTTTTTTGTAATGCTTTCAAGGGGCGCGCCGATTTTGGGAAGCATTTCCAGAATGGTCACCTGACAACCGTTCTCCGAGAGGTGGAGGGCGACCTCACATCCGGTGGGGCCGCCTCCAATTACCACAGCCTTTTCTATTTTCTGCTGACCGCTATTCAGGACCTCATTGACAGAGATAACAATCTCCTTGTCAATACCGTCTACAGGTGGAAAAGAGGGTAGGGAGCCCGTAGCCAAGATCACTATGTCAGGGGCCTGGGTCTTTAACGTGTTTGCCGTGACTTCGTGGTTGATGTGGCATTTCACTCCGAATCTTTCTATCTGTCTCTTTTGGAATCTGATCAGGTTCAGTAGTTCTTTCTTAAAATTAGTAATACTCCCCACTATCAGCTGTCCTCCCACCTGGGATTGTTTTTCAAACAGGTGAACATTATGTCCACGTCTTGCAGCAACCCAGGCCACGTTCAAGCCGCCGGGACCGGCTCCGACAACCATGATCTTTTTTGGGGTTTTTGCAGGATGAAAGGCCATCTCCTTTTCACGTCCCAATGCAGGATTGACGAGGCACTCTACGCGGCCTCTTCTGAAGATGGATTCCATACAGGTATTGCATGCGATACAGGTTCTTATGTCGTCTAATCGGCCTTCCATGGCCTTTTTTGGCAGTTCGGGA
>Ga0222681_1000387_pt1 | contig 15693 bp, 18 predicted proteins | sample AntAcemetage1006_FD_179844 | JGI IMG/M metagenome (GOLD analysis project Ga0222681, IMG submission 179844) | Saline water microbial communities from Ace Lake, Antarctica - #1006 | ecosystem: Environmental > Aquatic > Non-marine Saline and Alkaline > Saline | place: Antarctica: Ace Lake... | reverse complement strand
CGGCGCGGGCGTTACGATATGAGAGGTAGCCCCCCCGAACTTCACGGCAAGGTTCACACCGGATTCATACTGACACATTGCTGCGTCAGGGTCGCATCTGAAGAGAACCGGGCTGTCTTCGCATCCGGTCCCATGTATCTGTTTCTCAAACTCTTCTGTTGCTTTGGTGATTATGTTCATGGTCATCCATCCATTGTAGTAAGAAGAACACGGGCCGGGGCACCGTCACATCCCGTGATAGGCAGAGGCAGGGCTATCATTGAGTAAAACCCCTCTTTTGCCAGCGAGAGATCCAGTAGTTCAATGATAAGTATCCCTGCTGCAAGCAGCGCCTGATGCAGATGTCCGTCACTGCCAAAGGCTTCAACTGAAGGGGAATCAATCCCGACACAGCGGCAATGCTTCTTTATGAGATATTCTGCGGCGTCAGGAGATAAGTGGGGAAAATCGTCTCTGAACACCGATTCTTCTGAGAATGCTGTTCTTAAAAAAATCCTGTCGCATGATAGTTCCTCTGTTCTTAGAAATACAGCGTTGATCTCTGATCCAGCCTCACGGCAGTCCATAACCTGTACTGGGCCGGTCAGATCATGTATGGGAATCTGATCGACTGTTGCGCCGGTCCTAAGATAATGCGACGGGGCGTCGATATGGGTCCCCGTATGGCTTGCCAGGTGCATATCTGTGACCCGGCAGATGCCATCATCGTGCGTGATAAGGCGGCAGGATGGATCACCGGGATAGACCGGCAGGTTCTCTGAAATTTTCCGGGTGATGTCAATGTACTGCATGAATTCTGTTCTGGTAACGGTTAAAATCCGTCTTCTGCCGCGTCGATTACCGCGTCGATCTGTCTCTGAAGAGATTCAGGAAGCCCCTGAATCCTGACATCTAAAAAGCCGCGGATAATGGTTGCTGTTGCTTCCTCCTCATTCAGTCCCCGGGCCATCAGATATTCGATCTCAGCACGGGCAATCTTACCGACAGCGGCTTCATGGGAAAGCTCGGTGTTCTTGACCCGTCCCTCAATCTCCGGCACGGCGTGAATCGTTCCGTCTTCGAGAATCAGTCCCTTACATTCGATATGCCCCTTTGTCCCGGCAGCGGCGCCGATAATATGTGAGCGTGCCACGATGGTGCCGCCCTGAGTAATCGCCCTTGAAATGAGCTCAGCACTGGTATTGGGTGCTGAGAGGATGGCACGCTGCCCGAGATCGAGATGCGACCCTTTAGGTGCGACGACAACTGAGTTGAAGCGTGCCACAGCACCCGGTGCCGTGAGTTCTGCGACCGGATACATCTGGACAGAACCGACGGGTTTCATCGAGACATAGTTGGAGAGAAATGTTCCGCCTCCCTCAACCCGTGTAGCACTGCGGGGATAGACATTCACGTTCTCGCCCCAGGTGTGAATCATTGTCATACTTACGAGGGCGTTTTTACCGACGTAGGTCTCGGTAACACCATAATGGGAGCCTTTCTGAATGGTATGACTGCTGGCACACCCGGTAATCAGATGAAGTTCAGCACCCTCCTCAGCGATGATAATGTTGTGGACGGTCTGAATACCGTCGTTCTTCAGGAATAGACAGGTCTGCAAAGGGAAGATATTTTTGCTCCCTTTCTTTGCAATGATGACAAATCCGCGTGGTTCCTGTTCTGCTACGTACCGCGTATATTCGTCTTTGTCTTTGTCCACCAGATTCCAGTAGTGTGACTTAAGCCAGTCATACTTCTTCATTGCCACGTCGATAGGCAGCATCTCGATGCCTTTAGAGGTGCAGGAGCTGTGATGTATGGTCTGGTCGGTCTGAAGAAATGATCCGGAGCGAGTTTCTTCAGAGAGGTCGATTCCTGAAAGTTCAAGGCGTTCACGATCTTCCAGGGAGATCCCACCGGCACCAATCATTTCTTCTGACATTTAATGCACTCCTGGTAGCCTTTTTCCTTAATGCTCTTTAATATCTCACGCGGGTTCCCGTCACACTTGATCTCTCCGTCACAGAGCATGTGGCCCATGTCTGCATCAAGGTAGTCGAGGATATAACCGGTGTGGGTGATAATCAGCCCGCTTTTATGCCGGTTTACAATCTTCCGGTCTTTTTCGAGAAGTTTTGCAATAGATTCTCCAATTAGCGAGATATTCTCCAGATCAACACCGGATTCCGGCTCGTCCAGCATCACAAAATCCGGTTGCTGAACCATTAACTGGAGCATTTCACTGCGTTTGATCTCTCCGCCGGAAAAGTCGGCGTTGATATCACGTTCAAGAAAATCGACCATATTCATCTGTTTGGCATATTTCTGTACCATGGCAGTATCATGGTGTGCCGTGACATCGAGCAGTTTTCCGAGTTTTAATCCGGAAATTGTCGGCGGGCGCTGAAACATCATACCCATCCCGTACCGGGCATGTTCATGAAGCGGGACATTGGTGATGTCATGTCCTTTGAAGATAATTGACCCTGCTGTGATCTCATAGTTTGAAAAACCCATGACTGTACGCAGGAGGGTTGTCTTTCCTGATCCATTTGGTCCCATCAGCACATGGGTTTCACCATCATTGATCCGGAGGTTGATATCGTGGAGAACCTCCTTATCTTTTACACTCACGTGCAGATCTTCAATCTGTAGCATTCCCTCACCTGTGATCTAACTATTAGTCACCTGTTATTAATAGGAGTGTCGTATTGACAGATATCAATCAAAATACGGCCATATGTCACTTTGTTTACTTTCACACCACGCCCGGCCTACTAATAAATACTCTAAAAAAGTGAGAGACTATTATGTCTGAAACATTTTCAGCTCTCTCAGAACGGGCACGGGGTCACCAACAGATACTACGAAGAAACCAGTTCTCTAAAACGCCGTTTGTTAATCGGGCGAAGGTTGGACAAACCCAAGGAAAGGAGAAGAGATCCGGTAGAATCATTATTGTCTAAAAACTGGGATCAGTGGCGGTGCATATGCCACTCTGTGTGCAGGCATAAGTGCTATCCGGGGCACTCTCTAAAATTAGATTGTAGAGGTTTACTGCTGTCTCATAGCGAGCGAAAATTGTTTGGTGTTCGGCAAGATCCTGATTATACTGATCAACGAGACGGTTATATTCCGGTACTAACTGGTTATATGATCGGATTTCTCCACTCTCACTATACTGAAGAAGCAGATTAGCGAGATCGTCGATCTCTCCCTTTTGTTGTGCCAGCCTCTCGCCTTTTTGTTTGATAACAGGTTCAAGTTTTTTTGCCGTTTCATATGACGAACGCAGTGATTTTAGAATGGTTGTTGTTTCTGGGCATGCACCATACTCTTGGGTTCCGTCTCCGATATGGATAACCAAGGGCACTTCATTGATGGGGTCATCTTCCGGGTAGTCTCCTGGGGATGTTCCGATATATCGTGGGCGGGTGGCTTCCAGATAGCCGCACCTAGTTTCATGATATGCACAGGCAGGTCCGGAAATCCCTACTGCCATATGGTTGTTTTCTTCCAGATAGAAGAGCGAGACGTTATACCCTTCCCGGGAAAGAAGACCTGCGAGGAGAATGCTCTTGTCATCACAGTCTCCCTCTTCATCGGCGATGGTTTCTACCGGAAATTTTGGGTCACCAAGTCCACCGGTTATCATGTATCGGATATTCTGAACGAAGGCCGTGATATAATCAGCATACTCATCGGTGCCCGGTGTGATATCAGGGCGAGCGTTTTTCAGTGAGATGAGAACTTCGTTAAACAAAGTATCATGAGCCGGGTCAGTAACAAAGGCCCTGTAGTAGTCGGGCACCCATTCCTCATCTGGTGTGCCAGGCCGGAGATAGGCGTTTTTATCGGCAGCCTTTGCACCATTATAAAGATCAACATCAACGGGGATGGTGACCGTGGTATTCTTTCCGGAAAAGGGAAATGTGAAGGTATGCAGCGAATCATCTGCAGAAGACTCTTCAGGGATGATTGAAGGATAGCTGGGAGAACCTGAAAGATCGGGGAAACTTACACATCCACAGGAGCAGATGAGAATGACGCAGCATGTCAGGAGAGGAAGTCCAATATTTTTTATGGACATCCGAGCTCACCGCAGGCAATTCGTTTGTTGATGATTCGCCATGAAAGCAGCAGGCGGATGACATCAGTTGCATTTACATATTCCTTGCCCACAAAAAGCGATATAGGGTGAATGCCGGTTTCTCGTTCAACGGCTTCTTCCAATGAGTTGATGACTTCATAGTGGAGTTCTCCGTCAATAGTCAGTGCCCCCATAGGTTGTTCCCCCAGTTGGGTGCGCCGAAACTCGAAGAGGAAGTCTTGGTCAGCAAGTGAACTGATAGCGAAAAGGTCGAAAGAGAGTGAAATTCTCTCAAGGGTTCGATCAGACTTCTTCTGACAGAGAGTAACGTTGTAGAGATTACCTTTCATCCCTTTAGGGTCGTACCAAGACGGTCTGAGGGTGATGATTGCGTCGGCATGATTTATTTGGGGCTGAACATAGGCCGTGTAATCCGGCTCCCTATCCTGAATTTCCCTTAAAATGTCCTCTCTGTCGTATCCCCGTTCTTCTACATCACGGTGTATCTTCCAGGCATACTTGACTTCCCGGTCCGGGTCCACAAAGACTGAAAAGTCAATTGATGCCCTTAGTGCTGGAGTAAGGAGAGGATGAAGCCCTTCAAGAATGACGATTTTTGTCGGCGTGAATGGCACCGGAGGATCAAAGGTGCCAGTGGTATGATTGTATACAGGTTTTTGAATGGTCTGGCCCGTCTTGATTAGTTGCAGATGCTCTTCAAGAAGGGCGATGTTGTTTGCGTTGGGGTTTAGAGGAGTGATACCCTGTTTTGCACGTGCCTTTCGGTCAAGGGTGTGGTAGTCGTCAAGAGAAATCGTTGAGACTATGTCCGGGCCAAAGATCGATCGGATCCCTTCAGTAAATGTTGTCTTTCCTGACCCTGAGTCTCCGGCAACACCTATAGTGAAAATATAGGGTGATGCTGCAATCTGATTCTTGAAATTTTCTCTCATCTGATGTGACCACCGATACCGAAAGGAAGTATCTGCATAAAGGAGGTAAAGGTTTGCGGCGAAGAATTCTTTCAGATGTCGGTTTCGAACATCCAGTAGTGTGACGATCCAAATCCAAGTGATTCGTAGGTTGCCATTGCCGGGAGATTATTCTCATCGACATACAAACGAAGCCCCACGAACTCTTTGGATCGTTCTGCCTCGCTACGGATGAAATGGTACAACTTTGAAAAGAGCCTGGTGCGCCGAAATGCAGGGAGAATGTACACACTCTGAATCCACCAATAGTTTCCATTGCGCCAATCGCTCCATTCGTAGGTGATCAGGCACTGGCCGAGGATGTTAGATTCCTGTTCGATGACCAGATAGAAGCCGTTGGATGGGTCTGCAAGGACACGATCCGCTCCCTGTTCTGCTATTTTGAGTTCAAGAGTTATTCCCTCAGTTTCCTGTGCCATGGCACAATTATTGCTGACAATAATGTCTCGTTCGTCTTTGGTTGCCTTTTTGATGATAGTGGTCATAGGCACAGTTTATTCATTAATGGTTATTCTGTAAATTAGTTCGTTCTTTGTTACCAATCCGTGCCTGAAATATCGATGTAGCATCAGAGCCCCGGCTGAGACTCCCGCAAAAAAAGAAGAAATGAAGATGTTCAGGGTGGTGGCGCGGTGCGCTTGTTGACCACCAATTCGTCAACGACCTTATATGGCACATTGCCAAGCATCACAGTAACCTCGATCCGAACCGGTTGATTGGTCAGACCTTTGAAAACTGCAGCATTTCCCTTTAAGGGCTGAATGCTTTTTTTATCTGTGGTTCCGTCCGGGTAAGTAGCTTTGGCGGTAATGTACGAAACCTGGGCCTGTCCTAATCCCCCGGCAAAGCCTACTGAGATATCAGCTGTGATGGGATCTTGGTTGATCTCAAAGGATACGCCCTGATTAGCGGGGATGCTCTGGGTTGGTCCGGGGACCATTGAGGCCTGAGCGACTGTCATTTCTTCAGTTGGTGCGGCTGTTGAGGCTGCTGTGGGTTCTGTACCACTGCTTCCGGCATCGCTGCATCCCGCCACGGTGAGGAGAGCGATTAGAATGAGGAGTAGCGGTACTGCGAAAAATCTCTTCATAGCTGGAGTTGTGTGAAACGGGAATAAAAGTGTTTGGGATGGGTTCTATGCTGGCCTAGTAACTGTCCTTCAAATAATTTCTGACCGGACAGCAACGAAGATCGGGCCGCGAACGTCGATCTTCTTGTTGTTGTCGGTCAGATAGCGCATTGCCCAGGGTTCGACTTTCAGGTTTACATCAGACGGGATTTTTGCGACTTTTACCTGCACAGCAGCGCTCTCTCCTAAGAGTGCTGCCTCTTCGATGCGTGCGGCGGCGAGATTTGCGACCGCCTCAAGGTAGCCGATACCGGCTGAAACACCGTTTTTCCGGACCTTTGCATAATTCTTGGTATCCGGCACCCCGAGGATCTTACTGTCCTGCACAAAGACCTCATTTCTTGCTGCCGGGCCACAGAGCCGGGAGTTCTCCTCCTTCTCCTCGACGATGACCTTTAGCCGGGAGGTGCCGATTGTGCCTTCCCAGACCTCAAAGGCACAGGGACTTTCGGTATCAGCCTCCAGAAGGGCGGTTTTAACGACGGCACGGACGATCTCCTGACCTTCAGGTGTCGCCGGTTCTTCTTTTACCGATATGGCGGCGACAAGTTGTGTGTCTGAGTAGGAACGGGGATAGAACTGCGGTGTCGTAAGGGCCCGGACATCGTCGGATTCATACTCGATCATCGCGAGGCGTTCGACACCCAGACCCAGATTCATTACCGGGACTTCGATACCGTATTCGGCAAGAGCGTAGGGCGAGTACATCCCAAAGGTTGCAACCTCAACCCATCCGTGGGTCGGGTGCTTTGCGTAGACCTCTGTCTGGGTATCGGGAATATAGTATTTGGAGCGTTTCTCATCCGGCCGGAACTCAAAGTCCTCAAAGCCAAATGCGGAGAGCAGTGCTGCTACAACCGCTTTTCCGTCCTCAAGAGTCGCCCCTTCGCCAGCCACGATACAGGATGCTGAATGGTAGGACATCAGGCGGGTCGGGCCTTCTTCCTGTTCGCGCCTGAAACAGCGGTCGATAGCAAACTGGCGAATCGGGAGGGGCTGTTTATCCCACATCGCTCCCAGTGAAAGGAACCATCCTGAGGTCATGTGTGAGCGCAGTGTCGTGCGGGACGACTCCGGCGCAAGGGCCTTAAATTCAGGAAAGACCTCGTCTAAGATGCGCACGACCAGTCCGTCGTCCGTGCCCAGTACAACTGCCAGTTCGTGGGCCAGTTCATCGCCGTCGAGGGTGGATTTTTTATAGGCGTGCAGGGTCTTTCGCAGGTTCTCCTCGACCTCTTCTGAGACCACTGTGCCGGTCAGATCCTCAATAAGGGCAATCTGCTTCTTACCGATACCCACATTCGGGCGCGGCAGACCACCAAGATAGAAGACACGGTCAAGAACCGCACTCGCTTCCGGCCCGAACTGCCGGTAGACATCGCTCTCTTCGATAAAAAGGGGCACCCGTGCCTCGTCAAAGCCCATCGTAAGATAGGTCTCGCGCAGACGCTGGATGGTCTCACTGATGGGATGAGGTGAGGCCCGGGTATATCTCTTTCGCGGGTAACGCTTCGATACCGGAAGCTCTTCCATCGTCTCCGCTCCGAGATTCCACGCCTTCTCGAAGTCCTGCTTTGCACACTCCCTGAATTCCTCTGTATTATATCTCATCCGGCCGCTCCATCAGAACAACCCGCGATATCGGGCTTTCATCAGTAATTTCATAGTCACAGTACTTTGCGATCTCGTTTGCAAAGTTTTTCACATATTCATGCTCCGGCATATTCTCACGTTTCATACGTTTTATCGAATAGCCGACATACATGTAGGCTTTCACCTCAACAAAGTCAGCGCCGCTCATCTGAACCATCTTCGCATAGTTTTCAGGTTTCACGTCATTGATACCCTGCACGACAGTGATCCGAATCGCTGAACGCCGGTCACCCAGCATCGCAAGTGACTGCTGAACCTTGTCCCAGTAATCCCCCTTCGGACGGCAGAGACTGGTGTAGATCTTTTTATCCGGCGCGTCAAGGGAGACATAGGTCTGATAAGGGTGGCACTTTTCGAGCATCTCCGGGTGGGTCCCGTTGGTAACAAGAAACGTCGTGTAATCCTTCGCGTTGAGAATATCGATAAGTTCCGGGAGACGACTGTAACAGGTTGGCTCGCCGGAGAGTGAGATGGCGACCATATTCGGATCCATCGCTTCCTTCCAGAGTTCCGGATCGACGTGAGAGGTCCTGGCAATCGGGTTATAGCCGGCAAGTGCTTTTCTCTGGTAGAAGTGAATCTTATCCACCATCTCCTGCGGGTCGATCTCCTCTTCTGCTGTTACCTCGTGCTCCATCGAACGCCAGCAGAAGCGGCAGCGCTGGTTGCACTGCAGTGTCGGTGTAAGCTGAACGCACCGGTGACTTGTGATGCCATAGAACTTCTGTTTGTAGCAGATACCCTCTCCTTTGAGTGAACGTTTGTTCCACATACAGGGTTTGAGCGCTGCTGATGAACGGGAATTAAAAAACTGATAGCCCTGTTTCTTCAGGGCCTTACATGCTTCTGATTGCATTGATACCAAGGGTCTCCAGGGTTTCCTTTAAGGTGTTCTGTGCTGCTGTTACGAGAGTTAAGCGGCGGTCACGGATGGCTCCTTTGCTCTTTAAGACCGGATCGGCATGGTAGAAGCCATTAAAGAGATCGGCCAGTTCACGGGCATAGATGGCAAGCACATGGGGCCGGAGATCACGGGCTACCTCGTCTATTACCGATGGCAGGAGTGCTATCTTCTTAGCGAGGGCAATCTCTGATTCGGTGGTGTAGCCGGTTGTGACCGCAAACTCATCTGCCTTTTCCAGAATCGAGCAGGCCCGGGCATGGGCATACTGGATATACGGTGCACTCTGCCGTTCGAAGTCAAGTGCCAGTTTCCAGTCAAAGACTGTTGATTTATCCTGAGATACCCGGACAATATCGTACCGGACTGCCCCAAGACCGACTGATCGTGCGATGGACAGACGTTCTTCTTCCGGAAGTTCCGGCCGTTTGGAGGTGACCTCCTCGAAAGCACGCCTGATGGTCTCTTCAATGAGTTCGTCGGCTGAGATAAATTTCCCGGCACGGGTACTCATCGATCCTTCCGGCAGTGAAACAAATTCAAAGAATACAATCTCAGGGGGCTGTTTTTCCATCAGCTTCATCGTTGCCTGAAGTTGTGCGCCGATCAGTTTATGGTCGGCACCCAGAACGTCAATAAACCGGGTGAAATGCTCTCCCTTCCACTCATGGTAGGCAAGGTCCCGTGATGCGTAGACACTGGTTCCGTCTGAGCGCCGGAGCACATACTCCTTCTCAAATCCAAAGGCCGTAAGGTCAACGGCGAGGATTCCGTCATGTATTGCCTCAGGGAGTGCTGAAACCTCAGACAGGATCCGCTGCATTGAGCCGTCCCGTACAAAATCGCTCTCCCAGACAAACCGGTCGTGCGGGGTGTTGAGTGCTGCGAGAGTTGTTTTGATGCCCTCAGCGCACATCGAGACACAGGCCCGGAATTTCTGCACCATCTCTTCGTCGCCCTGCTCGATAAGTCCCATGCGCCGGTTGATCTCTGCTTTAACAGACTCGTCCTCTCCTACTGCACGGTTTGCGGCAACATAGACTCTGGCCACGTAATGGTCGTCTTTCTCTCCCTCGTTCTGCGGGATGTCAAGATGGTCAAACCCATAACTGACGATGGCAATCTGGCGGCCCATGTCGTTGAGATAATACTGAACATCCAGGGAATAACCGGCTTTTCGAAAGGTACGGGCCAGAGTATCGCCGATGACCGAGTTTCTGATATGGCCCACGTGCAGTGGTCCGTTTGGATTGGCGCTGGTGTGTTCGATGCAGACGTTTCCGTCCTTTGCCGGAAGGGCGCCGTAACCAGGCCGGATGGCCTGAATGATGGTGGTATCGAGATACTCCGGCCCAAAGATGAAGTTGATATACGGGCCGATGGTTGTTACTTCAACGCCTGCCTCTGCAAGACGGGGGCGGATATTCTCTGCGATCTCTTCAGCGATAGCAACCGGCGCCATTTTTCTCTTTTTCGCGAGGGCAAAGGCAACTGTTGAGGTGAGGTCGGCGTGGTCTCCCCCGGCACCAAGCAGCACGTTTTCGACGCCTGTCTCTTCCTGTAGTGCCTGTTCTATGGTGGCAAATGTCTTAAAATACATTGGTCGTATGGTTCCTTGTGTTGTCAGTAATTTTTCGAATTTAGTATCCTGTTATGTACCGGAGAATCGCTGCGATTCCGCCGAATGCATTGTAGAGCATTGATCCTTCTTCAAAGTCGTCAGAGATGATCATGACTTTTGTGCCGGTTGAATCTGCAAACTCAGTCATCTCGTCGATGATATCGGTCTCCTCGGCAAGATAGACCGGCGCAGTACATTTCGGGCAGATCCCGAGGTCTAAGTCCGAGAAAGACTTGCCCGGCTCGACCTGTATCGTTTCCTCACGTGAGTAATCGCAATTCTGGCATCTGAGGGTCAGGCGTGATTTTCGAAGCACCGATGAGAGAAGAAGCATGTCCACCGCTCCGATTTCAAGGTTTTTGCGCACACTCTCCTCACCGTAGGAGGCAAGACTCTCCTCTTTTACCAGTTCCTTGAAGAAGCGGTCCATGACCTTCTTCTCTTTCATTACCTCTACACCGCGAAGTGCGTCTTCGGCTTTGTCTACCAGTTCGGCAAGGCCGGATTCGTTGGTGTAGGCAACATCAAAGAGGCCAAGAACTCTCTGTTGTATTTCGTGGTTAAGATAGGCGCCGGCGAAGAACTCTTCCTTGGTAGGCGTTGGTCCGCCGATGAGCACGCCCTTGAAACGCTTGTGGAAGTCGGGTTCAGCAAGGAAGATCCCATTGGCACGGTCAGCGACTTTCTTGTAGAACTCGTTGATGGCAATCAGGCGCAGGCGTTGGAAACGCATCGAAGACTGACCACCTTTACGCTGCTTGCCGGGAACAGTGGAGGTAGCGCCGGAGATCGGTTCAATGCGGTTACCCCGCAAAAATCCAACGTAGGCCTCCCGTCGGTCGATGACAAGGAGTCCGTAGACTTCTTTCTCCACCAGCATCTGTTTCAGTGGCTCAAGCTCAAAGTTGGAGGAGCACCGGTACATATACAGCCCGACCTGGTCGGGTGGCTCAAAGATAGTGCATTCCATATTGGTCCGGTCTCCGCCTGCCTTTACAGCGCCACAGAATACAGCTAACCCGTTCTCCGGCGGCCGCTTATAATATTTCAGGCGCGAAAGAATGGAGGAAATCCCGGCCTGCACGTTGCTGCGGGTCTGCTTGCTCTTAATATTGGAGCACTGCCCGAATTCATCTTTCAGCTGGCTGGTTACGTCATATATCTGCTTGTCCGGGGGGATGTATATGGTGATAAGCTCGGTGCCGCTTCCTTCCTTGGCCTCAAGCTTTTCAAGAGTTTTCTTGAATTCATAGCGTTTTCGTGCGCTGTCGAGTTCTTTTATATCGGTCATCTCTGCCTCCGCCTGAGATAAAAAGTGTATATATATTGGTAAGGAATTGGTTTAAAGGTTAAGAAGACTTATGAGAATCTCCTTATCTGTTTCGTCGTTTAAGCCGTGACTTCCGTTGAACGCCGTGAAGGTTTTTGGTTCCCCGGCATTTGTGAAGAGTCGCTCTCCGTTTTCATACGGGATGATCTCATCGGCTGGTGCATGGAGCAGATGAACCGGCCGGGGAGCAATCCGAGAGATCTGTGCATCGGCGTCGACTGAGCGCAGAAATATTCCTGCATCTCCGGGATATTCTCTCCAGGCATTGTTAAATCCGGTCGCTGAGACACCGATATACCCGGCAAAGGTGGGATCGTTTGCTGCTGCAATCGTGGCGTACATGGCACCGTTTGATGAACCCATCGCATAGACTAAAACATCTGCCCGTGCTTTCAGGAGTTCTGCTGCTCCTGTCATATCCCCAACCGTCTGGTATGTCTGGGGCCATGCGCCGGTCGCAAATGCCTCGTAGTCGGCCTGCAGGTTCAGGGGGTGCCCGGCGGTTTCGCCACCATTTCCGCGAATGTCAAGTGCCAGAAATGCAATGCCTTTATCTGCATACTGCATGGCACGGTCTTTATGGGCCTCTTTTACTACGCCGGCTCCGGGTGCGAAGACGATTCCTGCTACCGGTTCGTCGGGCATCGCAAGGAGTGCTGCCACCGGTTTCCCGGACTGGGTGAATATGATCTCTGAGAGGGTTATGGTTCCGTTGGCTGCGAGGATGTTCTCTTCGTATTCGGGTGCGGGGAGTGTCATCATGAGAACTCCTTCTTCTGAAACCGAATAAGATGGCTCAGGGGCTGTACTTTCTGTCCCGGCACATCCGGCGGCAAAGATGAGCAGAAGGACAATCGTCCCGGCGAGTATTCTTTTCATTGCCCCCACCCAAGGCAGCTTACCGCAAGGCAGATGGTTTTTGCATCTACGATCCGTCCGTCATGTATCATCTCTGCCAGGTCGGCAATCGGGACTTTCATGACCTCGATCTTTTCGTCCTCGTCCGGTGAAAACTCCTCTGAGGGAGTAAGTCCCCGGGCCTCAAAGAGCCAGATGATCTCATCGGTAAATCCTGGTGTGGTGTAGATAAAACCACGGGGGATGAGCTCTTCAGCCCGCATGCAGGTCTCCTCGATGAGTTCACGATGGGCCGTTTCGATTGGTTTTTCCCCTGTTTCCATCGTGCCTGCCGGGGCTTCGAGTATCCAGTCTTTTATCGGATAGCGGTACTGGCGTATCAGATAACAGTGATCGCCCTCAACCGGCAGCATAGAGACGGCGTGACCCGGTCGTACAACGATGCGGTCGAGATTCCTGCCGGAAGGGAGTGTGACTGTCATCTTTTCGATGCGCATTCTTCCTTTGTCAAAGATGACTGGTGTCATGGTAATTCACCTGTCTGCATAGGGGATGGGATCGTGGATACCCATCTCAGAAAACGCCTTAAGCCGGTACCAGCACGAATCGCAGGTCCCACACGCCGGTCCGTTTGACCGGTAGCAGGACCAGGTATCTTCGTAGGGCACGCCAAGGTCCATGCCCCGGCGGAGGATCTGGGTCTTATTCAGGTTGACAAACGGTGTTTTCAGGGTAATTTTGGTCTCATCTGCCGTGCCGAGGTCGATCACCTGCTGAAATGTCGATACAAATTCCGGGCGGCAGTCAGGATATCCGGCGTAGTCTGATGCCTGCACGCCGATAAAAATCGCTTCGGCACCCTCAACTTCAGCATAACTGGTGGCAATGGAGAGCAGGTTGGCATTTCTGAAGGGAACGTAGGTGTTAGGTAAGCTTCTTTCTTCGTTCTGATTTTTTTCGGTCTCTCCCTCGTCATCATGGTCGGCAATCAGGATTTGCTGATCAGTTAAACTGCTGCCACCGATCGTTGTCAGGTATTTGAGGTCCACCTCGAGAAACCTAGCCGCCTCGAGCTTTGTTGCGACTGTTTTTGCACACTTCCGTTCTTTTTCTTCGGTTCGCTGCCCGTAACTCATATGAAGAGCACAAATATCGTATCCTTCGTTTTTTGCAACATAGGCGAGTGTTGTCGAATCCATCCCGCCTGAGAGAAGACACACTGCTTTTTTCATTATCGCACTCCCAGAACTTTATGAAGCTGTATCTGCACTGTCACCGGCAAATCCCGTTCCAGCACAGTATCTGCGATCATCCGCATATCTGAACCTTCGGCTGGTGAGAAGATAATGAGTGCATCAATCCGGTGGTCGTGGAGAATCTTCTCGGCATACAGAATATCCTCCCCGTTACTTATTACGAACTTGACGACATCCTCCTCCCGGAGGTTTGCGAGAAGGTTCAGGTCGGAAATTTCGCCTGAAGAAGGACACTTTACATCCATACAGACTGTGGCATAGGATAAAAGTTCTTTAAATTCGATGGTTCCGTTTGTCTCAATTGAGATCTCATAGCGCTCACCAGCCAGACATTCCAAAAGAGGGATGAGATTCTCTTTCTGCACCAGTGGTTCGCCGCCGGTGATACAGATTCGACGGCAGCCAAGGGTTGTTATCTGTCTGACAATTTCTTCGGTCGATATCTCTGTCCCGGCACCTGCACTTCTGGCATACTGTGTATCACACCAAGCGCAGTTTAGGTTGCAACCTGCGAGGCGCAGGAAGGTAGCAACCTGTCCCTGTGCTCGTCCTTCGCCCTGAAGGCTTTTGAAGATCTCAACCACTCTCATGTTATTATCACCCGAATGATCCTGAAAATTTTTGATTAATAACTAACTTCGGCATAGGAGCTGGTGGACTCCCAGACCCGGATTTTTGTGACAGCGATGGAACGCTTTTCCTGCCCGCACTCTGTGTTGATCTCATCGGCTATCAGGCGCGCCAGTAGTTCTGATGTCGGATCGCCGGTTGTAGTAATGACCCTCTGAAATGTGGAGAGGACCGGCACCATCGGGTCTTCGTGGTTGAGGATAATCTGGTGATCAAAACGGTTGATAATCTGTTTGAGAACGTTGTAGTCCACCAAAATCTGTGTCATTGGATCGACTTCGCCTTCCAGCCAGACCTCAACCCTGAACTGATGGCCGTGAATCCGGTTGCACTTGCCTTCGTAATGCAGCAGGCGGTGGGCGGATTCAAAGTAGACTTCTTTGTATAATTTATGTAGCATCTGTCTACATATTTCTCCCACAGACCACTTCTTCTCTTGGGTGGTGGCAGACCGCGCACGCAGGTTTTAATATTGTGACGAACTCATATATAAGAAGAAATTCGGTATTGCGTGACAGCGGCGGTGAGGCACAGGCAGGGTTAATCCTGACCTGAAACTCCATGCGGGCAGATCTCTTCACATATATTTTTGTGTGCGTGGTTGTCTCACCTGTCATAATAGGTATCAGTTTCGCGCGAAATCGCTTGGTTTCCTGTTCACAGGGAACCAATTCATATGCCATACCACAACGTGGGGGTATCTCAAACATGGGAAATGGAAAATTTGCAGCCCGTAAATGTAAACGGAATTCAAAAAATAGTCGCTGGCGCGATGTGAACTATTCACGGCGCCAGTTAGGTCTTGACATTAAGTCCGATCCTCTCGAAGGCGCACCGCAGGCTCGCGGAATTGTGCTTGAAAAGGTCGGTGTCGAGGCAAAACAGCCGAACTCAGCTATCCGGAAATGTGTTCGTGTACAGCTGATCAAGAACGGCCGTCAGGTCACAGCGTTTGCTGTGGGCGACGGTGCCATCAACTTCATCGATGAACACGATGAAGTCACCATCGAAGGTATCGGTGGACGTCTGGGCCGGTCAAAGGGAGATATTCCTGGTGTCCGTTTCCAAGTAATCGCCGTCAATAGTGTCTGCCTTCGTGAAATGGTCACTGGCAGGAAAGAGAAACCAAGGAGATAATCACCATGGCAGAAGAATTTACCAAAGCTCCTGTCGCTGAAGAGATTGGGGTTACTGAGGCAGAGACCACAGAAGCACCGGAAAAAACCGGCCCGAAGTATTTACTCTTTGGACGCT
>Ga0222681_1000386_pt1 | contig 15705 bp, 12 predicted proteins | sample AntAcemetage1006_FD_179844 | JGI IMG/M metagenome (GOLD analysis project Ga0222681, IMG submission 179844) | Saline water microbial communities from Ace Lake, Antarctica - #1006 | ecosystem: Environmental > Aquatic > Non-marine Saline and Alkaline > Saline | place: Antarctica: Ace Lake... | reverse complement strand
TGAAAAACGGGTTGAAGATCTGAGGAATCAGGATTTTAACGCATATACACTGGATATTGAAGATCATGATTTTCTTGAAAATATTCCTAAACCTGAATTTGTTTTTGTTTTAAGCCACTTGGATGCCGCAAATATTGCTGCGGTGAAAACTGTTAAGAAAAATCATCCCAACGCCTATGTCATTGCCCGGTCAGGAGACCCCATCTCTAACCGGCGTTTAGAAAAAGCAGGTGCTGATATTGTGATGAATCCGCAGGAGGTCTTTGCCCAGACCGCGCTGCGGTACATCCATAAACTTCGCTCTTCGCGTATGGCACGTCGTCTCAATTCTATGGTGTCAGGATGGGAGGGCACGCTGGGAATTGTTGTTCATACCAATCCGGATCCTGACGCCATCTCAAGTGCTATGGCACTCTGCGCCATTGGGCAGGCGGCAAGCGAAGGGAAACTCAAATGTGTCATCCTCTATGATGGGAAGATTGGACACCAGGAAAACCGTGCATTTGTAAATCTACTGGATATTCAGATGGATCCGGCCACCGAGGAGTCGATTGCGGCCTGTTCGTACCTTGCGCTGGTAGACTCCTGTCGTCCGGGAGCGAACAATGTGCTCCGTCCTGACACACGCGTGAACATCATTGTCGACCATCACAAGGCACCGGAAGATGCCGGACCCGCGGATGCCGATTTTGTTGACATCCGTCCCAGTGTTGGTGCCACGGCATCGATAATGAGTCAATATTATCAGGAACTTGACATTCAGGTGGATACGAAGGTGGCAACGGCGCTGATGTATGGTATTCGTGCAGACACCCTGAATTTCAGTCGCCATACGACTCCTTTGGATTTACATTACGCCGCGTTTCTCCTACCTCTTACCGATGAAGACCTCCTCGAACAGATCTCGTCGCCGTCGATGTCGCAGGAGACGCTGGACGTTTTCGGGGACGCAATACGCAGTAAAAAAATCATCAGTGGGTATCTCTTCTCCGATGTGGGGTATGTGAGAAACCGTGACGCCCTTCCGCAGGCGGCAGACCTGCTCATAAAACTTGAGGGTGTCAACACGGCACTGGTATACGGCATCACCGATGAGCAGATCATCATGTCGGCCCGGAACAAAGATATCCGCATGAATGTCGGTAAGGTGCTTGCCGAGGCATTCGATGGGATGGGCAGCGCCGGGGGACACGCCAGTATGGCCGCCGCTGCTCTCCCCCTCTCCTTTTTCTCACTTGTCAAAGACAAGGAAGAACTTCTTTCACTGATTATTGAACCCATTCTCGGTCGCTTTATGGAACTGGTGGGCATCGGCGAAGAGGAGACCAATGAAATTTGAGGACTGGGAACCTTACTATCTCTCAATTTTAGATTATTTCGGCTTCGACCGTGCTGGCGATGAGGAAGCAGCACACATTCTGGCTGACCTCATAGAACGGGATGATTTTTCTCTTCTCCGGGAGATGATACAGGATCTGGAGGTAACGGTCTGTGGGAATGCGCCCTGCCTGAAAAGAGAACTGGATGGTATTGCCGGCAGCACGATTCTGGCGGCTGATGCGGCGGCAGACGTGCTCTATGCTGCAGGCATCCGTCCTGATGCCGTTTTCACGGATCTTGACGGCGCTGAGGAGTCTTTTCTTGCGATGAATGAGGAGGGGACGGTGATGGTCATTCACGCCCACGGCGACAATATTCCGCTTCTTCGTCGCTGGGCACCCCGCTTTACGGGTCCTGTTATCTGCACCACTCAGGCGGCGCCATTTGGGCACTGCTATAACTTCGGCGGATTTAGTGACGGTGACCGCCCGGTCTTCGCTGCCGAAGAATTTGGAGCGGCAACGGTGACGATTCTTGGCTTTGACCTTGACGATGACAGCGTCGACCCCATAAAGCGGGGGAAACTCCGGGTCGCACGCCGTCTGCTGGGTATGCTTGGATACGATCTATGAGCGGGAACGCCTGGATTATCGATGGGTATGTGGACGAGCCCGCCTGTTTTGGGGTGCCGCCGTACATTTCTCCGTATATCCGCACCTGTGCCGGTGTGCTCCGGGAATCCGGCTACGTAGTGAATTATACCACGATAGACGTTCTTCGGAAGAAACCTGTTCTTTTTAGTGAGATTGGCGCTGCTCAGGTTGTTCTCGTGATCGCTGGCATGACGGTGCCGGGAAAATATCTGGGAGGCACCCCGGCAAAACTCACCGAGCTCAATCAGATTGCTGTCGCCTGCCCCGGTGCCATGACCTGCATCGGCGGTCCGGTGACCTTCGGATACGCAAAGGAGGGCGGGACCCGAGGAGAAAAACAGGGATTTGAGGGCTATGATGTGGTTCTTGAGGGTGAGGTCGCCGCAGCACTTTTCCATGCCCTGCAGGACACACCAAAGCCGGGAGTTCTGAATTATGATAACCTCGACCGCTGGAGTGTGGCAGGTGCCTCGATAATCAAAGAGCATCCGTGGTATCCTCACATTCTCTGTGAGCTGGAGACCGCCCGGGGCTGTTCGCGGTCGGTGACGGGTGGGTGTGGGTTCTGCACTGAATATCTGTACGGCGCTCCCCAACACCGCAGCGTGGCAGGTATTGCTGCTGAGGTCGCCGCTCTCTCTGAGGCAGGTGCCCGTCACTTCCGTCTTGGCCGGCAACCAGATATCCTGACCTACGGGACGACCGGCAGAGCGGAATTTCCAGAGCCCGACCCTGCAGCCCTTGAAGATCTGTTTTCATCAGTCCGCCGGGCAGCACCGGAACTGAAAACGCTGCATATTGATAACGTCAATCCCGGCACCATTTCCCATCATGAAGAAGCCTCACGGGAGGCACTCGCCGTCATCGTCAGGTATCATACGCCCGGAGATGTGGCAGCGTTCGGACTGGAAAGCGCAGATCCGACAGTAATTGGAGCAAATAATCTCAAGGCTTCACCCGAAGAGGTGCTACGTGCCATCACCATCGTGAATGAGGTTGGCGGTGTTCGTGAGGATGGTATCCCCCATCTGCTTCCTGGTCTGAATTTTGTGTGTGGTCTTGCCGGTGAGACCGCCGCTACCTACGAGAAAAACCGGGCGTTTCTTGAGGATGTGCAGCGACAGAATCTGCTCGTCCGTCGGGTTAATATCCGCCAGCTCATGCCGTTTGAGGGCACAAAGGCCTACGAAGAGAACACGCTGGGGCAGTATGACCGGGAGTTTCGGGCGTTTAAGGCATGGGTCAGAGACTCGTTTGACACGCCGATGCTTGCGCAGGTGTATCCGGTCGGCACCGTGCTTCGGGATCTTATGGTGGAGACTGAAGGCCCCCTCTCACTTGCCCGTCAGTTTGGGTCGTATCCTATCCGTGCCGGGATTCCGCTGCCTCTGCCACGGTGGACTATGCTTGATGGCGTGGTCGTTTCCCATGGCGCACGCTCGGTAACGGTATTGCCAGTGCCCATTGATGTGAATCACCTCTCGCAGAAGGCGCTGCGCTGGCTACCTGGCGTTGGCAAAAAAAAGGTTGGCATCATCCTTGCAAAACGGCCCTTTGTGGACGGTTCTGCCTTTCAGGCCGTGGCAGGGGAAACACCGGTTGATGAGTTTCTGAATTTTTCCTGAGTGGTTTTTCCGGTTTTTATTCCGGTACCCTGTCTCACACGCCCCTGAGTTCAATCACCCGGAAGATATCACTGCGGGTTACAATGCCCACGAGGGTTCCTTCAGTACTTACCACCGGAATCCGGCCGATATTCTCTTTTGAAAGCATCATCATCGCATCCCTGAGTGGCTCAGTCGGCAGGATCGTGTGCAGACTGGTGCTCATGACGTCTTTGACCTGCAGGGCTTCACGGTCAACGGGTGGCGCTTTGTGTAGATCGGCGAGGGTAATCATGCCAATAAGCCGCCCCCGTTCGACCACTGGGAAACCGAGGTGATGTGACCCGTTCATCTGATCGATAATCTCGTGCAGGGGACGGGTCTTTTCGACGGTAACAACCGGCGCTGACATTGCATCCTGCACCGTCACTCCTTCCAGAAGCACGGTGGTTTTTGTCATCTCAGCCTCCTGACCTGCGGCGATATAGATGAAGACCGCTATGATGATCAGAATCGGGCTTAAGAGGATGAATGCGACGATGCCGAAGAGGACCGCAAATATTCTGCCTATCTCAGCGGCGATTTGTGTTGCTTTCGTTATTGGCATTTTTCTTGCCAGAAGTGCCCGTAACACCCGTCCGCCGTCCATCGGGAAGGCCGGGATAAGATTGAAGAGGAAGAGCACGATGTTGAGAAATCCGAGATAGCCGAGGATATAGAAGATCAGACCGGCCCATGCTGGGTTTGATATGAGGTGGAGTGCGCCAAAGGCAGCGCTGCAACAGATGACGCCTATGAGCAGGCTCGTGAAGGGTCCGGCAAGGGCGGTGGGAAGTTCCTGTTTGGGGTCGGCACCCATATCGCCGATCTGAGCAAGACCCCCGAGAATAAAGAGGGTGATACGTTCAACCTCGATACCACCACGCTGCGCAACGACCGCGTGCCCGAGTTCATGCAGTAAAACGCCCACAAACAGCGAGAGTGCGACGAACAGACCCAGCAGATATCGCATTATGGTGCCAGTGACGAGCGAGAGATCGATGGGTGCAGAAAGCCCGAAGATGTCCTCCAGAAAAATGGCTGTAAACTCAATCTGGCTTCCGATAAGGACGGCAAAGACAGGAATGATAAGAAGCAGTGAGAAATGCAGGTACACCGGAATCCCGAAGACAGAACCGATTCGTACTGAGCCCTTCATTGGAAAGAGTATATTTTTATTCTTTAAGTAGTATACTTTCAGTCGAGAACCATGAAAACCCCTGTAACTGAGCTTTTTGGAATGAAAGTCTATACCGATGACGCTGTCTATGTCGGGGAGATCGATGATGTGGTCCTGAATGTGGATACCAAAAAGGTGGAATCCCTCGCAGTCAGCAACCTCAACGGGGACGTTGGCGAACTAAAAAACCATAAAGGCATAAAAATCCCATATCGGGTGGTCCGGGCAGCGAAGGATATTATTATCATCCGCCATGTCCGGGGTCTCTTCGCCACTGAGAACGAAGAAGTGATCTAAGGCATCTACCCTGTTTTTTTAAAACCTGTCTCAAATATTCATTCCACACATGTTTTTTTAATGTGCCTCGCCTATGTTAGCATAGCAGGAGCATTCTGATTTGATAATGAAAGAGCGTGAACTCTTCAGTGGTCTCGCCGCCGTCCCGCCGGTCATGCTTCGTCTTGACGGTAGGGCATTTCATCAGCTGACGGCCTCACAGCAGTTCAAAAAGCCCTATGATACACGATTCTGCAAGGCGATGGCAGATACTGCCGTAGCATTTCTGGAGAAGAGCGGGCTTGAGCCGGTCTTTGCTTACACCTTTTCAGATGAGATCAGTCTCTGCTTTACCGAACTTCCGTTCAGGGGCCGGGTGGAGAAACTGGACTCGGTCTCAGCTTCCTTTGCAGCGAGTGCTTTCACACTTGCCCTCGGCGTGGACACCCCGCTCTCCTTTGATGCCCGTGTTATCTTTCTGGAGTCCGGGCAGGTTGCTGACTATCTCGCCTGGCGGCAGGCGGAGGCGTGGCGCAACCACAGCAACGCCTGGGCGCAGCAGATCCTGATACAGGGCGGGCTCACGTCGCAGCAGACAGCCAAAAAACTGAAAAATATGAAGACCGCTGCACTGCACGAACTCTGTTTTGCGCACGGCATCAATCTTGCCCAGACCCCTGCCTGGCAGCGCCGGGGCATTCTGGTCTGCAAAGAAACCTACGAGAAAGATGGGTATAATCCTCTCACCGAAGAAACGGTACGGGTGAACCGCAACCGCGTCGTTGTGAAGACAGATGTTCCACTATTTTCTGAAAAAGAAGGAAAGGACCTGGTTGATTTATTGCTTGGCCGGTGAGATGGCAATCGTCATCGGCACGCCTTCCACTTTCCATTCCTGAGAAAGGGCAGCAGATTCGGGCACGGTCCAGATAAGTTCTGATGCCCGGACTTCTTTTGCAATATTATCGGTCCACGGCAGAAGGAACCCGGCTGTTTTTTCGTCGCCGACAGTGATTCCCACGATAATATAGTCTTCAACATTGAGGTCGAGCTGACGACGCATCTCCTGAATCCGCCGGATGACCTCACGGGCGTAACCTTCTGCCATGATTTCTTCATCAAGAGTTACATCCACGCAGACCGTTGCATCAGACATCGCTGCTGAGAATACGCCTTCCGGCAGTGCCTCGTGGAAGTTGACGTGTGATGCGGTGATTTCATAATCGCCAACGGTAGCTTTTCCTTCTGCCTCAATCGCTGTTTTCAGAACAGTGACATCGGTGCTCTCGATCGCCGCTTTTATCTTCGGACCCTCTCTGCCAAATTCCGGCCCGATTGCCCGCATGTTTGCTTCAGCAGACCATGCCATCCTGTCCCAGGTGCCTCTGACGACGGTGACCTTCCGGCTGTTCGCACGGTTTTTGCAGAGGTCCTGCATGGCCTCAACCGCTGCTGCCACTCCATCTGAGTCGGTGAGCACCAGAGTCTCACAGACTGGCCAGCGCAGTTTGCGTTTTCCCTCCTGCCGGGCGGTTGCAACTGCCTCGTCAAAGGATCGGATGATAGCCATCCGGGTTTCGAGCTCTTCGTCAACAAGCGTAACGTCACCGCTCCACCAGTCCAGCATGTGCACACTTGCCGGGTCACCCTCTACGCGAAGGTTCTGGTATATTTCCTCGGCAATATGCGGGGTAACCGGCGCCATAATCGTGATAAGGCGGCGCAGCACGAAGTACATCGTTTCGTAGGCCTGCCGTTTCTCAGGCGCGTCCTCGTCCAGCCACATCCGGGGCCGGACAAGCTGAACGTACCAGCGTGAGATATCTTCGAGGATTGCATGCACCATAGCGCGCGTTGCTTTGTGCAGGTTGCAGACCGCAAATTCCTCATCGACGGTTGCGCCCAGTGAAGCGATGCGGGAGATGATCCAGCGGTCCTCGTCCGGCATCTCACTCAGGTGTGCCTTGATATATTCGCCGTTCCAGACGCCGTCTGTTGTCTCCGGGGTAAAGGAGTCGAGGATCATATAGGGCAGCGGGAAGCGGTAGACGTTCCAGAGAATATTGACCGCCCGGTTGGTGGTGCGGATGCCTTCCCAGTTAAACTTCAGATCATCCCACGGCGCCGAGGCTGAGAGGATATAGAGACGCAACACATCGACGCCGGTCTTCTCGACGACCTCTTCAGGGGAGACGACATTGCCGAAGGACTTGCTCATCTTGCGACCCTCGGCATCGAGCGCGAATCCGTGCATCAGCACCGACTTGTACGGGGCACGGCCGAAGTTGATGACCGAGGCACCCAGCTGGGAGTAGAACCATCCACGGGTCTGATCCTGTCCCTCGGTGATGAAGTCTGCCGGCCAGAGCCGGTTGAACTCCTCAGATTTCCCGGGGAAGTGGATGGTCGCCCAGGATGCCATTGCTGAATCGAACCAGACATCGAAGATATCCTCCACCCGGTGCATCACACCGCCGCAGGAACAGGGCATGGTAATCTCATCTACGTAGGGCCGGTGCGGGTCGGTAAGCGTACTTCCGGCAGCTTCGTTTAATTCCGCCATCGTCCCAAAGACCCGGTGATTCTCGCAGGTATCGCACTGCCAGACCGGAATCGGAATACCCCAGTACCGCTGCCGGGAGATGCACCAGTCACGGGCGTCTGCCACAAAGTCGTGGAACCGGGCACTGCCCGCCCAGTCCGGATACCAGGTGACCTTCTCGATCTCACCCAGCATCGTCTCTTTGATCTTCGGCACGGCAAGGAACCACTGCTCGGTTGCAATCGAGATAATCGGGGTCTTGCAGCGCCAGCAGTGACCATACCGATGCACAATTCTCCCGGAATGGAGGAGGTAGTCACCCAGTGCCTCAAGAACGGCGGGGTCGGCGTCTTTTACGAAGGTGCCTGCGAAGATACCGCCCTCATTCGTGAACATTCCGGCACTGTCGACGGGGCAGGGGGCAGCGAGTCCTTCTTTCAGACCGACGAGGTAGTCGTCCCACCCGTGTCCGGGGGCGATGTGTACCATGCCGGTATTTTCAAGGGTGACGTAGTCTGCTGCGACGACCCGGTGCTCGATATCACGCTGGAGGGGCACGGTGTCCACGAGGGGTGAATCATAGATGGTGCCAACCAGATCGGCGCCGGTTTTGGTCTCAAGAATGGAAAAGTCCTGATAGCGTCCTTTGCGCAGCACTGCCTCGACGAGGGGTTCGCCGATCCAGAGAATCTCTTCCACGCCTTCTTTGACAGCTTTCACCCGTGCATAGGTGAAGTCGTCTTTGACCGCGACGGCCACGTTGGCCGGCAGTGTCCATGGGGTTGTGGTCCAGATAAGGAGGTATTCGTTCTCGCGTCCCCGGATAGGAAACTTCACGAAGATTGACGGGTCTTCCTCGTCCCAGTATTCTACCTCAGAGTCGGCGATGGCCGTCTCACAGCGGGGACAGAGGTTAACAACCCGGTTGCCGCATTCAAGGAGGTTCTTCTCATCTGCCTGTTTCAGGGTCCACCATGCCGCTTCCACGTATTCGGGTGTCAGCGTCTGATAGGGATTATCAAAGTCCATCCAGATCCCAAGGGCCCTGAACTGGTCACTCATGATCTCCTTGTGGGTGATGGCGAAGTCCTTGCAGCGCTCAATAAAAGCTGAGATGCCGTATTCCTCGATATCTTTCTTATTTTTGAACCCAAGTTCGTTCTCAACCCGGACCTCAATGGGCAGGCCGTGCATGTCGTATCCGGCACGGTCGGTGACGTTGAAACCCTGCATCCGCTTGAAGCGCAGAATCGTATCCTTGATTATTTTATTCCAGGCGGTTCCGAGGTGGATGTGGCCGGTTGTATAGGGTGGACCATCCACAAAAAAGAAGTCCTTTCCTTCTGCCCGTGCTGCTTTGACCTTCTGGTAGGTCTCGTTTTCAACCCAGTACTGCCGGACTGCCGTCTCGACCTCACTGCCATTCCAGTTTCCTGTCACCTCTTTCACGAAAGAATCCCCTTAAACGAGTTATTGTCCTATTAATTGAGTCGTCAGTGAAGAAAAGGTATTGGGAGTGGTCCGGGAGTATCACCCAGTTCTGTCTGAGCTGCCCTGTTCTTTATGCCTGATGACACCAGATACTCAGAAGAAAACGGTTTGCTGGTGTGGACACAAAATGGCAGAAACTCGGGAAATACACGAAGAAGAGTTGGAAAAAGAGCCGGAAGAAGAACTGAAAAAAGATCAGCCCCGTCTGCAGATTGGGGTGATCGGTGCGGGAGAGTGTGGCGCAGAAGTTGGTGCCTGTGCTGAAGAGACCGGCCGGCTGATCGCAGTATTCGGTGCCGTGCTTGTCTGTGGTGGTAAAGGGGGTGTGATGGAGGCCGCGTGCCGGGGGGCACAACAGGCCGGTGGCCTTACCGTCGGTATCCTGCCCGGCTACGCTGGCGAAAACGCATTTTGCACCGTCCGGGTCGGCACCGGACTGGGTGTGGCACGAAACGCTGTTCTCGTCGGCTCGTCTGATGCGCTGATTGCCATCGGCGGGCGACACGGTACGCTCTCGGAGATTGCCATGGCACGGGTGCTTGGAAAAGAAGTATTTGGGCTTAACACCTGGGAGATTGACGGCGTGGTCGCCTGCAAAACGCCTGAAGTGGCGGTCAGGTCTGCACGCGACGCAGCACGCCGGTCTCTTCTGTCCGGTACCCGCCCATTGAGGTGAGAATCTCTTTGAAGGCGTCAGACTGAATGGTGGCAAGAAGTGACTGGAGGCGTGTGTCCTCTTCGAGCATCACAGCGTCGATTGCCAGTTCGTAGCGCTCGGTGCCCACCGGAACAAAGGACAGGCCAAGAGCTTTTGCCACACTAAAGACACCGAGACCGCAGTCGGCCTCGCCGGTCTTTACCGCAAGACCCACGCCGAAATGGGTGGTGAACTCCCGTTCGTAGCCGGAAATGTCGGCACCGGTTTTGTTCTGCTCTTTGAGAAGATATTCCAGCAGAATCCGAGTGCCTGACCCTTTCTGGCGGTTGACAAACGAGTGACTGAAAATATCGTCAAAGCTAAGTCTGTCCCGTGAAATGACGCCCTGTTCACGTTCGGCAACACAGCAAAGGACAATCTCTTTTTCTTTCAGATAGCGCTGGAGATAGGATCTATTGTAGTCACCACTTTCATCCAGAAGGTGCATCGGTGCTGCATGGCAGACACCTTTCTTTAGTGCCAGAATGCCGCCCATGCTGCCGGTGTGGGTCGGATACACTGAAACACCCTGCGGGCCGAGCAGGTTGCCAAGATGATCCACTGCCGGGTCGTGACTGCCGGTGATAAGAAGTGCCTGTTCTGCCTCGTGGTGCGGAACCAGAAGCTTTCCTTCGAAGGTCTCTCCGGCCATTATTCCTTCTTTTCCGGAAGGAATCCGGAGATAGGCATTTGCCCGCACAAGACTCATCTGCACACCGGCGCCACGTGACTGCGGGACCGCGACCCACTTTTCACCGACCTTCCCTGCCGAGAGGAGCACGAACTCGTCAGTGCCGATACTGGAGTCAAGGGTTGTCGTAATTTCAGTTTCGATTGTCTCTGGACGCGGGGGCTGAAGGCCGCAGGCGTCACAGAGGTCGGTTACCAGTTCACGAAGTATCGTATACGCGGCAAGCGGATAGCCCGGCATCCCTATCACCGGTGTGTCGTCAATTTCGCCGATGATTACTGGTTTTGCGGGTTTGATGCCAACTCCGTGAATGTGCACCGTGCCCAGTTCTTCGATGAGGGTTGCTGTATAATCGTGGGTGCCTTTTGACGAACCGGCTGAGATAACCAACACATCGTTCTCCCGGATGCCCTGCTCGATGGCGGCACGGATCTGTTCTGGTTCATCCGGCACAATGGGATAATTTTTTGGCGTGGCGCCGAGCGATTGCAGATAGGCGACAGCCATGTACATATTGCTCTCGGGCACCTGCCCCGGTGCCGGGCGGACGCCTGCCGGTACGAGTTCGCTTCCGGTTGGCAGCAGACCTACTCTTAGATCAAGAACGTCCACCTCGGCAATGCCATAGGCGACGAGAGCACCGATCTCAAAGGGCCGGATGCGGTGTCCTGTCGGAAGAATCATCTCCGATTCGCCGATATCCTCGCCAACGGGCCGGATGTGCTGCCAGGGAGCTGCTGCGCTTCTGATGATATAACCGGTTTCGACAATGACCACATCTTCGATCATGATAACGGCATCAAAGCCTTCCGGTACCAGATTGCCGGTATTTACCCGCACTGCGTCATACAGTGTGACGGGTTTTTGTTCCGATGCGCCATGTGTCTCCTGACTATGCACGGCAACGCCGTCCATTGCCGAGAGGTGGCGTTCGGGGACCGAAAATGCCGCAAAGATCGGTTTTGCCGTTATTCTCCCGGCAGCTTCTGCAATCGGTACACGGATGCTTCGGCCGGAGGGTGCCATGTTGCGCACGGTCTCCTTTGCTGTTTCAAGAGTTACCAGATGGAAGTATCGGGTTCCTACCATACAATCACCTCAACGTCATCTCCTGTTTCATATCCTTCACGTTCTGCCGGAACTCTCAGAAGTCCCTGCGATCGGATCAGCGTATTTAAAAGCCCTGATTTCCCGAAGAGGGGGCGGGCTCCGTCCGGTTCAAGAGCCATGCGAATATAATCCTCACGTCCGCGTGCGGATGGCACATTTTCGGCGAGCACCACCGTTCTGGTACGCTGTTCTGCTCTTTCGCCGGTTGCCCGGTGCAGAAGATCAGCGACGAGAGCGATAAGGACTACGTAGGCAGAAGCAGGGTGACCCGGAAGCCCGATGATGGGTACTTTCCCGGCGCGGCCGATGATTGTCGGTTTCCCGGGTGCAATCGCAACCCCATGAACCAGCACCTCGCCCATCCCGGCAACCGTATCGGCGCACATATCACGGTCGTCCTTTGAACTGCCACCAGAAACGAGCACGATGTCGCACTCGGCGACCGCTGTTTTCAGAGCATCGTGCAGGGCGTCCCTGTCGTCTCGTACAATGCCATACGGCCGTGGTATTCCGCCTTGGTCGGTCACAAACCCGGCGCAGAGATAGGTATTCGCATCCCGCACCTGTGCCGCTACCGGCTTTTTGTCGATGGTGATGAGTTCGTTTCCGGTTGAGATGATGCCCACGATTGGTTGTCGGCTCACAGTGACATCTGCCACGCCGTTTGCTGCGAGCACACCACAGTGGCGGGACGAAAGTTTCGTGCCCTGAGGGATCAGCACATCGCCGGTTGAAAAATCCTCACCGCGGGAAATCCAGTTCTCTCCGGGTGCGAGGGCACGCTGTACCAGGATTTCGTCACCCACAACCTCACAGTATTCGATCATTGCCACCGCGTCAGCACCTTCCGGCAGCATGCCGCCGGTCGGGACGTAGATACATTCTCCTGCCTGAATCGCAGTATCCGGTTCTTCGCCCATCTGGATACGTCCCCGTGAGGTAAGCATCGCGGGCATACTTTCACTGGCGCCTACGGTGTCGCTGCTTAACAGGGCGTACCCGTCCACGACAGAACGGGAAAAACCGGGAATGTCCGTTGCCGGAACGGTGTCCTCTGCAAGAATCCTGTTCTGACTGTGTGCAAGGGGAACGTTTTCGGTCGGCATCGCGGGTGCAATGCCGGTGATGACTTTTCGGGCATCATCGACCAGGATCACATCCAGAAAAAAGCTCATAGAATATCGGTGCCTTTCTGCTGTATTCTGGTTACTTGAAGCAACCGAGCTGGCAGGCACGAATCTTGATTCGTGGGTCGTGGGTGTTGCAGAATCGTGCAATCGTTGCCTTCTCAATGCCGCATTTCTCACAGATGGCAAAAGCCTGATCACAGCGGATTTCGTTGGTGATCCCAAACTCTTTGAGTGCCTGTTCAATCTGTTCTGATGAATCCATAGTATAAGTTGTAAGGTTTATGTTGACATATTGGTTATGATAGAAACATGTGTGAAATTACTATTTCAGATGTGGTTGAGGAAAATGGGATTGTTATTTAACATGAAAATGCCATTCTCATTTTCATCAAACAGTGCCTGAAATATTCATTTCATGCACGTTTTTCAGAAGATCATAATAGGATCATATCAGGGAATAAAAACCAACAGGTACGGCAGGAAGGCAATAAATAATGAAGATTGCACTGGTATACTCGGTGCTCGACCCGGCAGGCCTCACCATCAAAGACCATCTCAGAAGAAAGCTTTCTGCCGGTGCGCAGGATGCCGGGCCGTTTCAGTGGGGAGGACACGCTCTCTTTTTTCATGAAGTGCCCGGCCGGCTCATTCATGAAGACGGGCTTGACGCTGCCTGCGATGCTGATCTGATTCTTTTTATTTCACGCCACACCAGCCAGAATCCGTTTCCTGCTTTTACGGTTCATGTCACCGGCAATTATCGTGACGCGGCACTTGGGGGCTCCCCTCAGATGCTTTCACAGGCGGCCCCGTCCTGGATGCACGCAATCCTGCGGCGCCTTGCTGTCCATGCCCCGGAGGGCTACCGGGTCAGCTACGAAGTGACCCATCACGGGCCCACTGACCTTCAGACGCCCTCCTGTTTTGTCGAGATTGGCAGCACTGAGACAGAGTGGACTGATAATGAGGCCGGGAACGCCGTTGCCACATCCATTCTGGAGGCAATAGCATCCGGACCAGGCGAGACGATCTCCTTCATTGGCTTTGGCGGAAATCATTATGCAGCGCGTGAAACGGCCATTGCTCTTGGTTCCCGGGGAGCATTCGGGCATATTGCCCACACTCGTGAAACCGGCGAGCTGGATTTGGCTATGATCCGGCAGATGGCTGAAAAGACCGGCGCTGTCGCCGCATATATTGACAAAAAGGCACTGCCAAAGGAGGTCATACGCCATCTTATGGAATGCATAACAGAACTCGGTCTTCCCCTGTTACGTGAGGGTGAAATCACGGGTCTCGGTGATCTTTCCTGGGAGACCTATCTGAAGGTTCGTGCTGTGGCGGAGGAAACCTGTCCCGGTGGATCTGTCTCCATTGGCAATCTCACAGGGCATGGACTGCCGGTTTGTTTCACCCTGCAATCAGATCTTCTGGAGATGGCCCTGCGTATGGATCATGAAACAGTTGAACGCACGGCAGACCGGCTGCCGCTTGCAACTATCATAAATTCACAGGGGAGCAATTCATCTGTTTTTATTACCTATGATCCGTATAGATTACAAATGATCCATGATTTAATATCGCTCTGCGTGAAAATCATAACTAGTGATCCATCGGTAGCCGTCAGAAACGACGATCTGGTGATCAGACGGAAGCGGTTTGACCCCGGGAAGGCAGTTGCGCTCGCAATTCCCAAGGGTCCGCTTTTCGGAAAACTGGCGGCAGGGCATTCGGTTACCGTGGACGGAAAGGAGATTACTCCTGCTGACGTGTCAGCGACCGGGACGACGGTAATTTCTGTGCCTGGACTGGAGAGATATCTATGATGAAATCGATTGTTGAAGAAGCACTTACCCGGGCTCAGGAAGAAACCGAGAACGGACTTATTGTCGGCTCTATGCAGGACGACCCTGCTCTCGAGGAAATCCTAAAAGAGCTCCAGACAAAAATCACCGTAGTTGGTTGTGGTGGCGGCGGTTCAAATACTGTCTCACGCATGTTCGAAGAGGGCATCAACGGTGCAAGCCTTGTTGCTCTGAATACCGATGCTCAGCATCTGATTAGGACGCAGGCAGACCAGCGGATTCTTATCGGCAAGACCCGGACCCGTGGTCTTGGTGCCGGATCCCTGCCACAGGTCGGTGAAGAAGCGGCACTCGAACAGGAAACAGAAATTCGTGCAGCCATCGCTGGCAGCGACATGGTCTTTCTGACTGTCGGTCTCGGTGGCGGTACCGGAACCGGTTCAGCACCAGTCATCGCACAGGCAGCACATGAAGAAGGCGCTCTTACGATTGCCATTGTGACCCTGCCATTTACTGCTGAAGGCGCTATCCGTATGGAAAATGCCGAAGCGGGCCTTGAAAAACTCCGCGAAGTGGCCGACACCGTGATCGTTGTCCCGAACGATCGTCTCTTGGAAATCGTACCCCGTCTTCCGCTGCACGCAGCCTTTAAGGTCTCTGACGAGGTACTTATGCGGGCAGTAAAGGGCATTACGGAACTGATCACAATGCCCGGTCTCATCAACCTCGACTTTGCTGATGTGCGCACCGTCATGGAACGCGGCGGCGTGGCAATGATTGGTATGGGAGAGAGTGACAGTGAAGACAAGGCAGCAGACTCAGTTAAGAAGGCACTGCGCTCACCACTTCTTGACGTGGACATTTCAGGTGCCGACGCCGCTCTCGTGAACGTCATCGGTGGTCCTGACATGACTATGGTCGAGGCAGAAGGTGTGGTACAGGAAGTCTATTCCCGCATTGACCCCGAAGCACGGATTATCTGGGGTGCCCAGGTAGATCCGGAGATGCAGGGCACGATGCGAACGATGCTCGTAGTAACCGGTGTCAGTTCACCACAGATCTACGGCAGAAATGACGTTGCACGGCGCCAGGCGCTCCAGGAAGAGTATGATATTGACTTTCTGAAGTGAGTTAACAGATTATGGATTTAAAAATCAACGAAGATTT
>Ga0222681_1000374_pt1 | contig 15883 bp, 5 predicted proteins | sample AntAcemetage1006_FD_179844 | JGI IMG/M metagenome (GOLD analysis project Ga0222681, IMG submission 179844) | Saline water microbial communities from Ace Lake, Antarctica - #1006 | ecosystem: Environmental > Aquatic > Non-marine Saline and Alkaline > Saline | place: Antarctica: Ace Lake... | reverse complement strand
GCATATTCATCAGTAGCGAGACGAATTCTTATATTGAATCCATCCCAACCCTCAAACGGAGGATCCTCTCCTCCTGGTTCTTCAATTGCACGGAACTGCTCGAAAGTCAGAACGCTCTTTGCATCGTGCGATAGCAGAATTGGAGGTGTGTCAAGAACCTGATACCAGTGATCGAGATAACCACCATTTGTACTTACAGTGGGATCGCCCATCCACCAGGACATACCGGTGCCGCCATATGCGTTATAGGTATCAATATGCCACATAGGAGGAGTTGCTGTTGCATCCCATGCAGTCCAATCAGGGGCTCCTGTTTCAAAATCTTCAAAGTATACTTCAGTCAAGTCTCTGCTTTTTGCCGGAGGTGCTACCATTGGTGATTCAGTTCCGGAAAGAACGGGTTGCTCATTAATATTCTGTACTTTAACCTCAATAGCTTCTGCAAACGCTATACCGGTCACAAGTACCAGAAGAGCAAAAATTGTTATTACCTTATTCATCTTTTCTCCTTTCAAATCGTCACATTTATAAGACGTTGATTATTTAATGAATTGTTACTTTCATGGAACAAAAGTAGGTTGAGTCAAGTTTTTTAAACCTTACTATTTATATGGAATCTTTATTAATAATAATATACATATAAAAATAAATAAAAAGAAAGGGAAGAAGGCGAACCTTCTTCCCTTGATTTATATGAGTTTCAACGCGAGTTACTTCATCAAGATCATCTTTTTGAGGAAGGTCTTGTTATCAGTTTCAAGTCTGTAGAAGTAGATACCGTTTGCAAGCTTCTTACCGTTCGCAGTACCATTCCAAACAACAGGATGTTCAGCACAAGGATCGAGATCTTCATCAAGTATGATGTCAACCAACTGTCCTTTTACGTTGTAAACAGACAGTTTTACATGAGACCTCTCTCTCAGACTGAAGTTGAAGGTTGTGGAGTGAAGCATTGGGTTCGGGAAGTTAGCATACAGACTGGTTTCTGTAACAGGTATTTCACCATTTGAGACTGTATCAGAGACAAGAACGGTAACCGGTATGATCACAGTACCGACATCGGGATCAGATATGATCTCGATGTTAGCATAGAGTATCTCACCAATGGAGTAGTCAACTGTGTTAAGGAACACACACAGTGTTGAGGTTCCACCAGCGGGTACTACCTCGAATGTAGGATCAATTGTGATCCATGGCTGTGTTACATCACCAGGAATAGCCAGGACAGTTACCTCGTGACCAAGTGGACCTAATGGACCAACAACCGTCGTATTTCCAGTTGAAGTATCCGCAATACGTAACTCACCCGAAGTACCATAAGCGGCGAGTAATACATTTCCACTTGCAGGATCCCAAGTTGCACCTTGAGCATAGTTTGCATCATATCCAAGAAGACCAACTTGTGTTCCGGCACCAGTTGTCTTGTCAATAGAAACAAGCACATCAAGAGCAATATCAACACCCCACATATTACCGGCACCATCTATTGCTGTTGCAATAATTCCATCAAAGCCGATAGGACCAATAAGTGTAGCTGTTACATTATCAGGATCAATTACATAAAGATTGGATTGATAGACATCTGTTTGGATACCATAAAGTGTTCCATCTGTAGGATCACGTGAGAAATCTGACCAAATCTGAGCACCAGTTGGTGGCAATGTTCCAGTCTGACTAAACGACCCATTAGAAACATCTAATGTGCCAAATAAGTTGGTTTCATAACACACAGTTGTAATAAAATCATTTACTCCTTCAAGAAAATCTCCTGCAAAGAATGATCCAGCTGTGATTGAACCAAGAGTCGTAAATGAAGCAGGAACATCAACATCGAACGATACAAGCTCATTGGCAGTAGCATCAACACCCCAAGCTGTAGAACCACGGAACTGAATCGGATTAGACGCGGAAGGAGTACCTGTAGGATCAGTGTCTTTTAGTAAGGAAATAGGATCTGTTCCGCGAGGATAATCCGGAGATGCTGGAGGTAATGAAATAGGGTTCTGACTAGGTATAATTATCATTGCATCCCATTCCAGAGGACCGTCACCATCGTTATCGATCGTAATATCAACCTGTATCGGTGTGGCTGGATCAACTGATGTATTGATCACCAGAGGATTTACCGTCATAACAGGAGCGGTGAGTGCGAAGTTCTGTGTAGTTGTCTGATCAACTACAATCAGCACATTATCCGCTACCTGAGGGTTATAACCGTCTGCTGTACATTCGACCGTGTAGTAACCTACCAGCATATCTTCAATTGTGTATACACCTAAAGCATTTGTGTAGGTTACATAGGTGTTCGCGATGATCTCAGCACCTTCGATCAGTACTCCACCAGTTGCTGCAGTAACAGTACCGGTAAGATCACCATATTCAGGATTACCAACCATTAATGTAACAGGAACTGTCACAGAAGGTACGCCTTGAGCTGATTCAAAGACAATATCACAGGTATGAATTGTACCTGCAGGATCATCACCAGCGTCAAATGTGACTGTTACGTCTTCAAATGCGCCATAAGGAGCAACAATACCAGCATTAGGATCAATTTCTATCCATGTCCAACTAGGACATAATTCCATTGCAAAGATCATGTCATCTGGAGTGCCTTGAGTCATACCTCCAAGGACTGCCATTCCAGGTATCAAATCAGTTGCAAAGAAAGCTCCACCAGCAATCTGGTCAGTTGAACCAGTCAATAATGGTACCACATAAGTTACACCAGTAAAGGAGTTGCTTGAAGTATCAAATTCAAAGAACGTTGTTTGAGGAGTACCGGATTGATCAAAAATCCAGAGCATTCCATTTATGTCATCCCAGGCCGCTCCGTAAGCTGCTGCTGCTAGAGTAACAGTAATACTTTCTAATAGAGTACCGTCCATTGAAATATGATGTATTGCGCTACCAAAATCCTTGGTGTAGAAAGAGTTGTCCAAGGGACAATAAGCTAAGGCACGAATACAGCCAGCAGCTGGATTTGTGAATAACAGTGTAAACGTTCCATCTGCTGGATCGATCTGCCATAAACCATACTCACAACCACCATAGAGATAAGTACCGTCAAAGGCAAGATCTCTAATACCCCAAGCAGTTGCTTGAGATGGTTGATCATAAGTCGCTAAGAGATTTCCAGCAACATCAAATTTATAGAGTTTGTTAGGATCGACACCAGAATTACCACCTGTAGCCCAGAAATAAGTACCATCAAATTCTGAACCAAGACATTGAGTTTCTCCTGCGGCTGCCGTTGCATCGAATTCAAGAACAATATCACCAGGATCACGTGTGCCAAAAACACCTTGAGTATAAGATTGAGATAATTCGTTTACTGAGCTGGTCTCAATTCTATCCACTTCTGATCCAAATTCCTCTATACTACCATTAACATTACCAGTGTAGTAATCAGAAAATAGAATTGCAGCACCCCAGTTAAGCGAGGCATTACCATTGTTGGTAACAGTAATGGTTCGCGTACTAGTTCCACCTACAGGTACTATTGCATCTGGGATTGAAGTAGGAGTAATATCCATAGTAGGATTACCAAGTACAACATCTAATACGGTGGTTTCACCAACCAGGATCTCTACACCTTCTAATAATATTGTAGAATATCCAGGTTTACTGTAGGTAATATCATACAAACCAACACGCATCGGGTCAATGGAGTAAAATCCATCTGCATCAGTATATACTGTGTTGTAGTCTGCATTATCTGCATCTACAGCAACACCTTCTACGGGAACTAAATCACCATCGGTTACGGTACCTTCTAATGCACCGTATTCTGGTGGCGAATCAAAACCAGTATACACATCATCTATATACCAGCCAGGATATATAACACTGCCATCTGAACCGAAGTGCCATCTAAATTTAACAGTATCGCCAAAATATGCACTAACGTCAAATGTAACTAACTCCCAGAATGCTTGATCGTGTCCACAGAATATACCTTCAGGATACAAAGGATTAGATGAGTTTGCTACACCAGGATAACCTCCCACAGGAGTGATGAGAGTCCATGTTGCACCATCATCAGTTGAGATCTTTACATTTCCACCGTCATATGATGCTTCAATATCATACCAATGCCAGAACATGAAATCGGGATCAAGAACCTGAATTTCCGGACTATCTAACGTGTAATTAGAGGAAACATTATAGGTTCCGCTTAAGTTAGTTGCCCAGAGTTTTACACCAGAATGTGCATTGCCAGGTCCTGAGGTCGGTTCACCCCATTGCCACTGACCAGTTCCAATAAATCCACCATCATCACTCTCGAAGTCTTCAATAGCTAGAATAATGGGGATTGCTGAATCATGGTTGGATTCTGCACCTTCTCCTTCATCGTATAGACCTCTTGCATAATACGTATACTCTGTTCCTACTGCAACAATATCATCAGTATATGTAAGAGTGTTCTCACCATCTACGTAGGCAACAAATCCTTTGTTTTCTTCATAGACATTATATCCAAGAAGGGTGAAATCTCTTGATAAAGTATTTGTATTAACCTTTTGATCGGTGGATACCCAGGTGATATTTTGATTGGTTACTGGATTGCGAGTTGGTTGATTGTGGGAGATTTGAGCAGGAAACACTTGAGCTTTTACTGGGGCATCTGTCTCATCAGCCAATATCCACAGATCCATAAGGAAGTCTCCAATGTCCGAAAGTAACATACCTGCATAGCTTGATAATGGACCAAAGTATGATAAACCATTAGGGCCAACATCGTCAGCATCTAAGTCGGGATAAGCATCGTCAAAAACATTACCCAAGGGCTCCATGAACACACCTACAAGACCGGTTTCGGAAATAGAACCAAGATCAATGCCATTTTCCCACTGGTCATCGCCTGTGGTTTGAAGACCTGTGATAACTGCTACTTCTGTATATGTATCCCAATCAACAATGTGAAGTGAATAATCCCAGATACCGGAAAGACCCCAAGATGAATGACGGAAGTCAAGTTGATCAAGAGTTACATTAGTATAACCGGAAACATCATACACAACACCATACCCATAGTCAAATGATTGGTAATAACCATTTGCAGGATTACCGTCATGCTGGATGAGTTCGTATAATACTTGTCCACCGCCACCACCACCGGTTTCTGGTTTATCCCAGTTAATTACTACTTCTTGGTTTGCACCTATTGCATCAAGATTACGAGGCGGAGGTCCATCAAACAGCATTTCTACATCAAGAAGTGTTACCCAATTCGGGCTTACATATATGCCCGGCCTAATGAGAGTTGCAAATCCATCTTTTTCAAATACAACATCATAAACACCTGATGCAATGTTAGGAAATTCATAGTAACCATACTCATCCGTATAGGTTACAAAGTTTCCTGCTGACACTTTTACACTATCAATCGGCTCGCCGGTTAGTTCAAAAGTAACTGTTCCTTGCAAGCCCAGAGCTGCTTCCAGATAGAAGAAAGTAAGTGGAATAGTCACGTCTGAAGCACCATAAAGGAGAGCATCATTATGAACAATAATGTCAGCAGTGTAAACGCCAGGATCAGTAAGACCGGTTTCATCGCAAGTTACAACACATGTTTGTATTGCTCCCTGTCCAATGATACCTGCAATGGGTTCTACTGTACACCATGCAGAACCAACACCGAGTTTGACATCATCAACGTACCAGTAATTGATATCGAATGAAATACCATCAAAGAACCAGCAAAGCTGTAGTTGATCGGAACCCATATCAGCATTATCAACTACAAGTTCCATAGTTTCCGGTCCGATGTGTCCTGTGGGTGAGACTGACCATACGGTATTCCATGTGGTTCCACCGTCACTTGTTGTTGCAACACCGACTGTAACACCATTAGCATAGTAATTTACGTAATGTTTAAATGTTAAATTAGCACTTGTATAACCTGTAGTATTGATTACAGGACTTATTATTCTTTGGAGTGCTGTTACGTTTGGACTCCAATAGAAGCGGGCTTCAGGAGGTGTCCCTCCTGCATAACTGGAATTATTAATACCCCAGTTTGTTCCACCACTTATTGTCCAGTCATCAGCATCGTCAAAGCCCGATTCATAAAGGGTTTCAACACCAGGTATAACAACTTCAATATCATACGTGAGATCTTCGCTTCCGGTTACACCGGTATTTTCGATAAACATATCAACTGAAGCTGTTTCTTTGCTGTAAATAATACCTAATTGTAATGAATCAGGTGATACTGCAATATCTGGAGATGGAATAAGTTGCAGGGACATTGCATAGAAGCATGTATTGATTCCACGCCCCGGATCCTTCTTGTAAGGACCATCCAGGATATTATCCCATTTACCAAGAACGAGGAAATAGTCTCCATCAACAAGAAGTCTAAATTGGAGCTGTTCGCTTCCTCCACCTGCCCAAGAATCTGCAAAGGCAAGTTCTGTAGAATCTGCATCAACGAGCTTGATAGCTCCGTCAAATTCAGTTTCATCTGGAGGTAATATGAAATCACAAAGGATTATATCACCTTCTAAACCGGAGAATTCGTATATATCAATATCTTTATCTCTGTAATCAGGATTGTAGTAGATCTGAGCTTCAAAAGTAATTTCTCCATAAGCCCATGGAGTAGCATCTACCATAAGATCATTCGGCTCATACGGATCTTTCGGATGACAAGTTGCAAAAGCGAGCACCTGATGTTCTACAGCATAATCTTCTCTTGAGTACACAAGAACAGGAGTTAGCTGTACATCGTCTTCATTTGCATCTTCGGGAATTGCTATGGTCAGCACAAAGCTGCCGGTCTCTCCCGGTGCAAGATTAAGATAAGGTACGTTAACTGTCGCGGGCCATCCTGTTGGGCCAGGACCTGGACCACCACCTTGACCAGGAATATCGAGATCATCTATATACATTCCAGCCTTCTCAACAACGGTTGATGCATAGAATGAAAAGACGATCTGTACGTTGGATAGTCCATCATAAGCGGAGAGGTCAAGATTCGCTAATTCCCAAGCAGTTGGGGTGTGGGTATCGATTGTCCATAAGATGTCACTATTCACGATAACATCGCAATAGTCCCAGGTACCATTGATATCAGACCAGTACCAGAAATTAAGATAGGCATCTGTGACATCAGAGAAGTCAACAGTTTTGCTCATATAGCTGGTTCCACCAGAATTGGTGTAGTCGCCTTCCGGAACTGTTGCCCAGAGACCTGTTCCTGAATGTGCTGCTGGAGGAGGTGCATTAGTGCCGGTATAGTTGGCAACATCATATGAATTCGTCCATGCCCAGTCACCAACCGGATCCCAGTCTGCTGTGGCTACCCAGCCACCGTCTGAGGTCTCAAAGTCTTCGACATCTCGCTTGTTATAACGAATAGCTGAACTATCCTGAACAAGAATGATGAAGCGGTCAGATTGAATACCCAAGTTAGTTACATCATAGGTGTATTGAACTGAATTGCCTGGTCCTACATAGTCTGAAGCATAGTATGGATCAACTGAGAAATTGACCGGAAGATATGGAGCAGGCATTATGATATTATCAAGTCCAACTCCACGGGATTCGCTATTCAGCTCACTGCGATGACGGAATCTGATCTTTGCAATGTTCCCAATGTAGGTATCAGGAATCAGCGCAAAGACTTCTTCGTATTCATCCATCGGTTCATCTGCAGTAAGCATTGCAATGCATTCCCACTCAGGAGTCGTATTAAGATATGTGTTTGAAATCTCTACCCATAGGGTGTCTCCTGCAATGACTTCTGTTCCCTTTGCTTCATAAAGGTTATCGTTTCTCCAGAAGAAGTCGATGAAGTCACCACCATTGATGACAAGACGAGGGGTCATAAGGACTGCGTCATAGTCATGATACCAGCTGGCACGGGCAAAACCCTGTCCCTCATAAGCATCACTCATGAAACGTGCCCAATAGTCACCAGGATTTTCCCAACCAAATGGCGGGAAGGTCGTCTCTTCAAAGCCCTCCATCACATAATCAGTTCCCTTCACAATGACACTGAGGTCAATTGTGGAGTCCTGAACTGCGTTGGTGTGGAATTCAAGAACATCATTGAACATACCAACCGTTGTGGCATCGAGTGTCACTGTAGCAATATCATTGCAAAGAGGTTCTATTGAATCTGGATAGGTAACTGAGAATGGCGGATTCACTGTTGCTCCATTGAAGTAAAGTGTTCCATATCCATCATTGTAGATAGTGACATCCCAAGTATCAAGTGTACCTTGATCAACCATTCCAAAATCATGTGCTGTTTCATCAATCACCATGTTAGGTTCAGGAATGATCTCTACCCAGTCTACATCATCTACGTAGTAGTAATCATAAGTTCCATTACAGGCATGTTTAAAAGCAACATAACCTGCTGATTTTGCAAAATCAATCATACAGGCTATCTCTGTGTAAGTGCCTGTTACTGGGAAGCTCTGGACGAGTGAGAACGTGGAAGGATCGGTAGGATCTGTCATTGTTCCAACTAATATGTCCTGATTACCTGAACTCGAGCGAACCATTGCAGTAATGACATTACCCCATACGCCTGTTTGCAGAGCAGGAGTAACAAGGAGTAGTTCTGCAGCAGTATCACTGGAGTTGTACATCTTGACGCTGATCATGCCTGAATAGGCATAGGTTGCGCTTGAATAAGTTTTCACATAAGGATAGGAGCTTGTGGTTTGAACAATTGCCGACCATTTATCTGGTAGGGCAGGTGCAGTCACTGCATCGAAATTCTCAAAGAGATCGAGATAAGGTGTATACGCGCCTGTTGTGATATCATCAGAAGCCATCACTGAAGGATCTCCCTGTGATGTCGCTGTAAAGGTCACCATATCAGAAACGTCTTTAGCTACTGGAGCAGTAACTTTCACGATAACGGTATCGGCAGCACCTGGTACTACTCCAATTGAAGTAATTGTACCGGTATCATTCTTATCTCTGATATCATAGGTCCATGCGCCACCAGTAACTGTGAGGTCGTAGACATCTGCATTCAAACCCATGTTTGAAACTTTCATATAGTAATTGTAGGAAGTGCCCTCAATTATTATTGCGTCTGGAGTCATCTGATCCACAGCAACATCATAAGGGGCAGGTTGACCAATCCTGAAATTGTCAACGAAGGTGTTTTCCAATCCATAATCACTAATAGCTTCAAACTTGATGTGAGTGATATCTGTGGTTAACGGAGTATTATAATTTACCCAACCACCGCTGCTATGTGTGCTAATTGAGTCGAACTGAGTAAATGTAGCACCATCTGTCGACTTATAGAGCAGCATATATGCGGGGTTATAAGTTCCGTCATCATTCCACCAGTAGAAATCTAACTGAGGTGATGCAAGAGTACTAATATCAAATGCTGGTGTGGTCATAGAAGCGGATTTACCGCTGGAGTAGTCATAGTTATTATACATTGCTGCATAAGTACCAGAATACACAGAGTTAGGTCCATGATCCGTACCATCATCTTGCGCCCAGAGATCACCTGAAGGAGATTCTGAAAGCCATCCGGTAGGTGGAAATGTACTTTCAAAACCCTCATTAATGACCCATTGTGCATGGGCAACGGTGAAGGTTAATAACATAATCACAAAGATTAAAGTAATCTTTTTCATTGTTTTCCTCCTAATAAAAGGATTATTTTTTTCACTAATTGATAAGTAAATATAATAAGACAAGTATTCTGAGAAATTGTCATAAGACTATATCCCAGGTTCCCTACTTGCGAAAGTAACATAATGGATATCCCGAGTATGCTGCGGGATTAAAACTCCAGCCATATAAAATTGTATTCTAAAAAAGGGCTGGTAACCTATTTTTGACATTAACATTCTCGCGTTCTTTTTCATTTTTTATTAATGATGATTTAAAGAATATATATTATACTCTTTATTCAATTCATTTTTTTACTATCGAAAATTTTGTTGTCAATAATTTTCTTAAAAACCTTCAATCTCCTTAAACCTTTGAAAATCAAAGCATTGTCTGGAATTAAATTATTATTCGTCATTCTTGTTCATTCTTTAAATTCATTTTGAATATCTGAAGTTTTATTTTAAATTTTTTATTATATACAATATTAAGAATTAAATATTTTTTTGTAAAATTTTTTGAATTAAAAAATCTTGTCAACTGAAAATTCTTGACCGAGAAAATATAATTATCTCTTTGCATATAAAATTTGAATGAGATCCTATGAGCCGAATTAAAATATTAGATGAAAAAGTAATAAACCACATTGCTGCCGGTGAGATCATTGAAAGACCCGCTTCTGTGGTGAAGGAATTGGTCGAAAACGCCATTGATTCAAACGCAACGAAAATCGTGATTAACATTGAAGACGGCGGCAAGAAACTCATTGGGGTAATCGATAATGGAAGCGGTATGTCCAGAGATGATGCACTGCTTTCATTGGAACGTCATGCAACAAGCAAGATATATTCTTTGGATGACATTCAAAGCATCTCTACACTTGGTTTCCGTGGAGAAGCACTTCCAAGTATTGCATCAGTCTGCGATATGGAAATTATTTCGTTACCGCAAAATGAGAAGAATGGAGCTGCAACATTAGTGCGTATCAAGGGCGGAGATATTAAGGATGTATCACAAACAGGCAGTACTCCCGGAACTATTATTCGCGTACGAAATCTCTTTCAGAATGTTCCTGCACGTCAAAAATTTCTAAAAACTACTCAGACAGAGATGCAACACATCACACGAACCATCCAACACCTTGCCTGCACTCATCATGACATCAGCTTTAAACTTGTTCATAATAATCGAGAAATTTTAAATTACCCAAGAGTGGAATTCCTTGAAAAACGTATCGTAGAGATCTTTGGGGATAACTTTTTTAAAAACAACGTAATACCGGTGCAGACTTCTCAAGAGGGACTCAAATTACAGGGGTTCATCGGTTCATATCATGAGGATGCGGAATGGCAGAAGATTCATTACTTATATATAAATGAAAGATATATCAGTGATAAAATTATTTATAGCGCGATAAAAAAAGCCTACGAACCCTTCACCAAGAAGACTCTACTTAAAAATCAGCTCCCTCTGTATATACTTTTGCTTGAGCTTCCCGGAAATCTGCTTGATGTGAATGTATCCCCCACCAAAACTGAAGTTCGCTTTAAGGATTCACGAATAATATTTAATTTTATTAAAACTTCTCTCACCATCTCCTTACTTGATTATGAACGACAGAAATATGCTGAGCTTCATCAGGATAATGCGGTACAATCCGGACTTGATCAAACTCATACGACCGGAGATCAAGATTCGCAGCATAAAACTTCTCTCCACATTGGTCCTTCCGGGAAACAAGATCCGCGCACAGATCTTTTCACAAAATATAGAAAAGATGTGCAGCTTGCGTATTTATTTGAAGATAATGTAATAAAAAATAAAAATAAGATCATCGAATCGGAAATTGTAAACCCGTGGCAAATAGATAATTCTTTTATCGTTGTTGAAATAAAAAGCGGGATGCTCATCGTCGATCAGCATGCAGCTCATGAGAGGGTCCAATATGAGAAGATCAAGTACAGACTTGAGCACAATGAAAAGGGATTGGAAGGTCAGAAGCTTCTCTTCCCTCTTGTGATCGATTTGCCAAAGCATTTGCAGAAAATCATTCCAGATTTTATTGATGAATACCGGGAAATGTTCGTGAAGGTTGGTTTTAAAATAAAGGTTTTCAGTGGCAACTCGATAATCGTTGAAGAAATTCCAAAAGATCTCCAAGATTGGAAAAAAGGAGATATCCTCGTTGAGATTTTCAAACAGATCGAAGAAGAGTTTTCTCCTGAAGGAGATTTTCGGGATACACTTGCAAAATCCTATGCCTGCCATGCTTCCATCAAGCTTCATCAGAAATTGAGTAAAAAGGAAATGCTGGAGCTCATTAACCGTCTTTTTGCGTGCAAAAATCCCTTTTTCTGTCCGCATGGTAGGCCAACAATAATTGAAATTACTTTTGAAGAACTGAAAAAACGGTTCAAACGAACATAAAAAAAGCCCGAAGAAAACTCCTCGGGCTTAAAAGACTTTTACAAATTTCTTAACGAATTACCATCACTTTGTGAATATTATCTACGTCATCAGTAACGATTCTGGTGAAATATACACCTGTGGGAACTTCATTACCAGTATTATCAGTTCCATTCCATGTTACAGTATGGACATCCGCGATCCTGTCTTCATTTGAAAGATTTTTCACAAGCTGTCCTTTGATGTTATAGACCTCAACAGACACATGTGCAGCTTCTTTCAATGAGAAACTGAAGGTTGTTGAGTGGTTGAAGGGATTGGGAGCAATATTAAATCCTTCACAATTAGATTGATTATCAACACCTTGAGGGCCAGCGATGAGTTTCACAAGATCAACAAAAAGTGCTGCACCATCATTATAATTGTCATCAACAGTCTCCCTCCATGCGATATAAATATCCTGACCAGCGTATGTATCAAGAGATTCAGTATATTTAACCCAACCAGTATCATTAACAGCATAGGTAACAGCAACTAAAGTGTTGGTAAAACTTGCTATTTGATTATCAGTAGTAGAAATAAGAACTTCAGCATAGTCAGCATATTGAAACATTTTTTTTATCCAAAAGGACAAAGAATCACCAGAATAAACTGAAGTTTGTGTTGATACTAACCACTGATCATTTGCTGATGCTCCGCCTGTAGTCCAGGTACAGAATGCCATAGCATTACCACCCAATCCATCAGGTGTTGCAGTTACCGTGCCACCTGTCCAACCAGGTACTGGGGTAGTTCCAACTGTAATACGTTCCCATCCGGTTCCGCCGTCAGGACTGTATTTCACCCAACCAGCCGGAGGGAAAGTCACATCTTCAAATGACTCATCGAGATCCCTTGTGGGAAAAGGAACTGGCGGACCAGCTACCATAGAAGGATTGTTATATTCCAAATGGATATTTAAATCCCGCTCATGTGCAAACAATTGTATTGTAAGCACAAAACTAAATACTAAAAAAATAACAAAAATAGTTTTTTTCATATTTGTTACTCCTATCATTTTTGATTTCTACAAAATTCATCGAATTCGATGAAACCTATCAAAGAAGTTAACATCCCATATATTGCACATGTTGGAGTCAAAATGAATCTTTAAAACATTTTCAATTTACGTAATTCTGATTCATTCAATTCTTAAAAAACTTCGTCAACTTTTTTTTATCTTGATGAAATTAATTACACATAAAATTTTTGGATATAAATAAATTCCTAAAATGAGTTCTAATTTATGATAAGAGAAAATATTCGTAACTTTTGTATAATCGCACACATCGACCATGGAAAATCAACGCTTGCAGACAGATTCCTTGAGCTCACCCATACTGTGGAAAAACATACTGTAGATCAAATTCTTGATGATATGGATCTGGAAAGGGAACGCGGTATAACCATAAAAGCGCATCCTATCAGAATGAATTATGAATTGAACGGTGAAAAATATATACTGAATCTTATAGATACTCCCGGGCATGTAGACTTTTCCTATGAGGTTTCCCGCAGCATTGCCTCCTGTGAAGGAGCTATCCTTCTGGTTGACGCCACTCAAGGCATCGAAGCACAGACATTGAGCAACCTCTATATTGCGCTGGATTACAACCTGGAGATAATCCCAGTGATCAATAAAATTGATCTCCCGGCAGCAAACGTGGAGAGAAGAAGGCATGAGCTGGCAAATCTGCTTGGTGTTTTTGATGAAGAAGTTCTTGCAACAAGTGCAAAAGAAGGTATTGGTATAGAGGAAATCCTTGCAGAAGTGATCGAGAAAGTTCCTCCTCCACATTCTGAAATAAATGAAACCCGAGCACTTATATTCGACTCACAATACAACCAATACCGCGGTGTTGTAGTTCATATTCGTCTTTTTGACGGATCGCTCGAGAAAGGGGATGAAATACTCCTGTATTCGACAAACAATAAATATCAAGTTGAGGATATAGGTTATTTTTCTCTTAAGATGGAGCCGTGTAAAAAATTGGATTTCGGCGAAGTGGGATATATCATTGCTGGCATAAAAGGTGTGCGGGAAGCCAAGGTGGGAGATACGATCACACTGGCAAAAGCTCCAGCACAAGTTGCCCTGCCTGATTTTAAAAATCCAAAACCAATGGTATTCAGCGGTATCTATCCACTTGACGGTGTTGACTACAACAATCTGAGAGATGCTCTTGCAAAATTCCAATTGAATGACACCTCACTTATTTATGAGCCGGAAAATTCTGCAATTTTGGGGTTTGGCTTTCGATGCGGATTTCTCGGTATGCTTCATCTGGAAATATTTAAGGAACGTATCAATCGTGAATATGATATCCCGATTATTTCAACCACTCCAAGTGTCGAATTCATAGTAAAGCTAAACAATGATAAAGAAGTTCATATTGATAATCCATCACAAATGCCTGATGAAGCCACTATTCATTATATAGAAGAACCAATTATGTCATGCGAAATCCTTGTTCCGAGTGAGTATATCGGCAATATCATGCACCTTGCCCAGGAACGCCGTGGCATACAGAAAAATCTGGAATATATTGATGAGGATAGAGTATGTATCAAATATGAATTTCCTCTTATCGAGATCCTTTTTGATTTCTATGATAAACTCAAATCTGTGAGCCGCGGCTACGCATCATTTGATTATGAATATAAAGAGCATAGGCGCTCGGACGTTGTAAAAGTTGATATTCTTGTGAACGGCAAACGGATTGACTCAATGTCTTTTATTACCCATAAAGATAAAGCATATTCGTGGGGAAAAAGTATCACAGAAGAGCTTTCCAATATAATTCCACGGCACCTTTTTAAAGTAGCAATACAGGCAGCGATAGGCGGCACGATCATTGCAAGAAGCTCTATAAATGCATTAAGAAAAAATGTGACTGCGAAATGTTATGGCGGGGATATCTCACGAAAAAGAAAATTATTAGAAAAACAAAAGAAGGGTAAAAAGAGGATGAAAGAAATCGGGCAGGTCAGTATTCCTCAGGAAGCATTTCTTGCGGTGCTCAAAGCGGATAGAAGTTAAATTTAAGCGCTAATATAACTCACTCAACAAGCAATTCTGTCACTTCCCACCATGCTCCGGCATTATTCCCTTCTGCCGTGAATTCATAAGGTCCATAATAATAAGTATCCTCTCCAAGAGAAATCTCAACTGTTGCGCTGGTTGGATTAAGATAATCATATCCTTCATAGAAATGTGCTTTGATTATGAAAGTACCATAAGATAAAGGTTGTTGCTCGAATACTTCAGGACCATAGCCATCATCATCAATCGTAATTAATGCGCCATTCGGGATTGCATACAGGTCTCCATAATAGCAGTGATTTTCCTCTGGATCCCAAACATGAAGATCAACATCGGTGCTATCCGTATCCCAGAATACAGAAATCGTCAAAGTCCTGTCGTCGTCTGCCTGGAACACTGTTATATCATCAGAAATGCCTGTATTGCCGGATAAGTTTGTTGCTCTTAAATAAAAAGTATTTATCGGTTCGAAAATTGAAATATATTCATGAAAATCCCCAAACTCATCTATTGCAACCGTTTGTTCATATCCATTCATATTCAGTATCGCATATGAGCCAATTATGTCAAAGTCATTCACATGTCCGTTCAAGAAAAAATCATCTCCATGAATAACATCTCCATCCAGGGGATTATCAATAACAAATTCAGGGATAGGATAAGAGGGTAATTCTAATTGGTAATACATTGTGGTATCAGCAGAAAGATAGAGTTCTTTCCATATCTCATTATAGCCCTTCATATATATGCCAAGTATGTAATTTCCCTCAGATAGATTCTCCATAGTGTAAGGTG
>Ga0222681_1000373_pt1 | contig 15893 bp, 17 predicted proteins | sample AntAcemetage1006_FD_179844 | JGI IMG/M metagenome (GOLD analysis project Ga0222681, IMG submission 179844) | Saline water microbial communities from Ace Lake, Antarctica - #1006 | ecosystem: Environmental > Aquatic > Non-marine Saline and Alkaline > Saline | place: Antarctica: Ace Lake... | reverse complement strand
TACTACTATCAGTAACAGTATCAAGATTAGCAGCGGTTACCGTAGCCCCAGCACCAGTAAGTTTATTGAGTTCAGCAGCGGTAGATGTTACATCCACAATATTAGTAACGTTTATTGCTCCTCCTACTAACTGATAATTTGTTCCATCATATACAATATCTACTATACCGTTAATAGGTATATCACCAGAAGATAAATCAGTTGTTCCATTAAATCTTTTTATAGTTTTTGCAGCACCTCCATTAACAGCGATTGTACAAGCTCCTGTATTAGCAAGATTAGCTTTAAATCTCACTTTTTCACCTAACACATATGGAGAAGTAAGCCCTGTTATTGTTACAGCAAATGTATTTACTATCCCTGTAGCTGTAGCATAATTATCATTTACCTGAACATTACCAAGACCAAGAGCTGTACTATCTATCATTCTTGCAGCCGCTAAGGCTCCCACCCCTGCATTATCGAAATTAACAAATGATGAACCATCGTTAGAAAATTGAGCTTTTCCAGTAGTATCATTAAATCGTAGCCATTCATACTCTCCTACATCATTCTCTCTTTTAATGCTTTGGTTAGAGGCTGTACCGTCTCCAATTATTGTAGTATTCCCTCCTGATCGTAAATTACCAAGCCATATTTGCCTTGTTCTATTGCTATTCAGAGAATTAGTTTTACATCCTCCCTCACTTCCACTTTCCCATTGAAGCGCTAAATCTGTATCCCCTGCAACTAAATAGCCGTCTCCATCGATACCTCTCACAAAATCTACATCTGATAAACTACCAGTAGTAGAATTGACAGTCATTAGCATTGATTCATATTTTTCATTATTCTTTTCAAAGATTATAGGAATGATAGTCTCATCATCTATCTCTCTCTGTTTTCCTGTTTCACTATCAATTAATGATACAGATACGCTAGAGCTTGAAGCCACACCGCTCGCAAGACTTGTATTTAATATTACTTTAAATTTTAAAACTTCTGCATATATTGACATTTTTATAAGTGTTAAGAAATTGTTTTTACTATATATTGATCGGGGAAATATTCAAAAGGTTGAGGCTCGTAAATTGGCTCTATACCGTTCAACTGCCAACTTTGACCATTCCCTGAATTTTCTATTAATAATTGCAAAAATTTTCCTATGCGTAAATCATCCGATATAGGAAGCCTAGCAAAAAATAAACTTTCATTTTGTTCAATAGTCCCTCCCCCAAAAACCTCAGTCCCTAAATGCGTATCGCCTAAATAAGAAGCAAAATCAGCCCCAATTATAAAACTTTTATCTATTTTATATCTAGCCCGAGATTTATCGTCTACATAAATTGTTATATATAAATTAGTGACACTTGTGATATACCCAAAAATATCTATATAATGAAACGCATTATACAAGCTGAAATCTTTTTGCATTGTATATTTCTTGGTCAATACTGATCTTGGATATTCACCATTATCATCAGAATACACATTGCCTTTAACTATATATATATTTGGCGATATCGAATCTCCATAATATAATTGGTCTATACCATCTGAATCCTTAAAAATACACCACGCTCCAACGTTCCAGTTCTTATAAATAGTCCATCCACCTGTGTCAAGATTACGGACAAATACTCTATTATTGAAAGTAGACCCCTGAGAAGGATAGGCTAACATGTATTTTCTTTTCCAGACAATCGCTCGTGATATATTAGCTTTATCCCAATTAATCTGATTTAAGATAGGATTGATAAGTTCTGATACGCTAACGCCTAAAGGAGAATCCCCAAAATTTGCATTCCTTCCGAATGATTGTACCCCCTCTCCTTTATGCGCTAGATAATGTAAATCGTCTCCTTTGTTTTTCATTGTAACAACCTTTATGCTGTCATGTCCCATTGTCCCCCCACTTTGGTCTACATTAGGTTTTACAAGAGGCAACCATGCAGAAGTTGCTTGGTCATATTCGACCCTAACTGGATATTTTCTTGTATCTTTAAATACCCAAAGAGTTGTACCTTGCGCTTTTAATCCTCTGATCTGTTCACCATCATCTTTACCTATAACAACGCTTCCTGCTGTAGCATCATTCCAATCATCAGGATCAGTTGTCTTTGACCAATAAAGCGTAGATGTACCTTCTTGTGCGGCGAACAAAGAAGCCACATCTCCACCTTGGATTTTTTCAAATATGTTAAGATACACTCCTGCAGGAGGATCAGTTATATCATCTAAGTCAGAGCCGTCCCACAATTTAGAAACATTAGTGCCACCACTTCCTAATACGCATTTATTATCATAAGTATACCCTCTAGGATTATCTGTTTCTGTCCCATAAGACCCAACTGTTCTCCAAGTTTTGTCTGTAGCATCACCTGCTAACAGATAATACCAATCACTTCCATTTGCAAATACCATTTGTTTAGTACCATCACTTTTATAATATGCGTGCATTGCTTTAATCCCTCCACTTTTAGCCGTATCGTTATTAAATAAAGACGTACCACTTCTTGCTCTTATTCCCCCTCGTATCAGGTCAACATTAACACCTGCGACAATATTATTATCATCAATAAAATGTGCAGAATCTAGCACATTCATACCTTTTGAAAAGTCTGTGTAATTGTTTCGTTTAAGCATTTTTAATTTCTATAAGTTGAGTAGTTATATCCGTATGGGTTGGCGTATCTATTTGATCTACGCACTCTTTTCATATATCTTGTTGAATTAGAAGTATCCCCTAACCGTAAACTTTGCAAATTAGTAAACCCAAGATTTTTAAACATTCCTATTCTTTGGTCATTGTGATTTGAGTACATTAACAGCCGAGAAGAAGCATATAATAAAATTGCTTCTTTAAACTCTGAACTAAATAATGGATCATCTGTAGCCTCTGCCAATAAAGGAGGCTTTCTTCTGTACTGTGCATATAAAGTAATATTGGTGGTGTCATTCAGTACTATTTTTTTGGTACCAAAAACCTCCTTTATTGTCCACTTTAAAGCACTTCCAGAATTAAAATCAGTTGGCGGCAGATAATGATACTCTGTACTCTTATCTCCACTAGCCATTACATATAAAGCTACCATCTCATCATAATTACTAGGGATTAAGGAGGTAACCCAAGCAACAATTTCCCCATTATCAGATGTCCCATTAAGATAGCTCCCTCCCGAAATATCTGTTCCAACTGTTCCAGTGCTTGTACTCAAAACAGTGATAGCACTTGTACTTCCTGTAGTCCCACTACTGATAACAAAATAATCTGTAAGATAGTCCACGGTTTCCAAACCACTAGTAGCAGTCCTTATGGCTGTTTGAATAATAGAAGCTACCCCATCCATATCTGTAGCAGCAGAGTAGTCTATACTGTCTACATTATACTCCGTACCATCTACAGAAAACTTGAATGATCCATCCGATATACTTGTCCAATCACTAAAAGTAGTTAAAGGAGTAACCCCACAAATTAGATAAGCTTTACGTAAAAAGGTTATAGGCTTAGTAACTTCTAGGGCAGTCCATTTACAGAACCTTAAAATATCAGTAGAAAGAGCGTCATTAATAGATTGATTTCTTTTTTCGCTGGTAAAATTTATAGTTTCAGTAGTCCCTATTTTTTGGGATAACCCTATTTGTAAATCACTGAAAATCATAATATTTTTGTTAAGTTTTAGGAGTTTTTATTTCATCCTTTTTAGTTTCTTTAAGTTCCTCCAACGTGCTCAAAGAATTGATTCCTTGTGCAACTTCTTTATAGGGTCTTTCTGCAAGGTATTGTAGGAGACCTTTAACCGTGTTTTCATCAATTTTGTAGTATTTCATTTTTTATGTTTATGTAATAAATATAATATATATATTAAGCGTCAACAGATTTTGATAAATCTATAATTTCATTTCCAACTTTAACTTTTAATGTTTTTATTTTATCGTAAACTTCTTTACCTGAACAAAAAACAAAATCATTCCATGCTAATTGAGTAACATTTTTATTTTCATCTAAGATTTCTTTTTCTCCTATAATTATCAGAAAATTATTAATCTTCCTACTCCCTGCTTTTCTATTTTCTTCATTCTTCCAGACGGCTAATTCTAGTCGTCCTTGTTTAATTTTATTATCTAAAGTGAGATCAGCTATTATGTAAGCCTCTTTACATTTTTCTCCTGTTTTATCCCCAGTGTCGGGGAAGTCAATTAGTAGTGCCATATTGTTTTGTTAAATTATTTATTAATTAATTTATTCAAATTAAGTATTTGTATTTGCTGCTGTTCTATCGTAAGCCACAATTGATTTATTAACTGCCCCACACTTTTATTCCCTTTTTCTTTCCATTCTTCTCTACCTACAATTGTAGGTAAATGTCTATTTTTTTTCGTAAATTCTTCTGTTTCATCTATTGTCCATATTTTTAAATCTTTAAAGTTTTTATTATCCTCTTCTTTGATTTTACCATCATAATGTAAATCCCAAATTGCGTCAGAAAGCAAAACATTATCATCATAAACAGCTTTGGCGTTAATTGTCCCTGCACCTTTACTTCCACCAGTTGGAGAACCCATGACTAAACTCCCTTGTAAATAATTAGTTTTTAAACTCCCTAAAATATAAAGTCCGTATTTATTTGTTACTTTTGTATGGTTTGAATAATTAGCCGCATATATATCATAAGAAGTCCCGATTGTCCCAGTCGTAGAATAGGGACATAAAGCTAACCCATACAAAAATGTAGTAACTGCATCAGCGTGAGTACTATTCTGTCCATAAGCTATGTATTCGCCATATAAATTAGTAAGAGTCCCCATATCAGTAGCACCCAATGACCGTAAAGCCTGAAAATACATACCCATAGCATAACCACTATTAGTTTGTCCTGCTGTTACATGAGGTCTAATATCCCCATACATAGCCCTACCATAATAAGTACCTGAAGCTGTTGTGTATTGGTCGTGATTAAATCTTCCAACTGCAACTGTGGTCTTATTTGTTGATACCTCTGCCACATCAAATTGAACTGTTGGATTAGATTTATTTACCCCAATATACCCAAGCCCTCCATCAATGAAAAAAGTATGAGCAGAAATATCACTTTCAATACGGAAATCTACATCAGCACCACTTTCGTTGAATACAGCTGTACCATCCCAACTTAAGGTTGTTAAACCTGTTATACCAGCAGCATTAATTGTTACCTGTTCTATATCAGAAGTATCATTAAATGTTAAGTCACCATACATGGCATTATCTGATTCTTTAATCACATAGGGTTTCGATACTGTGCTAACTCCTCTAGCTAGAACATACTCTATTTCGCTGACCCATACGTCTTTTGTCCCTGACGAATTTAAATAATCAGCTGTTATTTCAATTTCTATCTCACTACAGAATACAGTTGAACTTGTTGGCATCTTAGCAACATAACCAACCGCGGCATTAGTACTAGATATATTTATATTATCTATCCAATCCCCCCAAACCTCAGAACCAGGTAACCCAAGTTTAAGCCGAGCCCGAACTGAAGTAGTAGAATATTGGAAATAGAAATTAACAATAATATTACCTTGCGGGTATGTCAATCCTGTAGAAAGCAACCCCCCTTGACTCACTAGATTTATGTTAATGGTCGCAACGGCATCATCGGTAGTAATTCTCGTGTTTAGATTGTCATAATTATTATTAAACAAAGTAGTTGGAGACCATATATCAAACCCAGTTTGTGTCACCGAAAATCGAGTAGTTGCATTATATAAAAGATTATTAAAATTTGGTGAATTTAGTGAATATTGTCCAAATAATCCACCTGAGAATGATATAGGATTATCTAAATCTCTATAATTAATATTACCTAGATTATCACTTGTAACCATTAATCTATCATCATAAATTTCTGCTATCCCTTCATGTCTTAATGTTCCTGTTGTATGTAGTTTGGCAGTTGGAGAAGTTCCAATTCCTAATCTATCATTAACCTCATCATAAACACTATTAGCACCAAGATATATTTTACCTTTTGTGGCATGACTTGTTGAATGTAAAACTAAATTCTCACTTGCTACTGTACTACCATAAACAGTTTGTCCTCCTGAACGTCCTGCAAGTAAAGCATATTGAGTATGCACATCTCCAACAGTTAAATTAGTTGTTGAATTATGGTCAATACCTGAAAAATTAGTTCCGTCAAAAGTTGGGCTTGCTCCATTTACTACACTTTGGTCTATATAAGTATGGCTCGCTCCACTTTCTCCAATATGAGTATAAGCAGAATCCCATTCTGAATTATCTATGTCAGAACTAGTAACAACGTAATCAAACTTGCCTGTAAATGGATTAAAAACTACTTTCAATTAAGTTTTAGTTACAGAAATTAAATTATCCCCAGTATAGGCAAGGGTTAAAGTTGATACAACTGTTCCTCCTGCGCCCCCTGTTTTAAATGTTACTGTAGTAAGGTTAGACCCTGTATAAGCAAGGCTTATATAATCGTATACAGAAGGCACTAAACTGTTTAAAGTTTCTAGTTCTGTAATAATATCATCCTGTTTCTCTTCATTAGCAGGATTTATTATTGTATCAAGTGAATTTTTTAGATTTACATCGGTTGCTCTATCGGACATAAAATTAAACGTTTAAGTTGATTCCTGCTTGTTGATATATTTTTTTAGCTTTAATGATTAATTGTTTAACACTCCCTTCTTTTTTTGAAATTTGTAAAGTTAAAAGTTTTAGTTCATCTAGTTCTTTCTTATTTTTTTCTATAGAATTTACTGTTTTTTCTAAAACAATCTTTTTTCCTAGAATCTCCTTATCTAACAATATTTTTTGTTCTTTTGATTTTTTAATCAAACTTTTAATATCTTCACTAATTTTATTTTCACTTTCAATCTTACTATTAATTGAATCAATAACTTTTATTTTACATTCACATTCAGAATTTAAGTACAACAATCTTTCTTTTTCTATGTCAACAATGGCTTTTAGCTCACCAGACTCTTTAACTAATTTGCTCTTACCTGTTTTTAATTCTTCTGTTAATATACCCAACTTAGCCAATTTTAGCTCTTCTCCTTTAATTGTTATCTTAAATTTTGTGTCCACTTTTTCTTTTTTTAACAACAAATTAGAGTAACTCATATTAAGATAAAACAATCTTTTATTAATTCTTTCTTCTTTTATAGTTATATCCTGTGAAAACTCCTTATACTTTTTTTTAGCTTTTTTCTCTTTATTTTGGATATTTTTTAAGACTTCTCTCCCTTTTTTAATATTCTCTTGCAAATCTAATAAAAGCACTCTTTGTAAATCAACCAAATTACAATGTTGCACAAACTCCTTTTCTTTATCTATTTTTTTACACGCAAGTTTTTCTAAAAATAATTCTTGGCTATTTATTGTTAAAGAAAGAGCTTCAGCTTCTTCTTTTAATTTTTCTTTTATCTTTTCCTCCTGCTTTAAATTAGCAGTTTTATATATAATTCGTCTCATCTTTATTGGTTATGGTTTATACAAGTAGCATGAACTGTAACACTTCCTGCAGTTCTAGCCGTAATTACAGGAATTAACCATCTAGCTCCACTATTATTTAATTCAAACATTCTATGATCGTCAGATCCTGCTACTACAAAACCTGTATCACCATCAATTGAAACGCCGTCTTCTTTATCAAGAACATTAGCATAGTCCCATTGATTAGTCGAAGATTGCGCAGAGGTTACTGTAGGCGGTTCTTTCTGGTTTGATGTAACGAATTTGACTGTCAAATTCGCAGAACTAGCAGTATTAACATCAATATTAACGGCTTCTGCATCTCCTATAAATGCCATATTACCTACACCAGTTCCTGCTTTAGCGTTTAAAAGTGTGTATGGATCAGCAATCATAAAGTTATAAGTTATATAATATTCTTATTTTCCTCCCCGATAAATTCAGAGAGGATTTAAGAATACTAAGTAGCAACTGGTTGAACACCAACAAGGTCAGTAGTAACCATTAATGGACTTCTTACATAAAGACCATCATTATGTGTCCCATTTGTACCAAAATCTGTACAACCGAAAGTTTTAGGATTATCAAAATAAAGAGTACCTTTAACTGTTCCGTTAGCAGTAGAAACTGCACTATCAATTGCAGCACCACCAGCAGAATCTATCGAAGCATAGAATGCAGCTTCTTCGAACACATTAGTATATAAGATATCCCCAGCAGCAGCCATAGAAATAAATTCAGCATCTGAACTTGATGAAGATATAAAGAATCTAGGTCGTACGAAAATGTTTGATTTAAATTCCTGATTAGCTGTCACTTGGTCAATCTTAAAAACTGATCTTGCAGCAGAAGTTACCAATGTATCATTCCCAAAAGTACAATCAATAAATGTACCAGAATCTTCACCACATAACACTTCACTTGAAGTAGTTTCATCTAACTGACCTGCTACCCCAAACACAAAAGAACAATTTTTATACAAATTTCCTTCACCTCCCATTTGGAATACATTCAAAGAGGCTGCATCAGCAGAAGCTTGTATAAATTTAATATTTCGGAATGAGTTTCTGACACCAGTATTTTTTATTAAATATCCAGTATCATCATCAGAAGCATTTTGAATCCTACACCCCTGTTGCACTAATCTGTCACCACCATCCATTCCTATTAGATGTACTCTATTCTTAGTCCAAGCAATAGGAGTAGATAAGGAATGCGCCGAATGCGCAGATATAAGGATTGTATCATTAGCATTACTTTCAGCTTCACCGTAAGCAGTGACTAAATCCGTAAAATACTTAATACGCCCCTCTGAATCAGGCTGAAAAGTTTCCCTTGTAATAGTTTTAACTTCATCTGGGTCAGAATCTTCTTGAACAATCAGAATGCGACCAAGAACAGCTCCCACAGCATTAGCTACTTGATTAGCTAGGATACCTCCGTACCCAGAATTTACATTGTATAATGACATAAAAAATTAATTTAAAAAATAGAATTTGTACCAACCACCCAACCATTCCTATTTTTACAAGTTAGAATTTTCTTGTTTATAGCCTTTTAGGTATTCATCAGAATGAATACTAAATCTATGAGTTTCTCCGCTAGCGAGGATTAATGTAATTATATCCCCATCACGTTTTTCAGAAACTACTTTAACCTTCCGATAAGTAAGCTCTAAATTTTTCTTTACTTTCACAACTGCTTTTTTCTTTACTTTCGCAACTTTCTCCTTAACAGGAGTTTCTTTCGTGGCTTCCACTTTGGCAGGAGCCTCTTTAATGGCTTCAACTTTAGCAGGAGTTTCTTTAACTTCTGGATCTTTTACATTCGAAGAAGTTTCTTTAATGGCTTCAACTTTAGCAGGAGTTTCTTTAACTTCTGGATCTTTTACATTCGAAGAAGTTTCTTTAATGGCTTCAACTTTAGCAGGAGTTTCTTTAACTTCTGGATCTTTTACATTCGAAGAAGTTTCTTTTATGGTATTTCCCATGTTTTAATAGTTTAGAGAATAAAATATTACGCACTACCATCACCTTTTGTCATACGGATATTTTTTGCGTCCACAATAACAGATGATTCACTACCACGAACACCAAAGATTATTTTATCTGCTCGGTTAGAATCATTTTCAGGAAGAGTAGGAGGTAACATATGCGCTGCTTCTTGAATAGCGTTATAAGCTGAACCATAATCTACATCTATCAAAAAAACATATTTAGCTTTAGTCGTAGTATGGATACCCTCAGCATCAGTACCGATATTATCATTTGCTACATGTCTATATTTCCCTTTAGCAGGATTAATCACACCGCTATTATTTTGTATAGGATCAGCAGTAGATAAATTAAGGATACGAATAGTATTAACGGTATTAGCATCTTTTGTACTTAAAATTAAATTAGGCTTAATTTTATCAGAGATATTTTGACCTAACTCATTATAGGATTGAGTTCTAAACAAATTCTCAAGAGCTTCTAAACACCCTCGTGAGAATTGAGGATTCCCTGAAAGAATAGTCCTATAAGTAGTGGAACTACCATTAAGCGTATGAGCAGAATACCCCATAGCGAACCCATCCCCCATAGAAACGTCTACAGTATCACCTTCTGTATTAGTGTAATCCGTAGCAGTAGAGAAAGAGAAATGATGTGCGAGCATAAGTTCAACACGATCAGGGATCATATCAGACATACTTTTAAGTTTCCTATTAATCACAGGGTCTTTACTTTGATGGATATCTTCATGCTCAAAAGGAATATCAGAAGCGAACCTCAACATAGTAAGGATCTTTTTATACCCCTGTTGAAAAGTAGCAATTTTCGCACTCTCTCCGTATTTTTTAATCTTAGCGTATTTTTCTACATCCAATGAAGTATACTGTCTAGTATTCCCAGTCCCATCAGGGAAATCAACTTTCTCAAAGATTCCAGAATTTTTCATAGAATCCATATTTTTACGATCTTTCATTTCACGTTCGATCCAAGTAAGCTCCGCGCGTGATACAAGATCTGATACTTGTGCAATTAATGACATTTTTAAATTAGTTATTTATATAAATTTTTTACCACACCAAATAACACCGACTATTCGATGTTATCATTAAACTCACATTCTGCTCTCGTAGCAGAGATATACTTTCTGATGGTGGCTTGATTATGTGTAGACGTATCTACATCAAGAGACACAGCATCAGCAAAATCAACATTCTTACCAACATCATCAGTAGTAAAAGTACCACTAACTGTACATATAGCTCTAGCTCCTTTTTTCTTACGCACGAAACAGAGTTTCTTTTTCTTAGCTGTTGCGTAATCATCATCTGTGGCAGCTATAGGCTCAATTAGAATCCCTGTAAAGTTAGCTGAACTAGTTGTGACGATAGTATTTTCACCATCCCCTGGAGCATATATACCTGACCCTGCTTCCATGGCAACACTTGCTATCATTTGAACTTCCTCGATTCCCCAAGCGTCACCACTAGTAATAGGGCAGAAATTTGTGTTTAAGTTTCCCATAATTTTAAATTTAAAATAATAAAAATAAAAACATAAGATTAATAATAATCTTATATCCTTATATACGAACTATGTTTTTTAGTTTGTTTTAGTTTTTTGTTTTTTCCTCGAACATATTAACAGACACTTTATCAAGAACCATTTGAGGGTCTTCGTTTCCTTGTAATTCTTTATAATAAAGGCTTGCAAGAAATCTATTAATTCTATCGGAATATGACATTTTAACTCTTTCAAATATGAATCCAGTATCTTCAATTAACACATGATACTTTTTAAAGACTTTAAACAAATCCTGTAATACAAGATCCTGTTTTTCCATCTGGTATTCAATATGACTAAGTTTGCGGATGTCTTTTGTTTTCATCTTAGTAAAAACATCTTTATGAAACACTTCTGTTATTTTTGAATCTTTGAATCTAATTCTAATATAACCATCTTCAACGGAAGTCTTTTCTATTTCTCTTTCTCCTATAAACATAACGGATAAAGTTAATTAATAAATTGAGATTTTATTTCCAAGGTTTCCCCCTTATATTCCACTCTATAAATATAATCACCCTCTCTATTCATGTTAGGAGTTTCTAGGCATTCATAAACTTTTTGAGTTTTGAATTTCATATCAACTAGTGACACTTTAACAGTTGTGTCATCTTCAAGAACGAGTCTATACAATTGAACTTCCTCCAACCCTTTAGGTGTAGCCATAACACTATCCTTAATCAACTCATGAGATTTAATAAGCTTACCTTTCCAGAAATTAAGCCTTATTAGAGACATGCCTGACTTCTTCTCTAGCATATCAGAAAAATTAGACCTATCATCTGAACTCAACTTATTAACATCAACAGCTTTTGCAAGAATTGATATTTGTTTATTAAGCTTTTTCAAAAGATTATTATCTATAGCGCTTGATTTTGTAGGCACTGGTTGCTTTTTTGGTGTTGAGATAACACCATTATCCAACTCTATAAACTTTTCACATTCTTGATAAATAGCTTTTTCTTCTTTCTTTAGGTTTATAAACCCTTTTACTTTAAGCTCATCGAATTTGGTTTTTGCTTCTTGTAAATTCATAAAAATGAAATATTAAAATAATAAGTTAAGATTGTTTCCGTTTCTCCCATTCTGCGACAGCTTCCTTGGAAATCCCCTTAGTTACCCATTCCCTATCTATGTTAGGGATACCCTTTCCACCACTATTGGATTTAATCCCTATACTCCCCACATCCATAGTAACATTATTCTTACTATTAGAAACTTCGTAAGCTTTTTCTAACGCTTCAGAATAAGGCACAGACAAAGAATCAACAATAGAATCAGCTAATTTAGCGATAGCTCCGCCTTTCTTAACTCTATCAGCTTGTGTCTCAAACCCTTTAGAGATAAGGAAATTTTTAATAGAATCATTTTTATTTTTCTGTTCAGTAATAGTTTGTATTTTTTCTTCTATGTATTTATCATCAATTACCTGTTTATCTTTATCTTCTTGGAACTCTTCTTCTGCATTCTTAATATCCTCTAATTCCTTTCTAAGCTCATCATTTTCATCTCTCACAGAACTATACTTCGACCTTAATTTATCGAATTTTACTTTAGTGTGTTCTTTCATTCCAGAATCATCTAAGCCTTCATCAGCCTTAGCATTTTCTTTAGGCTTAAAATAATCTTCATCTTTAGATTCCTCGTTGGTTTCAATGATCTTAGGGTCTTTCGGTATCGGTTCAGTACTAGGCACAGTACTTTCAACTTTAACTTCTTCTGCCATATTTTTTGTGGTTATAGGTTACAAACCTTATATAAAAATAAACTTTATAATATTAATGATTTTTTTTCTTCTTTTTTCTTTGCTTTAAAAAATTTTCCTCTGGTCATAACAGAAATTATAAATCTATAACAATCTATCATAACAACTGCTTTTTCTCTATCCTCTATTTTAATGGCTAAATCCGTAGCCAACTTAGTATTTCGAATAATCTCAACCAACATAATCTTCTCCATAACATTAAGATACTCCCCTGCATTCTCATAAGATTCTTTAATCTTAACCAAATCTTTATCAGTAATACTCAAATCTTTTTTTATATCTTTATCAAAAAAAATCATAGGGATCTCTTCTTTCTCTTTAATAAGTTCCTCTAAAACCTCTACCTCTCCTCTTAAAGCTTTGTTTTTTTTAGCCAAATTAAGTGTAAAATAATTCTTAAAATTAGTCAATACTTTATTAAACATAGGAGTATTAGTTATAAGGATTAAGACCTTTTGAACGTTCTTGAGCATTCTTTCTTATTTGAGAATCTGCACCACCTGGACCAGAATCACTTTTAGGTTGAGGAGCAGATACGGGCGTAGCCGTAGGTTGGGCTTGAAGTTGTTCTGCCCCTTGTCCAACCTGCATAGATTCAGGAGCAGATACGGGCGTAGCCGTAGGTTGGGCTTGAAGTTGTTCTGCCCCTTGTCCAACCTGCATAGATTCAGGAGTAGACAATTTCCCTTGATCTGATTTAGCATAAAAAGAAATAGCTTCACGAACACGACTAGTATATTTAGGAGACATATCAGGAGTTTCCTGTAATTTCTTCATCAAGAAAACTACATGATTTTTCCCTGATCCTGAATCTTGGACAATATCTTTAACAGGAACATCAGTAGTACTAAGCGCAACCCATTCTTTTTCTAAGTCAGAAGCACCAGCCTTAATATCTTGATCTTCTGATTCTTGCCCTTCACTTTCTGGTTGTTTAAGCATTTTTGCAGTAGATAATCCTGAAGCTTCAACTAAATAATCAGGTATATCTTCAGACATCCTCTCCTGCCATTTCGGAACAGTTGCAAGATTTGTTATTATCCTTGAGAGTTTTTCCATTTTCACTAACATCATATCATCTCTCATTGTCCCAGGGATAACTTCGACCCCAAACTTCATTCCAGAATAAAATTCAGGAAGAGCCTCCACATTAGATTCACTACCTTTAGATTCGGATACCTTAATATATTCAGTATCATCATTAGAAGTAAGCGTAGTTTTATGTCCTTTTATTTTAATAGAAGGAAAAGTTTCTTTTAGAATAGATTCATCACCTGAATTAATAAGTTCCCATTCCTTAATAGGTAAAAACTTTTGCATCAACTCAAGCGAAATTTCGTATAAATCCTTTATTCCGTGTTGCTCGTTATACCGAACAAAAAGCCCTAACCTTATTAAGGTTTGTTCTTGTTGCATAGCTATCCCAAACGCAGTTTGACCTTTTTGTGAATTAAGCACATCAAGATTAATCCCAGACGTATACGTAATAGAATTTTTTATATAGTCCAACATATACTGCACTCCTTGTGAAATATCAGGGAACTTAATAAACTCAACAGAATCTTTTACGCTCCCCCCTCTAGCCTCAATAATAGCACCTGCACCAGTTTGTATATCGTCTGCATTAATCCCATGACCAACAACAATAGGAGGATTAGTAGAAAGATCGGCCTGTAATTCAGCTTTATTAAATAGGCTATTACTCATTCCTATCAATCCACGGAGCACTTCAGGATCACCTTTACTATACAATCTACCTGGAATAGGTATATTTTTTAGCATAACTAACGGCGGACGACTTATAGAGAAATACCCTTTATAATTAATGACCCCATTAGATATATAAGTTATATTCTTATTCAGTACATCGTAAGTCTCGTACATAATAACCCATTCCCCAGAAGAGATTTTTGATTCTTCATCGTTCGAATAAGACAAATAATCAGTTTCGGAATAAGGTTTAGGGAAAACGGCTTCTACATTCTTAAACACTCCATTGTCAGCATAAGAAGCTCTCCATTCATCGAACCTTATTTTATATCTAATAGAAATAAATTTAGCTTCACGTTTTCCATGAGGTGTAGATATCTGTTCACATCCTTCACTTAAGAATACATCTTTCCCATCAATAATCTCATAACATAACCCATTATATTTTATAAACTGCTCTTTCTTTTTACTCTCATCCAGATTTTCTTCGGAATACATTTCCAAGATATTTCCTTTCTTAATTTTCTTAAATGTAAGGAAATCCTCGTACGTTTTTACCCAAGAAGCTTTAACAAACGCTTCGCCAGAATTGATAGTTTTGAGCATAGCTTCGGGAAGTGTTGTGCTAAAATCAGCTTCACCCATCTTCACTTCAAGCGTATGCTTATTTAAATCTTCATGCACTTTATACTGTTTATTAACAGCCGTCAAGTTTACCTTAGGCGGTTTCTGTATAAGGTTAGCTAGTTTAGCTTCTGAAATAGCAAACTCTAAAGGTTGTCTTATCGCTTCGGAAGAGTCACTATCACTATCCTGAACAGGTGTAATCAATCTATCATAAGTTCTTTTCTCATTATCTTCCCATTGTTTCACCCTGTCTGATCTAAATGAATCAATATTCCTCATTTGTTCATGCCACCACGTCAAATACTCCTTATCTTTCTTACTTGGAGTATAATTAGTATCAAACTTAAATTTTCTATACTTATCTTTTGACATAAGTTTTTATTTTATAGGTTTAAGTAATTATTATCAGAAAAACAATAAAATATCAATAAACACCATCTTTTATTTTTCGTGAAGTACTCAAAACATTAGATCTTTTTCTCTTAGCTCTACTATTCCGTATCTGTCTTTCACTTTTATACCCACTAATATAAACATCTTTCAAAGATCTAACAGATAGGAATAAAGCCATCACGCAATTATGAACCAAGATGTTATTAGCGAAATACTCTTGTTTATCAGCTACCTGCAGATTGTAAACGCGCCTTTTCCCTATGATACCTTTTCCCACAAATCTTTTCACAAAATTTTTTTCCTCGATAGAGAATAGTTTCTCGTTCCATATGTATAGTATACTCGTGTCGTTAATCTTTTTAAGGGGTACTTCTCCTTG
>Ga0222681_1000371_pt1 | contig 15927 bp, 9 predicted proteins | sample AntAcemetage1006_FD_179844 | JGI IMG/M metagenome (GOLD analysis project Ga0222681, IMG submission 179844) | Saline water microbial communities from Ace Lake, Antarctica - #1006 | ecosystem: Environmental > Aquatic > Non-marine Saline and Alkaline > Saline | place: Antarctica: Ace Lake... | reverse complement strand
CTCAAATAGATTATGACCGCGAAATAGCCATCATAGCTGAAGTTACAGAGGACGGGCAGAAAAAGATGGCTGGAGTGGTCAGATTGATCGCTGATCAATACAACGAAACCGCTGAGTTCGCTATCGTAATTGCTGACCCATGGCAAAATATGGGACTTGGTAATAAATTCACCGATTATATTATTGATTTGGCGCAATCGAGAGGAATCCAGAAGATCTATGCAAACATATTAGTTGATAATCATATCATGCTGCACATGTTCAGATCGCGTGGCTTCAAGCTGACAAAGGTTGAGGACAGCTTTTATGCGGAGTTGACCATCAATTAATCAAAATACATCATATACAATATTGCGGGGAGCATGGCATAGTTCATGCTCTCTCTTTTTTTTACACCATATTACTCGATTATAAAAAAGCGGAGATTTTATTCTTCTTGACAGAAAAAGAGCTTACCTGTTAAAAAAAAACATTCAGGATGATTATAAAAATGAAAAAAAGAAATAAGGCAATTATTTATACCTTACGGCAAAGTTTTGCAACACATTTTTCAGGCCATAAAAGCTCAAACACAACTGACAAAAACATTCATGCTGCAAAAAATACAATCGGGAGACTATTGGATAATTGAGAAATAAAAAAAATGACAACCGATCTATATGACATATCCACGACATGTGTCGTATATAACCCCAGAATTGGGGATGTTCACGACAAAATTGTCGGGGATACAGACATTATGCGTAATTATGAATAAAAACTTGAGGAGGTAAAATGAAGCTATTAAAGATTTTAGATTTAACGAACCAAGTAGAGAAAAATTCGTTTATTAAATTGCTTATTAATATAATGAGTAAAAACGATAATGAGGATACTCAAATTGAGCATATTAAAAATGCAGGTAACGAAAATATGGTTCAAATTTTCAACTTGGATTATGTTCAAGAGGAATTCAAAAAGCACATAAAAGATGCAATTGCTTTTAACTTTAATCTCGATATTTTAATTGATATAATTATTCGTGATGGTAATTGTATTATGTCTCGCAATTGGCTCTACGAACTTTATTCAAAAGAAATTACAAATATAAAGAATGAAGTTGAAAAACTTAAGAATGAGTTTGATGAAGAAAATAAAGGCAACATTGATGAAAATAGAAAAAGAGATTATCTCATTTATCGCAATTGTGTAAAAACAGCTTATACAAATGACCAATTGCAGAATCGAGAATGCATAATAACACACGATGAGTTATCAATATTGAATACTTTATCAGATAATTTAGATCTATCGCAAGATGAGACAAGAAGTATTTATTATTCTGTTTTACCATTAACAAAAATGGATATTGAAAACATAATAAAAAACCTAAAAGATTTGGGGTTACTCTTTTATTCAAAAAAGAATCTTGAAGTTTATATCCCAGAAGAAATTGTAAGAATTTTAAGAAAAATGAAAGGCTACGAAGTAGCAAATAAACATTTTAGACGAGTTTTAAAAGAGTTAAAAGATAGTCAAATATCACTAATTTGCAGAAAGCACAATATTGATAGAAGTCTTTTAAGATTCGAAAAAATTAAAGCAATCATTGAAAAAGGATTAAGTATTAGAAATACGCTAACTAATGGCATTTTTAAAGAGCAAGTCAATTTAACAGAGAAAAAAGAATTTATAAATACACTAATTGAAAAAAATCTGAAACTTTTATTACCATCAAAAGGAGTAACTCTCAAAGATAAAATCAATAACCTGATTTTGTATTTTAATTTAATTGAGAAAGACGATAAAATTGAAATTGCAAATGAAGGGTATGAAAAACTTCTTAAAGATATTCATCGTTTGATTCCTGAAACAAACGATATTGTTAAAAATGAATTTGAAATTCAAGGTGATTTTATATTAAATTTTGATTTATTGTTGGACTACAATATAAAGCCACGAGATGTTCTTGATTTAATAAAAAGGAGTTCTTTGGTTTCTTTCTGCAAAGATCAACAAATAAAATCAATAGGTAATGTAACGAATAATATTCTCGAATCTTATCGAGATACTGAAAGCCTTTACATTGAGAATTATAATTTAATCAGTAATCGAGATTACAATGCACTTAAAGAAAATGGAATAAATGTAAAGGAAAGCGAGCTTGGATTAATTTTTGAGAGAACAACCAAAGCAATATTTAACAAACTCGGTTTACTTGTAGATGAGCATTTAAAGAAAAAGATAAATGACAGTAAAAATAAATTAGATATTGTTCTCAAAATCAATGAAAGAGAAATAATAATTATTGAATGCAAAACCCATAAAGATAAAGAATTTAACAAGTTCAGTTCAGTTTATCGGCAAGTGAAATCATATTATAAAAAAGCTCAAGACATGGGTTTTAAAGTTATTAAGTCCTTAATAATAGCTTCTGATTTTAGTGATGATTTTGTAAATGAATGCGAACTGGATTTTGACTTAAATCTGTCATTAATAACAGCAACAACATTACTGAATATTCTTGAAGCTTTTAAGAAATCAAGGCATCAAGCTTTTCCATACAAATTATTAATGAAAGATGTATTAATAAACGAATCACGAATAATTAAAGCAATTATGAAATAAAAATGACATCAAAATCCAGAAATCTTAAAATATGGAGTAAAGCAGTCGATTTAGTAACAATAATTTGGTTACTTCATTTTATTATTAGTTTATTAACAAATTTTTTAAATGAGTCTTACTCTGCTTTTTTTTCATATTTCATTTATACTTTCTTCGTTACTGATTTAATTATCATTTTTATTAATCATAATTCAAAAAAGCGATTTTTTAAAGAGAACTGGTTTGATATTTTGATGATCTTGCCTTTATTCAGGTTATTCAGATTTCTGAGAATATTAAAAATTAATAAGTTAAGAAATCTCCTAAAATTACTTAAAAAATCAAAGAAATTTAAAAGTGGAAAGAAAATTGTCTCCGAATCCTTTGATCTTGGAAGGCAGATTAATGATCAAAAATGATAATGATATTACGCATAACAAGCGTGTCTGCGGTAGGGTTGGTCAGTGCTTTTTGTTTGAATCTTCCGATTCAAGGTTTGGGTTGTTTGTTTTCGTCGGAATCCTTCTGATTCCGCCGCACACGCAAAACATTAACGCCAACTCAAATATTCAAAAAATAGAATTCTAAATTAAGCTTGCCAAAAAAAATGAAAAAATTATGTGAAACTAAAATAAATTTGGAGGAAAAGATGAAAGTCACAAAAATAATTGTAAAAATTAAACCAATGAAAGGAGACAAAATGAAGAAGATTGTTTTTGGTGTTTTTATGATAATATTATGTTATGCTTTATTGTATAGCGATCCACCCACAAACGTAGAAATTAATATTGATAATGGCAATTCAATTTTATCATGGTCAGACTCTACTAATGCTGATTTTTATTTTATATATCGCTCCCTAAGACCTGATACAGGTTTCGTTAAAATTGATAGTGTTACAGTTACCACTTATATTGATAGTGTAGCTGGATTTGAGGATAAGTATTTTTATTATGTAACTGCAGTAGATAACCCAACTTTAACCGTAACTGATATTGACGGCAATGTGTACCAGACTTTAGTAATTGGTAACCAGGAATGGATGACAGAAAATCTGAAAGTTACTCACTACAGAAATGGAGACCAGATTCCAAATATTACCAATAACGGTGATTGGTATGGCCTCTCTTCTGGTGCTTACGGAGTTTTTAATAATACACCTGCCAATGCCGATACTTATGGTAATCTTTACAACTGGTATGCAGTAGATGATAGTAGAAATATAGCTCCGGAAGGCTGGCACGTTCCTACCGACGAAGAGATAATGGAATTAGAAATGGCACTTGGAATGAGCCTAGAGCAAGCTGATTCAACTGAATGGCGTGGTACAAACGAAGGTAGCAAACTTGCCGGTAGAGCAGATTTATGGACGAATGGAGCATTAGAGAACGACCCTGAGTTCGACACAAGCGGTTTAAGCTTCCTTCCTGGCGGGTACCGCTACAGCATCAATGGGTGCTTCTACTATATGGGCGACACCGGTTACTTCTGGTCTTCTACAGAGATCTATACAGAACTCGCCTGGTACCGGTACTTGAATTATGATAACGCCACAGTGTACCGGTATACTAACCATAAGCTTTTTGGGTTTTCTGTCCGTTGTGTCAGGGATTAAGATTGTTGTCTATTTGTCTATTTGACTATTTAAAAAGGAAAGCAGTAGAGTGTCCAAACGAAGCAGGTTTGACAATTTGTTCTGCCGATAGACGAGACCGATTTTTTAGGCTTATTATTTTGTTTAAGAATGCTGGCGTTAACAAACTGCTACTCATCCGAAAAGATGGGCGTGTCAGCAGCAATACATTATGCGAGTTTTTATTATTGTATAAAATTAAAGCGAAAAATCAAAAAACCATTAAATGGTAATCGTAACTTATCTAAAAATTGGTAGCAATTGTTCTTTATAAATTGAATAGAATTTAAAAATTAAAGAGAGAGCTAAAATGAAATATCAGGTTAAGAAAAAGCAACAGAACTGTAGAAAATGTCTTGTTTGTGGGCTGAAAAATGAATTTGGACTTAAAGCTTCGTTTTATGAATTAGAGAATAATGAATTAGTTGCTATATTTAAACCCCTTGAAGAGCATCAAAGTTATCCAGGAACGTTACATGGAGGAATTGCAGGAGCAATATTAGATGAGACAATTGGTCGGGCAATTATGATTACAGATGAAAATTTTTTTGGTGTAACTGTAGAGTTAAATTTAAAATATAAAAAGCCTATCCCATTAGATGAAGAACTAAAGGTTATTGCTAGGATAACAAGAAATTCTAGACGAATCTTTGAAGGCTCAGGAGAAATATTACTACAAAATGGAGATGTTGCAGCAATTGCGTATGGGAAATACATGAAAATATCAATGAATAAAATGACTGAATTTGATAAAGAAAAAGAGGAATGGAAAGTATCATTATTAGATACAGATCCATTAAAAATAAATATCTGATTTCAGAACGATTCTGCGGAAGAAGGGGATCAAATAGTTTACTCTAAAACCCATACATCACATAACGTGGTTGTTCCGTTCGCTGGCGCACTTTTACTCTCTCAGGGGAAAGACTTTGAGGCTAGAGTGAACGTTGGAACTGTCTGAACGTTATGAAAATAAAATAATAGATACATGAGGTAAAAATGGGAAAGATTCATTATCCGTTTGCAGCAATCGTCGGGCAGGAAGAGCTCCTTCTCGGCATTATTCTGAATAGTAGTGTTCCAAAACTCGGCGGCTTGCTGATCAAAGGAGTCAAAGGTTCAGGGAAGAGCACGGCAGTCTATTTATCCCAAGTCGTTCCTTACACGACCGACTCGTGGCACGAAGCACGATTCAGCGTGCAAAGATGAGCCGGGTTAAAAACTTTCCCCATTATAACTAATATTTTCTTATTTATTCCTCAATCCCATTACTTCTTACCATTTCAGTGATGGCTCGGAAATTTATCTTACCGGTTCCCATTTTCGGCAGTTCCGGTATTACCACAAATGTCTTGGGTATTGCAATTTTAGGGAGTTTTTTACTCATTCCCCTGATGAGTGCTCTTTCATCAACTTTTACTGTGACAGCAGCAACAATTCTTGCACCCTTTCTGGAATCGGGTACATCTACCACGCAGCAGTCCATGCCTTCGGGAAGGAGTGTCTGCAGTATCTTTTCGGTTCGAACAAGTGAGATCATCTCACCGCCGATCTTAACAAATCGTCTGAGCCGACCCAGGTGCCAGAGGTATCTATCCTCATCCATCATACCCATATCACCGGTATCGTACCAGCCGTCCACAATGTGCAGGGATGTTTCCTCTATATCATTGAGATATCCCTTCATTACCATATCCCCTTTGACCAGAATTTTACCCTCTTTTCCCAGGGGTAGGATTTTTCCTGTATTCAGATCTGCGATCCTTACCTGAACACCGGGAAGGGGTTTGCCGATACTGCCCGGACGGTTATCATCAGGAGTATTAACAGAGATTCCGGGGCTGGTCTCGGTAGTACCGTACGCCTCGTACAGCTCAATATTGTGTTTATTCCGGTATTCCTGCCGCAGCCAGTCCGGTGTTTTATCCGCACCCGGAAGGACTATCCTGAGTGAAAAGAAATCGCCCGGTTTGGACTCTTTCAAATATCCCGCAAAAAAGATCGGAGTTGCTGCAATGAGGGTTGCTCCTTCTTCTTTTATCATGGCAGGGATTTTCTTGTAATCCAGCGGATTGGCATACGTCACTGATTTACAACCGACCATCAAGGGCATCCAAAGATTGGCATTGAAACCAAAAACATGAAAAAGAGGTAGGACGGACATAAAAACATCTTCTTCAGTCAAAGAAAATACTTCTCTCAGAGCTTTGATATTTGCCCCAAGATTTTTATGAGTCAACTGAACTGCTTTAGGATCTTTTTCGCTGCCGCTTGTAAAGAGGATCACGATATTATCATCCTGCAACTTCCTTGGCAGCCGGGCAATGATGGCTGATGCGGGTAGTTTTGATCTGAGGGCAGCGCCAAGTTTTTCTTTGAGTGTGATCCCTTTCATGATGTCTTCGAGGCAGACCATACCTGGAACCATAGGACATTTGATCTTATCGAGCAACGCCCGGGAAGTGATGATCGTCTTGAAGCCGCATTTCTTCTGTGCATATTTGCAGTTGTGGGCAGCGCCCGTGGAATAGTTTATCATAGCAGGCACCTTCCCTGCCATGAGAATACCGATAACCGCGAGAGCGCATCCTGCTGAAGTGGGTATCATCACCCCGATATCACCATCTTCATATTTCTTGAACTTTTTAGCCAGGATCAATGACCCGATTAGCGCCTTGCTGTAAGTAACTTCCAGATTAAGTGTCCTGTCTTTTATGGCGATCTTGTTGCCCAGTTTCTTTGCTTTTTTTATAAACTCGTAATGAAGTATCATGTTTTAACCTCTTTTTTAAATAAATGGTCAGCGGGAATTCTTGATAACTGATGAATTCGTAACCATTCAGGATTTACTATTATTCATTTTATCACTGCTTGATTTTGCATGACATCGTTATCGTCTATGAAGTATGTAGAATAATGAACTTAGCTTATTAACGTTTCACTAATATTTTTCTTATTTTAGCGATCATACACCATTTTTTTCAATTTCATCTGCAATTTCATGTCAATAAAAAAATTTTATACTTGTCCATTAACGAACCTTGATCATTATACTAAAAGGACAATCCATAACCAACCATGAACTGAATTATTATATCATTAGAAATATGACTCAGCTTGCAAAGATAAGTCTGGTAGAAATTTAAGGGTGTTTTGGATTTTCAATTTTACATTTTGCATTTTGTTTGGCAATCCGAGCTCTTCTCTTCGTGACCACTCGAGATCTGGAACTATTAAACTCCTCAATTATTGAGATATTATTTCATTGATATTTTAAACACAAAGGTTGAGGATAGCTTTTATGCGGAGTTGACCATCAATTAATCAAAATACATCATATACAATATTGTGGGGAGCATGGCATCGTTCATGCTCCCTCTTTTTTTTACACCATATTACTCGATTATAAAAAAGCGGAGATTTTATTCTTCTTGACAGAAAAAGAGCTTACCTGTTAAAGAAAAACATTCAGGATGATTATAAAAATGGAAAAAAGAAATAAGGCAACTATTTTTAACCTACGGCAAAATTTTGCAACACATTTTTCAGGTTATAAAAGCTCAAACACAACTGGCGAAAACATTCATGCTGCAAAAAATACAATTGTGAGACTATTGGATAATTGAGAAATAAAAAAAATGACAACCGATCTATATGACATATTCACGACATTTGTCGTATACAACACCAAATTGGGGGTGTTCGCGACAAAATTGTCGGGGATACAAACATTAGTGGCAACTTAAAAAAATTGGAGGTCATATGAAAAAGTACTTTTTTATACTGATATTATTAGTAATCACAGTCGTAATAAATGCTCAAATCATACCTGACACACTTTGGACAAAAACTTATGGTGGTTTAGAGATGAATCTTGGTGTTTCGATGCAACAAACATTTGATAATGGCTTCATTTTAATTGGAACTACATATTCACCTGGCACTGATATCTGGCTAATTAAAACTGATGAATTTGGAAATATAGAATGGGATCAAACACTTGGAGGGACTGGTTCAGATTATGCCCATTCAGTTAAACAAACATCCGATTCTGGTTACATCATTGCAGGACAAACTAGTTCTTATGGTGCTGGAGAAGCTGATGGCTGGTTAATCAAAACTGATGAATTTGGTAATGAAGAATGGAGTCAGACTTTTGGACAAGAGGAATATGATGGGGCATATTCTGCTCAACAAACAATTGATGAAGGTTATATTATTATTGGTTTTTCGTATTTTCCCGGAGAAACTCATACAGATTCTTGGCTGATTAAAACTGATGAATTTGGTAATGTCGAATGGAATCAGATTTTTGGTGGTAATGCTGACGATCAAATATATTGTGTTCAGCAAACTTCAGATAATGGTTTTGTTTTAACTGGGCATACAAATTCTTACGGTTCAGACCCAGCTTGGTTAATTAAAACTGATGAATTTGGTAATGAAGAATGGAGTCAAACCTTTGGTGGTTCAAGAGTACATTCGGTTCAACAAACAATTGATGACGGTTATATTCTTACTGGCTATAATAATACAAGTTATTATTCAGATGCTTGGCTACTAAAAACCGATGAATTGGGTAACGAAGTATGGAATCAAACTTATGATACTGGTTATGATGAAGAATTCCGTTCAGTATATCAAACAATTGATGGTGGATATATTATGGCTGGTTGCACAGATAAATTCAATTATTCTGAAAGTGACGTTTTACTTATGAAAACAGATGTAAATGGTGATGAAGAATGGAGAAAAACCTATGGTTATAGTGGAATTGATCGTGCAAATTCTGTCCAAAAAATTTCAGAAAACAATTTTGTTGTATTAGGTTTTACTAATTTAACTGGTTCACCAGACTTTTGGTTATTAAGGTTAGGTTTGGAAACTAGTATAAATAACAATCCCCTTCTAAATAATAAAATATTTGTTAATAATTTTCCAAATCCGTTCAATCCATCAACATCAATTGAGTTTACAATAAATTATAATTCTCATATTGAGCTTTCCATTTATAATATCAAAGGTCAAAAAATAAAAACTTTGGCTCAAAATGAATTCTCAAAAGGTTCACATTTAATTATCTGGAACGGTGATTATGAATTCAATAAACCTGTAAGTTCAGGAGTTTATTTTTATAAATTGAAAGTTAATGGTATAATCGAAACAATGAAAAAGTGTTTGCTGTTGAAATAAAAAATGATGCCACTAACAAGCGTGTCAGCGGGTAGGTTTTTCTGCCTTCTTCTGCCTGAATCTTACGATTCAGGGTTTTAGTTGTTTGTTTTCAGTCGGGATCGTTCCGATCCCGCCGCACACGCCAAACATTAGCTGCATTTAAAATAGAGGAAATTGCATGAAACTAAATCTTATGTTCATTGTATTAATTCTGATAATATTCTCTCTATTATATTCAGAAATTATTTGGGAAGTCAATTATGGATTAATGGGATATGATGAATGTTATGTAAAACCCTCATTTCTTATTAGTTCCGATGGTGGATATATAATACTCTACACTTCTGTTTGGTATGATCCTTATAGTGGAGCCATTATTGACGATAAATTAACGAAATTTGATAGTATTGGTAATAATCTATGGACTTCATCAGGTCTATCATTTTTACGAGGAATATTTGAAGCTGAAGAAGGATATTATATCTTTACTAGAAGCGTTTCAGATACATTCATAAAAAAAATTGATTTTGATGGAAATCAATTATGGGTAGAAATTATTGATGATCATAATGTTACTTGCAGTATCGATCAAGATGAAACCGGGCTATATATTTGTGGTAGGAGCATTACTTCGCACTGTGCAAACATTATGAAATTAGATTTTGATGCGAATATAATATGGACTTATGATTTTGCTGAGGGCAATAGTTTCATTTCTGGAGTTAAAACAATTGATAATTGTTTCGTATTAAAAATGTATGTTTATGATCCAAATGGAGTGTACTATGACCTTGTAAAAGTAGATGCAACAGGTAATTTATTATGGACATATCACCCAAATAGTTTATACATCGATCCATCAATCGTAGAATTATCAGATAATACAATAATATTATCAACTAACGAACAAATCATCAAACTAGATTTAAACGGTAATTTGATTAATTCAATTGATGCTTCATTTTTCTACGCAATCGATTTAATAAACGAAAATTGTTTTTTAGCAGCTTCAAGATTAGGTAATATTTATAAATTAGATAAATATGATTACGCTTTAAATCATATTCAAGAAATTTCAGACTTTCCAAAATTTTATTTCAAACAGCTTAACGATAATGGATTCATATTTTATCAGAAAGATTTAATTCATTTAATTAGAACTGATGAAAATTTAGTATCAACTAACAACCATTTAATACAAAATGATCCAATATCGTTATCAAATTACCCCAATCCTTTCAATCCTACAACAATAATTGAGTTTTCAATTCAAAAGGAAGCTAAAGTTGACCTTGTAATTTTCAGCATAACAGGCCAAAAAATCAAAACGTTAGTTCACAATGAATTTATAAAAGGTGTTCACTCCATTATTTGGAACGGTGATGATGAGTCTGGAAAACTAGTTAGTTCTGGTATTTATTATTATAAGTTGAATATTAATGGCAAAACTAAAGTTGTGAAAAAGTGTTTGCTATTAAAATGAATAAGATGCTGCTAACAAGCGTGTCAGCGGTTCGTGTTATCAGTCTGTTTCGTCTGAATTTTACGATTCAAACTTTGGTTGGTTCGTTTCCAGGCGTGATCGTTCCGATCCCGCTGCACACGCAGAACATTAGCTGCAACTTAAAAATTTGGAGGATAAATGAGAGTTTTATTGATTGTTTTTTATATTCTATTTATTTCAAATCTATCAGCGACAATTATTAATATTCCCGCTGACCAGCCAACTATCCAAGACGGAATTAATGTTTCCGTAGATGGTGATACCGTTTTAGTTCAGCCAAATACTTATTATGAAAATATTAATTACAATGGAAAAAACATTACCGTTGCTTCTCTATTCCTTACGATACAGGATACTACTTTCATCTCACAGACAATTATTGATGGTAATGAAAATGGTACTGTTGTGATTTTTGAAAATAATGAGAACTATTTAGCACGTCTAATTGGTTTTACATTTAAAAATGGCTCTGGGAATGAAGTAGATTGGGGAACACCATATGAACCATGGTTAGTATACTTGGGCGGCGCAGTATATTGCAAAGATTCTTCACCAATAATTTCTAATTCAACTTTCAAACTCAATTATGCTGGATACGGTGGTGCAGTTTATCTAGAAAACTCTAATGCACTTCTTCATTCATTAATTATTGTAGATAATGAGTCTGATGATGGAGGAGGAATACATATTTCGTCTAATTATGGTGAGCCTTCAGAGCCATTAATTACTGATTGTATTGTATCAAACAATCTTGTTGATTTTGGTGGTGGTGGTGTTTGGTGTGATTACTCGAATCCTACTTTCACAAACTGTCAGATTATTGATAACCAAACTGACGGCGGTCAATCTACATTAGGTGGAGGTTTGGTGTTCACTAATTCAAATCCATTTCTTTCAGCATGCAGAATTACTGGAAATAGCTCAGGACATTTGGGTGGTGGTATATATAGTTACAATTCAGAAATTACATTTGATGATAATATCAGATGTGACATTTATTCTAATTTAACCTTGGTTAATAATGCAAATGAGATTTTTTCAAATCAATATCAAATGATTATTGTAGATACATTTACTGTTTTAAATCCAACAAGTATGTTTGCTGCTCCAATAGATAATTTTGATTTTGATATTCTACATGGTTTATTACCTCAAACAAATTCAAATTTGTATGTTTCACCTAATGGGGATAATTCTAACAGTGGATTATCCTGGGAAAAACCTTTAAGAAACATCAACTATGCATTGAATATAATTGAAGCTGATAGTTTAAATCCAAAAACCATATTCCTCGATAATGGTATTTTTAGTCCTTCTACAAACAATGAACAGTTTCCTCTAAATTGTATAAGTTATATAACTATCACAGGATTAGGAACAGATGAAACTATTATTGATGCATCTGAATCATCTTCTGGTTTTGCTATTAACCTTTCAAATAATATTTTGATTGAAAATCTAACGATTATAAATGGCAATAATAACCATGGTGGCGGAATCCAAGTATCATCATCTCAATTTAATCTTAATAATGTTATAATAGATGATTGTAGTGCTATGGGAGGTGGAGGAATTAGCCTGCAATATTCTGATGCTGTTTTTCAAGATATTGTAATTAGAAATAATCAAGCCTCTGGTTTCGGGGGTGGAATTTACACAAGCCATTCAGAACTTACAATGAATTCCGTTCTAATTGATGCTAATCACAGTGATGATGAAGGTGGTGGTGCTTTATTTTGGCAATCGTCACTTATTAATTGTCATAACTTAATTGTTTCAAACAATACAAGTTCAGGGGATGGTGGTGGATTCTGTATAGAAAGTAATGAAACAATAGTGGAATGCTATGATTCAGAGTTTTTTGATAATTGTGCAAATGGGAATGGGGGTGCAATAAGTAATAATGCAAATCATACAATATTAAACAATTTATCAATTTACGATAATCAAAGTAATGAATATGGCGGTGGTATCTGTTTCTGGGGTTCTTTTTATGATAAAGTTGAAAATTGCCAAATTTATAACAATTTAGCCGATTATGGAGGAGCGATTGCCATCTGTGGTTATGGTAATCCAATTATTTCAAATAACACCATTTTTGATAATGATGCCAATCATGGTGGAGGTATATATTTTTATTATACAAATTCTTCAATTATTCTGAATACAATTTTATTTAACGATTATCCAGAAGAAATATACATTTCTAATTCATATCCTGAGGTAACAATTGCATATTGTGATATTCAAGGAGGTTTTGAGGATATTTATGTTTATGAAAATGCTATATTGAATTGGTCAGATGGTAATATCAATTCAGATCCATTATTTGAGGATCCTACAAATTCAAATTTTAACCTTCAAGAGATCTCACCTTGTGTAGATGCTGGAACGAATTATTTTGAATGGCAAGGAAATGTAATCATCGATATCCCACCTGAAAATTATGAAGGAAATGCTCCAGATATGGGAGGAATCGAATCTCCATATACAGTTGGGATAAATGACTATATTGTGTCAGTTAACAAAATTGCACTTAAACAAAATTATCCAAATCCTTTCAATCCTTCCACAACGATTGAGTTTTCAATCCAAAATGATTCAAAAATAGAACTCTCAATCCACAACATTAAAGGGCAAAAAATCAAAACCTTAGCTAACAATGACTTTTCAAAAGGTAATCACTCACTTGTCTGGAATGGTATTGATGAATCTAATAAATTTGTAGGTTCAGGTGTTTATCTGTATAAGTTAAAAGTTAACGGTAAAACTGAAGCATTGAAAAAGTGTTTGCTGTTGAAGTAAAAAAAAATGCAGTTAACAAGCGTGTCGGCAGTTCGTGTTACTAGTTCGTTTCGTCTGAATCGTTCCGATTCAAACTTTGGTTGGTTCGTTTCCATGCTTGATCCTTCCGATCCCGCCGCACACGCAAAACATTAGCAGCAACTTAAAAATTTGGAGGATAAATGAGAGTTTTATTGATTGTTTTTTATATTCTATTTATTTCAAATCTATCAGCGACAATTATTAATATTCCTGAAGATTTTGATTCAATACAAGAAGGATTAAATTTTGCATCAGAAGGTGACACTATTTTAGTAGCTGAAGGGATTTATTTTGAAAACATAATTTGGCCAGAAGTAAATAGTTTAAAGCTAATTGGTTCAAATGAAAATAGTTGTATTATTGATGGTGATTCTTTATCATCAGTAATTCTTTTTGGTCAAGAATTGAATGGAATTATAGATTTATCAACATTAATTAAAGATTTTACAATTCAAAACGGTTTTTTTGGTTATGGAGGAGGAATATATTGTGAAAATTCCAGTCCAAGTTTAAAGAATTTGATTTTAATAAGTAATTATGGAGTTGATTATGGAGGTGGGATAGCTTGCTTTAGTTCAAATCCAGATTTGGAGAATTTAACAATCATTAACAATTCAGCTTATTATGGTGGTGGGGTCTATTGTAACTATTCTAACCCAGATATACATGATGTACAATTAAATAACAATTCAGCTAATACAGGTGCTGGAATATATTGTGAACACTCAAGTCCAAATGTTGAAAATGTAATAATAAGTTCAAATTCTGCTAATTCCGGTGGTGGTATTTATTGCTGTTATAGTTCTAATCCAAATTTAGAAAATGTAATGATATCAGACAATTCATCCAATAAAGGAGCTGGGATTTGCTGTCAAGATTCTGATCCAAATCTCATTAATGTAATTATCGAAAATAATACATCTTTAGGAAAAGGTGGTGGTATCTTTTGTGAATCAAATTCCAATCCAAATTTAGAAAATGTAACAATAAATAATAATACAGCTGAAATAACCGGCGGAGGAATATTTTGTTGGTTTAATTCTTACCCAATATTTTCATCAGAAAATCGTAGCAATATTTATTCAAATACAATTACGAATAACAGAGGTGCAGGTTCAGATATTTTTATTTATGAAACTGAATTTCCTGTTATTGATGTTTTTGTAGATACTTTCACTGTAATGATACCAACGGATTATTATGCGTCACCGATTGATAATTTTGCATTTGATATTTTGCATAGTGTAGAAGACAGCTTAATTAATTCAGATGTTTATGTCTCTGTTGAAGGAGATAATTCCAATAACGGTACTTCGCCTGAAACTCCACTAAAAACAATAAAATATGCTTTGTCTCGCATATATTCGGATAGCGTCACTACAAATACAATTCATCTTAGTGCAGGAATTTATAGTCCTACAACAAATGGAGAAAGTTTTCCAATTAAGTGGAATAATTATGTCAATTTATCAGGGAACGGAGAAGAAGATACAATTTTGGATGCGGAAAACTCAGGTAGAGTAATGGAATTTTTATCTGTTAGTGATGCATTTATTGAAAACCTGACTATAACTAGAGGTTTAACAGAGAATGGTCCCGGTGGTGCTGGTATTTTTTGCAGAGATCACTCCAACCCAAGTTTTGAGAATGTTTCTATAATTAACAATTCTGCTGATTTTTGGGCTGGAGGAGTTTATTGTTATAAATTTTCTAATCCAAATTTTAAGTATGTAGAAATAACTAATAATTCTGGTGGTGGAATTTGTTTGAATGATCATTCTAACCCAAGCTTTATTAATGTAACAATTGCTAATAATTCCGATAATAGCAATGGTGGTGGAATTACTTGTCGTGGTGGCTCCAGTCCGTATTTAGAAAATTGTATTGTATGGGATAATATACCTTTAGAAATTTATTTTTTGCCAGTTTCATATCCAAATTCAATTACAGTTTCATATTCTGATATTCAAGGTGGAGAAGCTGGAATTGTAACAAACAATAACGGCACAGTTTTTTGGCTGGAAGGTAATATAGATGCTGATCCCTTATTTGTGGATCCTGGTAATGGAGATTATCATTTAATTGAAAATTCACCGTGTATAGATGCTGGAAACCCAAATTATCCTCCTGATCCTGATGGAACAATTGCAGATATGGGAGCATATTATTATGATCAATTAACTGATATTGATAATACTGAGTT
>Ga0222681_1000364_pt1 | contig 16028 bp, 14 predicted proteins | sample AntAcemetage1006_FD_179844 | JGI IMG/M metagenome (GOLD analysis project Ga0222681, IMG submission 179844) | Saline water microbial communities from Ace Lake, Antarctica - #1006 | ecosystem: Environmental > Aquatic > Non-marine Saline and Alkaline > Saline | place: Antarctica: Ace Lake... | reverse complement strand
TTTGTAATCGATCTTTATATTTTGAAACGACTTTATTTATATTTTCTTCACTGGTATTAAAGGGCGCTCTTACAATTAATTCGGCATCACTGTTTATATACATAGCAATACTTTTTCTCTTTGAACGTATTATTTTTTCAATTTTTATAATTCTACCCTCTATAATTTATAATAAATATATCAAGAGGCAGGGTACAAAATTGTCTCTTGACACATTTATTTTTTATTTTTAAGTTTGTTTTATATTTATTTTATCTTCCCGATTTTAATATAATAATCTATTAGTCTATTAATTAAGTTTTTACCCTTTGGAGTAACCCAAAACTTTTTAATCCAACCAATTCCTATCCCCGGGATTATTTTTTCCTTCTGAGTATCGATTGCTCCCAACCATTTTAAATATGACAATAAAGCTCTATCTATCATTATGGTTAAGTGACCCATCGCTCTCTCGGGAGATTCCATATTTTCTATCGTTGAGCCATAAAGCTGATTTACAAGTTCTTCTGTTTCAATATTTTTATTTACTTCATACTTATGAAAACGATAAAGAATATCAATAAATATTTCTTGATATTCTTTTGCATATATTGCTATAAAATCTCTTATCTGAAGTTTTGTCCAATTCACTTTTTCTACCCAGGTAAAGAATAATTCAAATAGTTTTTCTCCATAAGATTTCTCGCTAAATTCTTTAAAATGACGGGCATTTATCTGCACCCAGCCCTTTTTATCTATATAGATAAATTTTGCTGCTCGGGATAGCGAATCTATAAAGCAAATATATCTTTTAAAAGGCTCTTCTCCTCTTTTTTCTTCTTTGCCTAAAAAATTAAAAATATCTTTATTTATAAAGTTTTCCTCTATTAATTTCAGATATTTAAAAGGAATCCATCTGTTTTTTAAAGTAACCTTTACGCGATTTTTTGTAAAATAATTAACAAAAGTTTCTAAATCATTTACTAAAGGAGTATCCTTCATGTTTAAACCGGTTAAATCAATATATTCCTCCTTCATTCCACAAGATACGGGGGTTATATTCATCGAAATAGAATAATCTTTTCTGGGATTACCCAATCTTTTTCTTTCTTCCAAAATTGCTTCCCAGGGAGTTTTGTAGTCGAGCTCTTCCTGAGGCTGGTGAAGCCATCTTTCTTGGCATTCATTAACTGCTTTGTTCAATTCATCCTGATTGGAAAAATTACCCGGATCAACCTCAGATTGGACATAGAACATCAAATCCTGGACTAGTTCTTTTTCCTTTGGGCCTATGTTTTGTTCATTAATTTCCTCGGGGGATTTTCCGCCAAATTCATCCCGGGAAGAAAGATTCCAGAAATCCATAAAAAGCTGTTGAAATTCTATTAATTCATCATTAGAAGAAAAATTAAATTTTCCCGACAATTCTCTCACTAGGGGAAAAGGGTCGGTAATTCTATTTATCTTTTTTCTAAGATTCTTGATAGAAGGTGCTTTTTTACCCAAATGTTTTTTTAAAAAATGTTTCAGTTTTTTCTCTACAGATTCCAGATTGTTTTCCCCTTTGGGGGTACCCCTGAATTTCTGAAAAAGATCTTTTTCTATCATTAAAGGTGTAACTATGCGGGCAATATCAGGAGGGCTATTCTTCCACAATCTTTTTAATATATATGATGATTCTTTAGGGTAGGTTAGGTTTACAATGGATAAGGCGTAATCTGTCTCGTAAGGTAAAATACGGCCTACAATGTAATCTCCTTCTTTAAGTTTATGGGTAGCTCGATTTTCTCTTACTTTATATTCTTTCCCAGAAGTTAGGTCTTTGGCTATAAAATAAAAACCAACTACAACTTTGCTAATGGTAAAGGCGCTGAAAATATTGCCCTTAAATCCTAAAAAAACCTGTTGATCGTGTTTGTTATATTTAGATAGATTTTTAGATAAAAAAACTTCTAAGGGAGCCGTTTCATAATATTGAGAAATATAGGAAAACATAAAATGATCTGCAAATCTTAGGTCTGCCCAATTTTTATCGTCAGAAGTTCTATAATGCTTCTCGGGAGTAAGAGTAAAAAACCTTTCTCTTTCTTTAATTAATTCTTCATATAAGCGAGGATCACTTTCGCAAAATTCTATAATATCGGTGGTGAATTCATTTACTCTGGTAGCAGGTTTCATAATAACTTACCTACCTTCTCTAATTTTTATTCTTTATCTGTGTAAAGTGTCAATGTCAAGGGGACGGTTCTCTTGACAACTTTCTTACCGTTTCCCGATTTACTCCGATTAAAATAGCTATTTTTCTATCTGATAAATTCGATCTTTTTTTTAATTGCAGAACCAAATCTTCTCTTTGTTTCATATGTCCTCTTTTTTTCAAATCCTCTTTTTTCAAGCTCTTTGATTTCAAATATCCATTTAGATATTCGTTAGCATTTTCTTCGTTTATTTCAGATTTTATGGTCTCTTTCATCTCAAGAAAATTCTCTTTTTCATCTTTATTACTGAAATTTTTAAATTCTTTTAATGCTTTTTCTATATCTGAGGAAAACATCTCCAGTATCTCTTTTATTTCGGGAATTTCTGAATGATGATTTAATATATCAATATAGTTAGAATAACTACTCCATCTATATTTTTCTTTTTTAGTGATCTTTGCTTTCTCGGGATTATTATGGATATATCTTATTGCCGAGAGTAAATAAGGTTCATCCTCAATTGTTTCACTTTTAAATCTATCCTGGAAGAGGTGTCCCACTCTTTTATATTTATTATTAAAATAGTAGGCATAACTGGTGGTAATCCTTTTAATTATTCTGGATATTGGTTCCTTTTGCTCTTTTATAATTAGATGTAGGTGATTGCCCATAATACAATAGGCAAATAATTTAAACGCCTTATCTGTTTTCTTTTTAAAAACTATCTTAATAAATTTTTCCTTATCTTCTTCATCAATAAATATATCTTTTCTTTCATTGCCCCGGAGCATGATGTGATATATTCCTGTTTTACTAAATTTTCTGGGAATTCTAGGCATTTGATCACCTCTTTAGGTCATCTTATACCTTTGGGGTAATATTGTCAAGAGAACCGTCCCCTTGACATTCTTTGTATTCTTCTGATAGATTTGCTACAAGTTCTTTAACTGAAATAATCTTATCTACACGATAAGCATTGCTTCCTGCGAAAGCAAATCCATCTTCAAGTTTTCCTTGTTGGGCATTAGTCAGAGCAAGTGCGATACAGTAAGGTGCTTTTTTAAAATTACAATTCTTTAAACATTTCCAGGAACACTTAAAAGGTTTTCTAACCCCAGATGAAACCTCTTCCAGGAATTTATTCTTCACTGCCCTTCCCGGCATTCCAACCGGACTATCAATTATCATTAAATCATCTTTTTGGCATTTCAGATAAGCCTCTTTAAATTTAATAGAAGCATCGCATTCATAAGTAGCCACAAATCTGGTAGCCATCTGTACTCCCTGAGCTCCCAGCTTAATATATTTATAAATATCTGCACCGCTATATATACCTCCGGCAGCAATTATTGGAATGCTCTTATCAAATTCATTTTCATAAGGTTTTATTACGGAAATCACTTCAGGTAATATTTTCTCTAAAGCAAAATCCGGGTTATCAATCTGTTCCTTTTTAAAACCCAGGTGTCCACCGGCTAAAGGCCCTTCAACAACGACAGCGTCAGGCACGTGATTATAATTTTTTTTCCAGTATTGAAATATAATTTTTGCAGCACGTGAAGATGATACTATAGGAACAACTTTAGTTTTTATTTTTTTTAATTTATTGGGAACCAACATTCCAAGACCTCTTAAGGGTAAACCTGCTCCCATAAATACTAAATCTGCCTTTTCCTCTACTGTAATCTTGACCATATCATAAAAATCCGAAAGGGCAACCATTATGTTTACCCCAATAATGCCTCTGGTCATCTCCTTAGATTTTCTTATTACTTTACGCAAAGCCCTTTTATTTGCTTCGGTAATATTTTTAGCAGCATCATGTTCAAGCATACCTATCCCGGCAGTTCCGATAACTCCGATACCCCCTGCATCCGCTACAGCAGAGGCTAAACCTGATAAAGAGATTCCTACAGCCATTCCCCCTTGAATAATAGGAATTTTCGCCTTTAAGTTACCTATTTTTAATTTGGGAATTTTTTTTAAATTCATTTATATTACTCCTTTGCAGATAATGATTTAATAAAATCAACACCGCATTCCTTACCAATAATGTTCTCCTTAATATCGATAAATATATATTAAACTAATTTACTTTTTTCTACAATTATTTTCTTCGCTTCTAAAAATATTTCTTCAACTATTTCCTTGCATGTTTGTTCTTTTTTCACCAGACCGGCTGATTGCCCGGCCATTATCGAACCATAATCCATATCTCCTTCTCGAACTGCTCGATAAAGTGAACTTTTCCCTAATTTTTCATATTCTTCTAAAGATGCATTTCTTTTTTCCAGCTGTTGGAAATTTCTTGCCAACTTATTTTTCATTATTCTAACCGGATGACCGGTCGGCCTTCCGGTAACTATTGTGCTGGTATCTCTGGCCGCAAGTATCTTTTGTTTATAATTCTTATGAACATTACATTCACGTGCTACTAAAAATCTTGTACCCATTTGAAATCCTGAAGCCCCTAACATCCAGGCAGCTGCCAGACCACGGCCATCGGCAATTCCGCCGGCAGCTAAAACGGGAATATTTATCGCATCTACTACTTGAGGGATGAGAGACATGGTAGTTAATTCTCCCACATGCCCTCCGGCTTCACCACCTTCTGCAATTACCGCATCCGCCCCCGCTCTTTCCATTCGTATAGCCAGAGCAACCGAAGGAATTACCGGAAATACCAAAATATTATTTTCTTTCCACATTTCTATATATTTACCGGGATTACCCGCTCCGGTAATTACTACTTTTACTCCTTCCTCTACAGCTATACGGGCAATGACATCAGCATTGGGATTTAAGAGCATGACATTAAGCCCAAAAGGTTTTTTGGTTAATTTTTTTGTTTTTCGAATCTCTTCTCTAACCCATTCACCCGGAGCATAACCGGCTGCAATAACCCCGAGAGCACCGGCATTGGATACTGCTGAAGCGAGTTCAGCATCGGCAATCCAGGCCATTCCTCCCTGAATAAGCGGATATTTTATTCCCAAAAGTTTACATACAATAGATTTAAACATTAGCGCATCTCCTTATATTGTCCATTTTAACAATGCGGATCCCCAGGTTAATCCACCACCAAAAGCAACCATTATAATTCGATCCCCCGGGCAAAACATTTTTTTCTTATGAGCCTCATTTAGAGCAAGCGGGATGCTGGCAGAAGAAGTATTTCCAAAACGGTCTAAATTAATAATGAATTTTTCTCTTTCAGCCTTTAATTTTTGGGCTACATAATCAATAATGCGAATATTAGCTTGATGGGGGACAATATAATCAATATCATCCATAGAAAGATTAGACTTATTTAAAACATGGGAAATGCTTTTTATCATTATCCTGATGGCAAATTGAAATATTTCTTTTCCATTCATAGATATATTGCTGGATCCTCCGTTATTATTTGGAATATGCAAAAAAGGATTTTTTAAGGGAACTGCCGGAAGAGTAAGAAATTCTTTCAAATCTCCTTGAGAACCAGTATAAGTGCAAATTATACCCTCTTGGCTGGAACTCTTTAAAATTACTGCTCCGGCGCCATCTCCAAAAAGTACGCAAGTATTTCGATCAGTCCAATCAACAACTTTTGATAAGACTTCTACTCCTATTACCAGAATTGTCTTGCTCTGTTTTGATTTAATAAATTGATCGGCTATCTGTAATCCATAAATAAAACCAGTACAGCCCGCTGTTATATCAAAGCTGGGAATATCATCTAATCCTAATTCTGCCTGGACAAGATTAGCAGTCGAAGGCATAAAAAAATCGGGACTTATTGTAGCCAGTATAATCATATCGATCTCTTCTTTTTCTATACCGGCGTTTTCAATTGCTTCTTTTGCCGCTTTTGCAGCCATCTGATATGTCTTTTCTCCGGAGGAAATTCTTCTTTGCTTTATACCTGTTCGAGAGGTAATCCACTCGTCATTAGTTTCCACCATTTTTGAAAGCTCATCATTTTTTACAATTCTCTGGGGGACATAAGCACCTGTGCTAATTATTTTTGAATAAATCATGTTACCTTCCTTAAATAATTCTTCACCTATAAAAAATAAATTTTCTCGTACTCCATAAATAGCTGATTTTATTTATTAACTGCTATTATGACCTATTATTAAAAGCAAGTATATATAATAATTCATTTCTTGTCAATGTTTTTATCAGTATCGAGTTAAGAAAGCGAAAAAAAAGATAGAAAAAAATAACATTCTTCTTTCTATCTAACTATTTCACTAAAGTTTACACTGACAGAAAGGAATGTTTTTAGAAAGATTTTGGGGTAAAAGGTAGAAAAAGGAGACAGGTTGATTTGGCGGATTAAATGTAAATAATTATTTTAAAAAGAGTAGGTTAAGCCGATAGTAATCATTCCTTTGGGCTTCTGTTGAACTCCCTCAGAAACATCTGAACCAAAAAGAGTGTCTTCTTTACCAAAATAAATCGCAGTACCAAGATTAAAACTTAGATTATTATTTAATTGATTACGATATCCAGGTATAACAATTATGCTTCCATCATTTATGCTGGGAATAGCCATTAAATTAATTTGAGAAAATTCATCGATTTCATAATTTGCCGTACCCAAAATTAACCCTATATTTTCATTCAAATTGTTGGTGGCATTTCCGGCAAAAAAAGGGCCCAGGATGGAGGACAAATTTTCTTTTTTCATAGACAAATATTCTAACTGAAAATATATCTTATTTCCCGCTTCAAAAAAATAACTATAATCACCACCGATTAGATAAGCTAAATCACCATCATTATTATCTTTAAAATAATATCCCAGGGCTCCATATATTCCTATTGGTCCTAAATCTCCTTTTGCAGTAAAACCTACTCTCTGGCTGGCCGGAATAATAGTCCCCATAAAATCCATTTCTGGTTCGCGGACATAATTTAAGGTAAGGTCATATCCTTCAATCATGGTTCTACCTCTCAAGCCCCATTTAGTATACTGGCTGGCTTCAGGAAAGGCAGCCACTAATAATACGCTCGAATTCCAATTCAGGGGGATATAGGCTTCTATCGCATCCTGGTATTTAGCACCGGTCTCCTCGTCCATTACCATCGCTCCTAAAGTGAAATCAACCGGATTGAGCATTGAACCGAAAGACCAGGAAATAGGCTGACGACCCAGGGTTAGGTGTAATTTGTCAAATTTATGTTTAAGATAAAGTTTTTTAATTAAATAATCAAATCCTCCGCTCATAGTGTTGTTAAATAAATATATTTCGAATTTAGCCTGAGTGTTATTAAGAGTTGGCAAGAATAATTCTAAATCTAAACTTTGCTGAGGATAAACAGTAATATTTCCTTGATCATCGATAATGCTTATCAGGGAAGCGGCGAGCTCACCACCAATATCAACCTTGGCGGAAATTGGAATTGACACCAAGAGAAAAATAATTATAGATAGGATAATAATATTAAAATATTTTTTCGTAATCAATTTTGTTTCCTTAATTCATAATTCAAAATTATTTTATGTAGTACTTTATCTTAAATTTTGCAAGGTAAATGTTTCTTCGGGAATTTCCAGATTAAATTTTATTTGAGTAATTGTAAATTCGGTATAAGTATCTTTTCTCAGCTTATTTTCCATCACTGAATTTGTGGGAACCCAGCGCCCTTCAATTTCTTCTATTACGTTGGCTTTGGTTTCTTTCAATATACGGCCGCTTTGAGCATATAATTCTTCCTTCAGACCAATAAATCTCTCTTTGTCTACCCAGCTTACTCGACGATAGTAGGAGACTTTAACTCCTTCTCTGGCAATACCTTCCAATATATAACAGGGACGACCATCAATTTCTTCTTCACCGATAATTTCAAAATCATATAAATCGGTTAATTTATCTGCTTCCATAACATCCTGATAGGAAAAATCACTCCCCATCATTCCCTGGTTAAGCATATGGCCGGAAATTTTAATGATTTCCTCGGCATCAGGGAAAAACATCCACAGGTCGTCTTCTCTCTTAAGAAATTTCGTTTCCCTATCTTGCGGATTGGTAAATTCCACTAAAGAATTTTTCTTATCAGTCAAAGTAACCATTGTTTTGATTATTTTTCTGCTACCACTGACAATAATCATTTCTGCTTCCATTTGAGCTGTATCAAAATATTCATTATTATCTCTCTTGTTGATAATTTCCTCGGCAGTCATTTCAGCAGCAACTGTTATGATTAAACTTAAAAATAAAATCGATATTACTATTCCTACAAGTAAAAGTCTTTTAATTTTTTGCATAATAAATTCCCCTTTCTATTTTTCACCCCCACCTTAATCCTCCCCCTCAAGGGGGAGGAAAGTAGGATGGAGGACAATTTATTTTTCTTCCTTAGCATTTGTTTTTTCCTATGCAATTCTTTCCCGTACTTATAACCCTATCTTATCTTCATTACTTATTACTGATTACTCATTACTTCTTTTGTCACTTATCACTTATTACTTATTACTTCTTTTATTATATCTATCTCAATGCTTCAGTCGGTTCAAGATTTGCAGCCTTTCTCGCCGGGATAATACAGGCAATCGTGACAATAACCACTCCTAATGTAAAGCAAAAAATAAGATTCTCCAGGCTAAAAACCGTATAATAAATGGGACTCATCAAAAAATCTGTACTGCTCATTCCCTCGAAAGCTGCACTATAATCGATACCTACAATGGAAAAAACTTTGGTTAATATGCCCCCCAGCACAGTACCAACAGCACTGCCAATAAAGCCAATCATGACTCCTTCCATGGTAAATAGAACCAATATTTCCCTGCCTTTTAAACCCAGAGCGCTCATCATCCCGATTTCACGGGTACGTTCATTGACAATCATAATCAGCGTATTCACCAGTACAAAACAAGCCAATATGATAATAAATATATAGATTGAATTGTACATTGTAACTGCAAAATCAAAAAGCTCAACCAAATCGTAACCTTTATTCCAGGGTTGCACTAAATATTTTCCGGATTCATCTTCCCGGGAAAATAATTCATTGAGACCGGGTAAAACCGAAGATATTTTATTATAATCCGAAGTAATCAAAAGCAATTCGGTGACCTCGCCCGGCATCTCCAAAATCCTCTGGGCTTGACCTAATGGCAGGAAAAAAAGTTTATCATTAAGTGCCTGAATATCACTTTTATATTTCCCGACAATCTGAAAAGTAGAACCTTTAAAGGAACCAAAAGGGGTTGTATACAAAATGGTGACTTTCTCCCCTACTTCACGGCCTATTTTTTCCAATAGCCCGGCACCCATAACAACTTCCTTATTTCCCTCCTGAACCATCCTGCCCTCAGTTATGTTTTTATCAATTCCCATAAATTTTATTTCCTCAAGGGGATCAACTCCCCATCCCATCATGCCGACTAATTCATCTTCAAGACTCACCATGGCTCCAAATTTAAGTCGCGGAACCACCTGTTCCACCCCTTCTACTGACTTTATTTTTTCACTCATCTCTGAGTATCCTTTACCGTTAAACCCGTCCAAAGAATAATTTAAAGACATAATACGCTCTTTTAATTTGTATTCCTCATCAATAATCCGTATATGTCCGGCTTTATAGTGGATGTGGTTTTCAAAAAAAGACTCCAACACCCCATTAATTAATCCACGGGCAAAGACCACGGCAAAAATAGCAAAGGCAATAGCAATAATAGAAATTGATGTTCTAATCCTGGATCTCGATAGATTTTTCTTCGCTAGATTCCATAAAAATTTCATTTTTTACCTCCTTATCGATGATAGATTGCTTTTACCGGATCTTTTTTAGCTGCCCAATATGCCGGTAATATACTGGATAACACTGCAATGACGACACCTAAAATAAATAAAAAACTGAAAGCAGGATAATTCCAGGCTCCATAAATTCTATCGAGAATGGGAATGCCAAATTGAGAACCGTCTCCGCCTATATAGGCTATGCTAAATCCGTATTTCACCAACGCGCTTACACCTGCATACCCAAGCAAGCATCCCGTTAATCCACCAAGTATGCCTATACCGGTTGCTTCAACCATAAAGACAAAAACAATCTCCCACTCTCTCATTCCCAGGGCTTTCATCATGCCGATTTCTGACGTTCTCTCCAGGGCAGAGAGGATAACATTATTGATAATCCCCAGCATACCGATAAGAAGAACGACTGACAGAATAGCCCCGATTCCACCCTTCTTGGCAGCACTTAAAGCGATGACAGATGAAGCAGATTCTTTCCAGGAATATGCTTTCAAATCAAGGTTTTTATTTTTAAAGCTGTCCGTCAATTCTTTGGTGACTTTATCCTCATCTCCGGAAACTGTTTTCAAGGTAATCATGCTAACCGCATTGCCCACATTTAATGCCTGTCGGGCAACATCCAGAGGAACAAAAACAATCCCGTTATTAATCATCGGATTGGGAGCCCTTACCAGACCTGCAATCTCAATATCGATAGTATTAAAGGTATCCTCTTTCGTCCTGACAAGAAGCGTAATGTAATCATTAACTTTTAAATCCATCAATTCGGCCAAGCTTACTCCTATGACTGCTTTTGATTCGCCCGGGGCAAACATCGAACCTTCAACAACATAATTTTGAGTAGCAAAAACCTGGTTATATTGCTCAATAGAGATGCCCACACCCCGAACTGCTACTTCATCAATCCCGTTATTCAGGTTAGCCTTAAATCTTAGCTCGGGAGACACTCCTAATAATCCATCCGCGCTCTTTATGCTCTCTTCCATATCCTGATTTAAATAAATTAAATTTTCCAGGAGCAGTTCTTCTCTGTCTTCCCAGTATTCAGGATAGGCAACTTGAATGTTCCCTGTATCGTAATTCTTTATATTATCAAAAGACATTTCTTCCATACCGTTCATAAGAGAATCCATAAGTAAATAACTGGAAAATGCAAAGGCAATCACCAGAATTATAAGTATGTTTCTCCTTTTTTGACGGGTTAAGTTTTTTAGCCCGAGTTTAAAGCTAAACATCTTTTACTTCCCCCTTTCATCGGCAAAAATCATACCATCCTTCAGGTTGATAAATCTGTTAGCATGTTTCATTACTGCAGGATCATGGGTGGAAAAAATAAAAGTAGTTCCTAATTCCTTATTCATTTTCCTCATAATGTTAACAACATCAGCAGCGGTTTCAGAATCAAGATTAGCAGTTGGTTCATCCGCCAGGACAATCTTGGGTTCTTTCACTAACGCTCTGGCAATAGCTACCCTTTGCTTCTCTCCACCGGAAAGTTCATTCGGTCTTCGGGATTCCAATCCCTTAAGCCCCACTTCAGCCAACATTTTCAATACTTTTTCTTTCATTTGCGATTCCGATGAATGGTCAGTCAATCTGATGGCAAATTCTACATTTTCGTAGGCTGTTAAAACAGGGATCAGGTTATAAGCTTGAAAGACAAAACCGATATTGAAGCGCCTGACCATGGCAAGGGCTTTTTTAGAAAGATCGCTTACTTTTTTCCCGCTTAAGCTAACCTCCCCCTCTGTGGGCGTATCCAAACAACCTATCATATTTAGAAGCGTAGTTTTTCCTGAACCGGAAGGACCAAAAATGGTTGTAAATTCACCTTCCTCTACTTCCAGGTCCACACCCCGCAAAGCCGGGACTTCTATTTTTCCTTGCTGATAAATCTTTTTTACCTTATTTAATTCCAATAAAGCCATTTGCTTTTCCCCCTTTATTAAAAATTCAAATGCATTAATGATTCCTTTTTATATTTTAACTATTTATCCAGTGAATACATTTATAGATAATTCTCTTTCGTTATTTTACTCTTTATTTCAATTTTTTTCACCTACCGATGATAAATTGCTTTTACCGGATCTTTATGTGCTGCCCAGTAGGAAGGAATTATGCTGGAAATTAGAGCAACCACTATTCCAAAAAAGAATATGAAAACAAAAGAAGAAAAATTCCAGGCTCCATAAACTTTGTCGATTATTGGTATGCCATATGAGGACATATCTCCACCAATATAACTTAAGTCATATCCGATTTCTACTATCCACCATACTCCCACAGCGCCTAACAAACAGCCGGCTAATCCACCGAGAATGCCTATACCGGTTGCCTCTACCATAAAGACTGAAACAATCTCCCACTCTCTCATTCCCAATGCCTTCATCATACCGATTTCTCTGGTCCTCTCCAGGCTGGACAGAATAACATTATTAATAATTCCAATCATACCAATGGTTAAAATAATGATTAATATAACAGCAGTTTCTGCATCCTCTGCAGTACGGATAGCTATTACTGTTTTCGCTGATTCCTCCCAGGAGTAAGCATTAATATTCATGTTTTTTTCCTGAAAAATTTGATTAATCCTGTCTATGGTTAAGTTAATTTCTTTATCCTTTTTTATTTTTACGGCCATCATGCTAATACCATTTTCCACATTCAATGCCTGACGGGCAATATCCAAGGGAACAAAAACAATGCCATTATTAATAATCGGATTGGGCGTATACAGCAATCCCGCAATTTCTAAATCAATAGTATTAAAGGTATCCTCTTTGGTCCTGACCAGAAGTGTAATATAATCATTAACTTTTAAATCCATCAGTTCGGCTAATCCTACCCCTATGACTGCTTTTGATTCGCCCGGGACAAACATAGAACCTTCAACGACATGATTTTGAGTAGCAAAAACATCGTTGTATTTCTCAATAGAGATGCCAACGCCCTGGACATCAATTTCATCAATCCCGTTATTCAGACTGGCCTTAAATCTTAGCTCGGGAGATACCCCTGATACTCCATCCATATTATTTATACTCTCTTCCATTTCCTGGTTCAAATAGATTAAATTTTCCAAAGGCAGCTTATCTTTATCTTCCCAGTATGCAGGATGAGCCACTTGAATACTCCCTGTATCGTAATTCTTTATATTGTTAAAAGACATTTCCGTCATGCCTTCCATTAAAGAATCAAGAAATAAAAATATGAAAAAAGCAAAGGCAATCACCAAAATAGTAATGAAATTCCTTCTTTTCTGGCGGGTTAAGTTTTTTAGACCGAGCTTAATACTAAACATCTTCTACTCCTACAAATTGCAATTAAAAATTTTGAACTTTATTAATTTACTTATTTTACTACCCATTACTGCCAAATGAAAGGAATTTAAAAAAGATATAATCCGTATTTTTTATTTAATTTTTTTAAACGGTTTTTTTAATAAAAAAGTCCTTTATGGACAACATAGATTAAAAATCACTATGATTCATTCATGTCAATCTTTTAACTTCTCAGAAAATTTCTTTAATATATTTCGATTGACGATATTAAATGTTCCTTTTCTTGCACCGATGATTCTTTCTATGGCATTTTCATACACTTTAAATTCTCGCTCAACTTTTTTTAAATTTTCAGGATTTTCATCTAAATCAATAATAAGAGTAGGGATTTGCCCGGAAAATGTATTTGCTATTTCGAAAATCAATCTTGCAGCTTCCTCCGGATACGGTGTATTAAACAATTTTTCATTCACACCCTGCCTGATAATTTTTGTAAATTCGGGTGTTATCAACTCAGTAAATTTCAGAAATATTTTATACCTGAAAAATAAATTCCTGTCATTATAAAGCACTTCTATCAACACTTTTAATAATTCAATATTTTCCAATTTTATGTTTCCAGTCACAGCATAAGCCTTATTTAGTTTAGCTACAGCGTCCAGGTCTTCCCTATCAGCAATTTTTTTGACTTCTTCTAAAATCTTTTCACCCATTTTACAAGTCAGTTGATCCAGTAAATCTTCCTTGGATTTGAAGTAATAATAAAAAGTACCTTTAGACAATCTCATTTTTTTAATAATGGCTTCAACCGAAGTTTGTTCATATCCCTTCGTAAAAAATAATTCTTGGGCAGTATTAAGAAATTCCCTTTTGCGTTCATCATATTTTTTGATAATCCTTGTCATAATTATTTCACCTTTTATTTATAGACTGACCGTCAGTCTATTTATAACATACTTTTTATTTCCTGTCAAATCTAAAAACAGTATTGAGTATATAGTATCGAGTATCGAGCGAAGAAAAAGAAAGAAAAGATAGAAAAAAATCAGGAAAAATAAATCTCTATCGCGTAAAATACAGTAATAAGTAATGAGTAATAAAGATAAGATGTGGGATGTAAATACGAGATATAAGATTGGTTTTTGGTTAAAAAAAACGCAAAGAATAAATTCAAAATAAATCAGTTATTATTGAAGCAATCGTAGGGGCAGACCTTGTGTCTACCCTCTTTGTAATACAAAAGAAGTAAGTAGGGGCGTAGAGCAATACGCCCCTACAATAATAGATTCCCGCTCCCCGATCAGGTCGAAGACAGGTTTCGTGAGAAATGACATTGTGGAAAACTACAAAAATTAATTTGTAGTAATAAATTTCAAAGAACCAAATACTGCGCTTGCTTCAATCTCCAAATATCCTTGATTAGTGCTAATATCACCTATCCTATATTTTTGAGAACCAAATACCACTGATGATCTATCCGGTAATTTTAATTCACCAAAGGCTGAACTCGCTTTAATTAATGTTGGGATATCGGGATTGAGGATAACTTTTCCCTCTGCGAATATGGTATTAACCTCTATCTTCTTCACCTCATCTTCTATCTTCACTTTTGATAAATCAACTGTACCCGAAGCAAATACAATATTATATTCATCTTGAACTTCTGAAACCCTGATTATTCCTTCTCTAAAGACAATGTTTTTGCTATCTTGAAAACCAAAACCATTAAAAAGGACAAATACTCCGAACAAAACAATAATAATTCCTACTGTTAATTTAAATATATTGATGTTCAAATTAAAAAAACTATTAAGAAGTAAAATTATACCTACTGTTAGAAATATAATTCCCATAAAAACTCCACCAGATAATCTCATTTTATACTTCCCCCTTTCATTTAATAGATGTCTGTTCCTCCTGCTTGTTCTATTTTATTTCTTGAGAGCGGTAATGATAGCCGGCAGGAATGCCGGAAGGTCCAGAGGAGACCGGGAAGTGATTATATTATTATCTATTACGACTTCTTTATCCAGATAAATCGCCCCGGCATTGACCAGGTCATCCTTGAGCGCAATCACAGCGGTGGTTTTTTTACCCTTCATAATATTCGCCGAGATGAGAACCCAGGGTCCATGACAGATAGAAGCTACTACACCGCCTTTTTCAAAGATTTTCCGAACTAAATCAAGGATTTCGGGATAACGGCGTAATTTGTCAGGAGCATAACCTCCGGGAACAACGATTCCCTGAAAATCATCTGCGTTCGCCTCTCCTGCAGGTAAATCAGCCTTGGCCGGAAGCCCGTGTTTACTTTCGTAAACCTTGGCTTTTGGTCCAACGAGCTTCACTTCGGCGCCTTCTTCTAATAACCGATAATAGGGATACCACAATTCTAAATCTTCGTATGAATCTTCAACTAAAATTGCAATTTTCTTTCCTTTTAATTTCATTTAAATATCCTCCTTATGAAATTATTTTCTAATAATTTACTCATGGATTTTTGTGTAGCCGGTTAAAAAAGAGTATCTATACTTTATACATTCTGCAAAAATTATGCAAATCCTTTTTTCAAACATAAAAGCCCTTCATCAAAATGCCAATGGGCAGGTGATTATCTGGCTCCCCAGACAGTTCCATAGATAGAACTTTTACTTCTACATTTTATTTTCCACACAAAGCAACGAAAGCCAAATAAATTATTCGGATATACCTACACCCTATTTGCTTAGTAAGAAGAATGTAAATATATAATTGATGAAAACAAGAAAAATAATAATTGTCGCAGTAGTTTGTCACGGTAATGTCGCAGTAGCATGTTA
>Ga0222681_1000354_pt1 | contig 16282 bp, 14 predicted proteins | sample AntAcemetage1006_FD_179844 | JGI IMG/M metagenome (GOLD analysis project Ga0222681, IMG submission 179844) | Saline water microbial communities from Ace Lake, Antarctica - #1006 | ecosystem: Environmental > Aquatic > Non-marine Saline and Alkaline > Saline | place: Antarctica: Ace Lake... | reverse complement strand
GTTCTCAACACCAAATGGTGGAACGCCTTTGGAGAGCGGCTTCGTGCAACCCGTATCGACTGGGAAGAGATTGGCAACTACTGGGAAGAGATCGGTCAGAAGATTGCGCAGGACCCGGAGACGGAGATAGGTACTCTCAGCGAAAGCCTGGGCGACTACCTTGCCGGAAACGCTCAGATCTACAGCGACCCGGATCAGGTATCTGACCCAAAGCATGGGTATTACGACGCCGCCAAAAAACGGGTGCTGATCCCGTCAACCCTTATCCGGGAATTTTTGCGGGAACAGGGTGCAGACCGACAGCGTGAGAACCTGGCAAAAGAACTTCTCAAAAAAGGTGTTCTCATTGGCCCGTCGATTCAGAAACGGTTCAGACATGTCTCCGGCATGAAACGATACTGGCAGTTCTCTAAGGATTTTGTCGATTTTAACATCGATGAAACCGGTCGGCCACCAGTGATGAAAGATTTCATCTTCAAAACAGAGGCGACATCACATGGCGCTATCTAAACCGGAAGAACCTCCGGATGAAAAAGCTCAGCAGCCCTCTATCATGCGCGAGGGGAAAAATTCTCTGTGTCCGATCAGAGCTTCTGTTCCCGATCACCCTGAACCATGGTACAAAGTGATGATACCAGCCGTTTCATCCCAGAAACTCCACAGAATAAACTCAGATTTGTTTCAGGCTCTGCACCCGTACGTTGGTACACCCGGTACACATTCTGGTAGCAGGATAGAGACTGACATCTTCTCTGAATGGAATATTCAGATTCAAAACATCCTTTATTCCTTTCACGCGTGTATATACGGCCCCCTCATTGGAGGTGTGCGATGACCGCCTCCGTGTACCGACGTATCTCAGGACCCGGCACCGGGAAGACCCACTGCCTTCTCGACTTCATCACAAAGGAACGTGACGAAGGTCTTGATCTTTCTGATCTGATGTTCTGTAGCTCAACCCGGAGTCAGCGTGATGATGTTCGTTCGCGTATCGGGGTTATCTTTCCGGACGCTCAGGTGAAAGATATCCAGCGCCGGGTAAAGACCATTCACGGTGTGGCGCTGACCGACTGTCTGCGGTATGGGCTGATTCCGGATGTCAGCAGGCATGTTATTGTGGAAACAAAGAACCCGGAACCGTTTTCGGCGTTCTGCAATGAATACCGCCTGGCCTACAACCCCAACGCCGGGATGGTTGTCCCCGATGATACGTTCACACGATGGCAGCATCTGCCGGACGGCAACAAAATCTTTGCCATTGCCCGGTATATCCGGCAGCAATACTCATGGAAACCTGAGCACTGGCAGTATGCTATGCAGGCCGTCGGTATTCCCGGCGTCCCGTCGGTTCACAACGTACCTGCTGTCATCCGTGCATGGGAAACGTACAAAACAGAACGGAGATTATACGAGCACGATGATTACATCCGGCTTGCCATCGACAATCACGCTCTTCCGGATGTCCGTGTCATGGTGGTGGATGAGTTTCAGGATATCAGTCCGCTTCAGTATATGCTCTTTCGGTCCTGGTGCGATTCAACAATTGAACGTATCTACATCGCGGGCGATCCCAATCAGGCAATTTATGGTTTTCTGGGAGCCGATCCCGCATTTCTGACCCAAACGCCGGCAGTGGATCAGGGAACAGTGCCGGTCTCCCGTCGCTGTCCGGCTGAGATTATGCGGGTCGCCGATGCGGTGCTTCGTGCCCCCTCGTATATGAAACCCAGTGGGCCGGGCGGGGTCGTCTCGGCATTTTATCCTCACAATGCGGAGCAGTTTGTTCATTCGGTTCAGAATGCCTATCGCCAGTATGGTGAGGTGCTCGTTCTCTCCCGGTTCACGACCTATGTGCGGCGAATGGCGAACGCCCTGAGTAGGGCGGGCATCCCGAACACCGGGTTGTCGCCGGGGAAAACCTATGGATGGGAGACCGTGCGGGTGGTGGACAACAACACCCGGATAAACATCCCGGTTCTGCTCAGGCTTCTGCGGCGTATTGACGATTACCGGAAGGATACGGTGCTCTGGGACGCCAGCCCGGAAGAGATGAGAGAACTGCTGAAGGCGTCGGCACTTGAAGAGAACGAACGGCGGCGTCTTCTGAACAATCTGAAGGTTCGGGGGAACTGGTTTCTGGGGGATATTCTGGAGCTTTTTGGTATTTCTTCTGAAGATCCCCGGCCTGCTATCCCGCTGATTCGTGGGCTGTGTCTGAGTGAACGAATACAAAACAACCTGATCCGGTCGTTGGACAATCGTATTATACCGGGGAGTATCCGGGTGGATACCATCCATGCTGCCAAGGGTCTGGAGGCACCGGTGGTGATTCTGCATACGGGGTATCTGCCGTCACGGCGTAAGGACTATTTCCTGCAGAACACGGAAATGGACCAGATGCGGGCGGAGGAGCGCCGAATTTATTACGTCGGATGCACCCGGGCGAGTGAGGCGCTGGTCTTTATGGACGGTCTTTCTGCTGCCCGTGCGCCGGCACTGGAAGGAGTAATCTGATGACGATTATGGAGGCAGCGGCGGCATATTTCCAGACATGTCTGCCGGACTGGTGCGTGACCCATCTGCATGAGTGCTATGGATTTTCTGATACGACGATTCAGGCGGGACGTATTGGCTATGCTCCAAAAGACCGGTATGCCCTTTCCCTGCACCTGCTGGAGGCGGGCTTTTCCGGTGAGGAAATCCGGCGGTCCGGTCTTACGTTTGAGGCAGGCTGCACACCGGTTGCTCTGTGGCGTGGGCGGATTATGTTTCCGTATATTTCAGCGGGTCAGGTCGCGTATTTCATCGGCCGGAAAACGGAGCAGACGACCGATACACTGGCCGGGAAATACATAAAGCAGCGCCGGATGGATGGTGCTATTCAGGAGCCAATCTACGGTGCTGATACGGTTGTTGCGGGCAAACCGTTGATTATTACAGAGGGAATAACGGATGCTCTGATAACGCATCAGGCAGGCTATGCAGCTATTTCTCCGGTAACGGTGCGGTTTAAGCAGGAACGGGTCACGGAGATGACGAAACTCTGTACGAAGGCGTCGGCCATCTATCTGATAATGGATAATGAGGAGAACGACGCGGGTCTAAAGGGAGCGGTGGATACAGGTCTGGTCCTCGCCCGTGCCGGACTCTCGCCGTATCTGTGCACGCTGCCCCGTCCGGTGGGGGTGGATAAGGTGGATCTGAATGATTTTATCCGGACCGGTGGTGATCCTGGCGATCTGTTCCCGGCGGCGGTGTCGGTGGAGGATCATCCGATAGCAGAAGAACGCCAGGCTGCAGCGGTGCGCTCGGTTGCCGGTGCTCTTCGCCATGATCTTGTCCGGGAGCGGGCGGCACGGTCACGCAAGCCCCTTTCGGAGAACCGCCGGCCGAATCTGCCGGGTGTTGGCAGGGTGAAGGCGCTCCTTCCGCCGATTACGTATTTTACCGGCGGTGCCGGGCTTGTGGTGCACCCGGTGTATGGTTCCTTGACGGGAGGGAATCTGAATGTTGATGCGTTGAAGGATCAGTGGTATTGTTTTCACCGGGGAAGTGAGGGCGGCGGTGATGTGCTGAAGTGGATTGCGGTGTATGAACTGGGGTTGATTCGTGAGAATGAGGACCTGCGGGGAGTGGCGTTTGTAAAGACGATACGGCATGTGGTTGAGGTCTATGGGGGAAGGGTGGAGGTATGCCCGTGAGATTGACTCTCATCATGAAACAATCAAGAACCTCTATTATATAATGGCTCAGAAGAACGAGCTGTCAACCGGAAAAGGTGCTCTGGTGCCGATTCAGGGCCTGGGTATCATGGTACGCAGATTCCCAGCCCTGAATACCCCTACTCCTTCTCAGTCCTTTCCTTTAGGAATTCCTTCATCGTATCAGACAGAATCCAGCCCCTGTCAATCCGGTGAATCAGAGTCTCAATCTCTTCCACCTGCTGCTCGATAATTTCTCCTTCCGGCGTCTCAATCATACCAGCGTAGGCCATAATCACCGTCAGCGGATTGCGGATCTCGTCGTTGATCACCGCAATGCCGGTTATATTTTCCTCAATCAGTGAGAGTGCCTCGTTTTCACGTTCACGCAGGTGGCGCTCCTCGGTCACATCCTCAAAGGATGCCATAAAACAGAAGGGCTTTGCATCTTTTCCATACACCGGCGTCGTAACAATCCGCACATAAAATCGGGTGCCGTCCGCCCGCCGTGCCGCGACCTCTTCCCGCTGCCGGTCTGCAGGTCTTGTCAGTCCCTCCAGAGGATTCCCGGCTGTAAGCCCAAGGTCACAGAATTCACCGATGTGCCGCCCTAACACGTTATTGGGTGAAGTAATGCCCCAGACCTGGGGGAACGCCCGGTTTGCATAGGTCAGAATGCCGCTGGTATCTGTCAGAATAATCGGATTAATGGCGTGCTCAATAGCCGTATCCCTGATACGCAACTCCCGCTCTGCTTTCCGGCGCTCGGTAATGTCACGCACCATCAGAAGAACCGCCCGTTCGCCCCGGTAGTAGATCTGCACCGGTCCAAACTCCGCATCGAATGCGGTGCTGTCAAGGCGGGTAAACGTGCACTCGATATTTCCGGTCTTCTCACCAAGTTCCTCTACATGGTGCAGTGCTGTCTTCAGAAAGTCCCGGTCTTTTTTGTGAAAATACGCAGAAAACGGACGGGAATAAAACTCTTCTGCGTTGCTGCATCCCAGCATCGTAAGTCCCACCGGGTTGATGTAGAGCACCGTGTCCTCTTTATAAATCGCAATCATATCAGGCGACATATCGACCAGCAGAGCATAGCGCTCCTCGCTTTGTTCGAGGGCATGCTCGGTCATCCGCCGTTCGACAATGTGCTGCACCTTTGAGATAAGTTCAGTAAACTGTGACTTCGCATCGCCACCTTTCTGCAGATAGTATTCCGCCCCGTTGTTGAGGGCCTCAATGACCACTTCTTCCCGGCCCCGCCCGGTAAAGATGATGAAGGGAATGTCCGGGAAACGCTTTTTAACAGCCTTTAGAAAAACAATGCCGTCCATTTCCGGCATATCATAATCCGAGATAATAACGTCATAGGTCTGGCGTTCGAGCTTGGCAAGCGCTTCAATCGCTGTGTAGGCAATGTCGCAGGTAAAATTACCTGTACGATCAAAAAAGATGCGTTCTGCCTCAATAAAAGCCGGTTCGTCGTCTACTAACAGCACAGATATTGTCGAATTCACAGGTGCCAGCTCCGGAAGGGTTTGATAGATCTCTCTATTGAAAGTATATTCATATTTCGAAAAAACAGTGGCATTTTCATGTAGAGAGGGATGGGCTGCATCCGACACTCTTATCTTATGCTGATACCTTTTTGTAGTAATGGACGCCATTGACCGGAAGCGGCGAAGCGCAGAGCCTCTTCCTGCTCTGACTGCCTCGTTTGGCGAGGATGTGCATACCAACGCGAAAGGATTTCTGGACCAGATTGCTTTTTATGTGCAGGAATGGCGCCCGCACCACTGGTTGTTCTACTATTTTCTTATCCCGGCCGTTCTGCTCTCGCTCACTCTGCTCTCGACTGAACTTCAGAGCCAGCTCGTTCTGAATACTGCCGAGCCCACGTTCTATGCCGTCTTTCTCATGAATTTCAGCCACGCATCGATGCAGCACCTGTCAGAGAACGTCATTATCTATCTCTTCTCGGTGACCATCATCTTCTTTATCGAGGGAAAGAAGAACGTTTTTTTGTATTCTTCGCTGGTCTTTCTCTTCGTGCTGCCGTTCCTCGTCTCGTTTGCCACGTTTCTGACCATCGGCTCAACTGAGGCGTTACTCATTCAGGGTTTTTCAGGCATTACCTCAGCATTCCTGGGCTATGCGGCCTATTCTGTTGCCCGGAGTCTCTACTCAAACTTCCTCTACCTGCCCTTCAAAAAGATTAGGTCTTACACGATTGCAGGAAAGGGGGGAGTCTTCCTGCTTGTCATCCTGCTCTCGGTAGTCATCATCTTCCTGATGCTCTTTGGCCTTTCTCTCGGGATTGTAACGACGCAGGATGGGTATCTGGTCTTTGGTCCTGGTCATTTCATTGGCTATATTGTTGGGTTTCTCACGCCGATGATTATCGGGCTGTTTTTCCGGCGACGTTATATTCTGCTCAACCTGTTTCTGCTGCTGTATATCGGTATTACGATCATGGTGTACCTGCCGGTAGTGGGTGGGGTCTGAGCGGCGAAAACATGACTGAAAAAAGATTGAAAATAGACTAAATTGAGACTAAAACTTTCGATATGGTGGTTTGGGTGATAGAATGGGAGTGGCTTTCTGTCCCTATTACAATATATTTAATGCATACAGTTGAGTATATATATTTACCTACAGGGGGATGGATCAGAACATGAGCACAATATTGATTGTTGACGACAGCACGATGATTGTTGACGTGTTCGTGGCGATGTTGCAGCGCCATGGGTATGAAACACTTTCTGCCTATGGGGGTGATGAGGCGCTTGAAGTGTTGAAATCGGCGCGTCCGGACCTGATTCTTCTTGATATTATGATGGAGCCCAGGGATGGATGGTCGACTCTGACGGCCATTAAAGAGAATCCTGAGTTCACTGAGATCCCGGTGATGATGCTGACGGCAAAACAGCTCAATCCTAAAGAGGCCCAGCAGTATGGGTCACTCATTGAGGACTATATCATGAAACCCACGACCCACAAGCAGCTTTATGAAGCCGTGGATTATGTGCTATCCCGCCGGGAAACGATCGCCGAAGGCATCAAAAAAGCCCGTGAGAAGGGTCTTGATGCAGAACTCATCGAGGAATATGAACACCTCTCAACCAGTGTGGATGTCTCCCGGCGTCTGCTCCACCTGCTTTCTTCAACCTATCGGGTGGACGGGACAGATCTTACAATCAGCAAAAACATCGTTAAAGCCATCGATAACATCGAGGAGAGCATAACGCTGCAGGATCAGCGGCTCAAAGAACTGAAAACGATGATTGCCTAATCCGAATCTAGATAAAATATTTTTCCTGCCTGTGGCTCTTTTTTTTGAATCATTTTGGCTTGTTCCCGGCGCGTTGGTTTGGTAAAGAGGATCAAATTGGCATTTGGTACTTTATATGTGACAAACAAGTTTAACTTAGATGAGTGACTAATATTATTGTTACCTTGCCTTGAAGTAAGGTGAGAAGGGGCCTGTAGCTCAGTTAGGCAGAGCGCTTGGCTTTTAACCAGGTGGTCGGGGGTTCAAATCCCTCCGGGCCCGTTGCCACGATACCTCAAGTGGCCGTGTTGCGATTTTTTGTAATGAAATCTAAAAATGAGGGATTCCCAACTAACCAAACCTATTACCACAAGGGCAGGAGATGAGCACCGCTATTAATGTTTTAAATCATGTCATGGTTCCGGAGCATGTAATTATGACTTCGGATGAGATTGACACACTTCTCAATAAATACCAGATCACCTTTGACCATTTGCCAAAGATCTATCATGACGACCCCGCTGTCGTGCAGGTCGAGGCAAAGATGGGCGATGTGGTTCGCATTATCCGTAAAAGTCAGACTGCCGGGCGTGCTGAAAGCTACCGGTATGTTGTAAAGCGTCCGAAAAAGTAGATTCAGAGGTGATATCTCTGTTAGATCGAAAAGTTCTTTCAAAATCGTATTTCTCGCGGGAACACGTAGCCCGCCATCAACTGGACTCGTACAACCATTTCCTTGACTACAATCTGCAGAAGGTTGTCGATGAACAGAAAGTCATCGAGACCGATATTGCAAGCCGGGGAAAGAATAACGAACCTGTCTGGGTAGAGCTTGGCAAAATTACCGTCAAGAAACCGACAGTCCGTGAAGCTGACGGTTCAACGTCCAATCTGTTCCCCAGTGAGGCACGCCTTCGCAACCTTACCTACTATGCACCAATTCAGCTTGAGATGACGCTGGTGCAGGGTGAGGAGCGCCACGAGCCCGAGGTCGCTACCATTGGCCAGCTGCCGGTTATGATTGGTTCTCAGGTTTGTAACCTGTGCGGCCTTAGTGATGATCAGCGTATTCGCTTTGGCGAAGACTCGCATGACCCAGGCGGGTATTTCATCGTCAACGGTTCAGAGCGTGTGCTGATGACCCTCGAGGATCTTGCCTCAAACAAGATTATGACCGAGTACACTGTGCGGTATAACGAACGTATCTATGTCGCAAAAGTGTTCTCACAGTATCGTGGATATCGTGCTCTTGTCATCGTTGAGCGCAACCGTAAAAACCTCCTGGAGGTTTCATTCCCGTCCGTTGCCGGTCACCTGAGCTTTGTTGACCTGATGCGGGCGCTGGGTCTGGCTTCTGATGAAGAAGTAGTCCAGGCTGTCTCCACCGATGAGGATGTCCTTCCGTACCTGATGCAGAATCTCGAAGAGACTGACTGCGCTGATGTCGACGATGGCATTATGTATGTGGGTAAGAAACTCGCACCGAACCAGACGAAGGATTACCAGCGCAAGAGAGCTGAGTTCGTGCTGGATAGCTATCTGCTGCCGCACCTCAATGAACTCATGCCCAAAGGCCTCAGTGAGGAAGATCCTCTCTATGCCTCACGGGTCGCAAGTGTGCGCCTCGCAAAGGCCCACTTCCTTGGCCGGATGGCTGAGTCCTGTTTTGATCTGGTGCTCGACCGGCGCAAGATCGATGACAAGGATCACTACGCAAACAAACGCCTGAAGCTGGCAGGAGATTTAATGGAGGATCTCTTCCGTATCTCCTTAAACCGCCTGACCCGTGATGTCAAGTACCAGCTTGAGCGTGCTTCGATGCGTCACCGTGATCTCTCGATTCAGACGGTTGTCCGTGCTGACGTACTCACTGAACGCCTGCTCCATCCACTCGCGACCGGAAACTGGGTTGGCGGACGGACCGGTGTCTCACAGCTGATGGACCGGACCGATCACATGTCGGTGGTTTCTCACCTTCGGCGTGTCATCTCGCCACTCTCGCGGTCACAACCTCATTTCGAGGCCCGTGATCTGCACCCTACACAGTGGGGCCGGATCTGTCCGAGTGAAACCCCGGAAGGTCCGAATTGTGGTCTGGTGAAGAATTTCGCCCAGGAAGTGGAGATCAGCAAAGGTGTGAATGACCAGCCGAAAATTATCAAAGCACTCTATGACCTCGGTGTTGAAGAACTCAAACGGGAGCATCTATGAGCGAAGGAACAGGTATTCACCGAAAATCACGTGTATTTATTGATGGCGCACTGATTGGGCTGATCGAAGACCCAAAACCTCTGGTCGCAGAGATGCGCCGCCGCCGCCGTAAAGGTGAAATCTCATCTGAGGTCAACATCTCCCACAAGGAGTTTAACGGCGATGTTATCGTTCACACAGATCGTGGGCGTGCCAGAAGGCCGCTGATTGTCTGTGAAAAAGGAAAACCGCAGGTTACCGGAGAAGATACGGACCGGCTGAAGATCGGCGACATTGACTTTATGAGCCTCGTGACACGGGGTCTCATTGAGTTTATTGATGCGGAGGAAGAGGAAGATCTGCTCATTGCGATAAACCCTGAGGATCTGACTCCTGATCACACTCATCTTGAGGTTGATCCGTCGCTGATGCTGGGTATCGGGGCAGCACATGTTCCGTTCCCGGAGCACAACGCCAGTCCGCGTGTCACAATGGGTGCCGGTATGATCAAACAGGCACTTGGGTTTGCAAGCTCGAATATGAAGCTGCGCCCTGATACGCGTGCCAATCTGCTCCACTATTCCCAGAAACCGCTGGTGCACACGCAGACTGCGACGGTTATCGGTTCCGATGACCGCCCGGCTGGCCAGAATCTGGTCGTCGCTATCATCTCATACGAGGGATTCAATATTGAGGATGCGCTCATCTTCAACAAGGCAGCTATTGAGCGTGGTGTCGGACGCTCTCACTTCTTCAGAACCTATGACGGTGAAGAGCGCCGCTATCCAGGTGGCCAGGTCGATAAGATTCAGGTGCCTGACGAAGAGGTCGCCGGTGTCCATGGGGTAGAACACTACCAGAATCTGGATTCGGATGGTGTCATCAACCCGGAGACTGAGGTCAGAGCGAAGGACGTTATCATCGGTAAGACGTCACCCCCACGGTTCCTTGAGGAACCAACCGGTGAGCTGATTGCCGTTGAGAAGCGCCGTGATACCTCAGTAACCATGCGGTCGAACGAACACGGAATAGTTGACACAGTTATTGTGACTGAAGGTGAGAACAGTTCTCGTCTTGTGAAGGTCCGCACCCGTGATCTCCGTATTCCTGAGGTTGGCGACAAGTTTGCGTCACGTCACGGTCAGAAAGGTGTCGTCGGGCTGATTGTTCCGCAGGAGGACATGCCCTTTACCGGAAACGGTCTCGCACCGGACCTCATCATCAACCCTCACGCTATCCCGTCGCGTATGACTGTCGGTCATATGCTTGAGATGCTGGGCGGTAAGGTCGGGTCTCTGGAAGGACGGCGTATCGATGCGACAGCTTTCAGAGGAGAATCTGAAGCAGACCTTCGTGCCTCCTTAAAGGCTCACGGATTTGCTCACAACGGCCGTGAAGTGATGTATGATGGTATCACCGGCCGGCAGTTTAAGGCCGAGATCTATGTTGGTGTTATCTACTATCAGAAGCTTTACCACATGGTATCGAGTAAGATGCACGCCCGTTCACGTGGACCGGTGCAGGTCTTAACCCGTCAGCCGACCGAAGGACGTGCCCGTGAGGGTGGTCTTCGGTTTGGTGAGATGGAGCGTGATGTGATGATCGGTCACGGTGCGGCAATGGCCCTTAAAGAACGTCTTCTTGACGAGTCTGATAAGGTCGAGCAGTATGTCTGTGCCCACTGTGGTATGATCGCATTCCTTGACCGGAAGCGCAATGTTACGCGCTGTCTTGGCTGTGGTGCTGAGACGGATATCTATCTGGTTGAGATGAGTTATGCCTTCAAGCTGCTCCTTGATGAGCTGAAGAGTATGGGAATAGCCCCGAGAATGCGCCTTGAGGATCAGGTATAATAGCAGGAGGTAAAGGAATATGACAAGTCCTAAACGTGTTGGCAGGATCGAATTCGGGCTTCTTTCGCCCAAAGAGATCCGCAAGATGAGTGTACGTAAGATCATCTGGGCCGATACCTATGATGATGACGGGTTCCCCTACCCTCAGGGTCTGATGGATCTCCACCTCGGTGTTATTGACCCGGGTCTTCGCTGTAAGACCTGTGATAACAAAGCGGCAGACTGCCCCGGCCATTTTGGCCATATTGAACTCGCCAAGCCCGTGATTCATGTTGGCTATACCCGGCTGATTCGGAAACTACTGCGGGTCACCTGCCGGGGTTGCGGTAAGATTCTTCTCTCACCTGAGGAGATTCAGAAGACACTCGGACCGGAGAATGAACGCTTTGGTCAGCTGATCACCGAGAAAGATATCAAAAAAGAGCGGGTCTGCCCATACTGTGGTGAGCAGCAGCACAAGGTCAACTTCGAAAAACCCACGACCTTTTCTGAGGTCTGGACTGAAGACGGGAAGAAGCAGGATCACCGTCTGACTCCGGCGGATATCCGTTCACGCCTTGAGAAGATCCCGGACGAGGATCTGAGACTCTTTGGCCTGGCCCCTGACGTTGCACGACCGGAATGGACCTGCCTTACTGTTCTTCCGGTGCCACCGGTGACGATGCGTCCGTCAATTATCCTTGAGAACGGTCAGCGTTCTGAGGATGACTTAACGCACAAGCTGGTGGATATCATCCGTATCAACCAGCGGTTTAAGGAAAATCAGGATGCCGGAGCACCCCAGCTGATTATTGAGGATCTCTGGGAACTGCTGCAGTACCATCTGACGACCTATATGGATAACGAGGTCGCTGGCTGTCCGCCTGCCCGACACCGCAGTGGTCGTCCGTTAAAGACAATATCACAGCGTCTGAAAGGAAAGGACGGACGGTTCCGTGGATCTCTTTCCGGAAAGCGTGTGAACTTCTCGGCCCGTACTGTTATCTCACCGGATCCGTATCTCTCGATTGGTGAAGTGGGTCTTCCACTCGCGATTGCCAACGAGATGAGTGTGCCGGTGCAGGTAACGAAGTTCAATCTCGATGAAGTACGTCAGATTGTGCTGAACGGTCCGATTCGTCCATACATTGACAGCCCCTGTGGTGCGAACTACGTAATCCGGCCTGACAAACGGCGTGTGCGCCTGAATGAAGAGACCCGGGAGACGGTCGCTGAGATGATTGAACCTGGGTGGAGCGTGGACCGACAGCTCCGGAATGGTGATATTGTACTCTTCAACCGTCAGCCCTCGCTGCACCGGATGAGTATCATGGCCCACCGTGTCATTCTGATGGACGGCAAGACATTCCGGCTGAATCCAGCTGTCTGTCCGCCGTATAACGCAGATTTCGATGGTGATGAGATGAACCTGCATGTGCCGCAGACTGAGGAAGCACGGGGTGAGGCCAAAATGCTTTGTTCGGTGCAGGAGAATATCATGTCACCCCGTTTTGGCGGACCAATCATTGGTGGTATTCACGATCACATCTCCGGTATCTTCCTGTTAACTCACACGCTGCGCTGGTTTACCAAGAAGGATGCGCTGTATCTGTTAAAGCACAGCGCGCCTGAGCATATGCCAACGCCTGGAAAGGTTGAGGACGGCATCAAATACTGGTCGAACAAACAGATATTCTCGATGATTCTGCCGGATTCGCTCAATATGGTTTACCGGGCCAGTTCCTGCATCAACTGCAAGGAATGTAAACGTGAACTCTGTGAACGTGATGCGTTTGTTCAGATAAAAGACGGTCAGCTCATCACCGGCACTATCGATAAGAAGTCTATCGGAGCCTTTGACGGGACCATCCTGCAACGGATTGTGCGGCAGGACAACCTGGCCCGTGGTGCACAGTTTGTGGACGATGTGACCAAGCTCTCGATTCGGGGTATCATGTATGATGGTTTCTCCTTTGGTATCGACGATGAGGATCTCGCAAAGTCCGAGTATGGTCAGATTGCAGATGTTCTCAAAGCGGCAAAAGTAGATGTGACCCGGCGTATCAGGGTTTACGAGGATGACCAGCTTGAGCCCATGCCCGGCCGGACGGTCGAGGAGACGCTGGAGATGCAGATCATGCAGGTGCTGGGCAAGGCCCGTGATAAGACCGGTGAGATTGCCGGACGTCACCTGGGTCTTTCCAACAGCGCTGTTGTGATGGCGGTCTCTGGTGCCCGTGGTTCGATGCTTAACCTGACGCAGATGGCCGGTTGTATCGGACAGCAGGCAGTGCGTGGTGAGCGTATTACCCGAGGATATGAAGGCCGTACCCTCCCTCACTTCAAGAGGGGTGACCGTGGTGCTGAGGCCCACGGGTTTGTTGAGAACTCCTACAAGAGTGGTCTGACGCCGACTGAATTCTTCTTCCACGCGATTGGTGGTCGGGAAGGTCTGGTGGATACTGCGGTGCGAACGTCTCAGTCCGGGTATCTCCAGCGGCGTATGATTAACGCGTTGCAGGATCTCAAGGTGGCCTATGACAAGACTGTGCGGACCACCGGCGGACGGATTATTCAGTTCGAGTATGGTGAGGATGGCACTGACCCGTCACGGAGCTGCTTCGGCGATCCTATCGATGTCAAGGGTATTGTTGAAAACGTGCTCAAAGAGGAGGTGGTCTGATCATGAAGCCATATATGATTAAGAAGATAGATGATGCTGAGATTCCCGAGAAGAGTAAGTCTGATCTAAAGAGATTCCTTGATGGAAAAAACATCTCCAAAAAACAGTTTGAGGACATCTTCACTCAGATTCTCTATGAGTACGAGTATACCCGGATTCAGCCATGTGAGGCGGTCGGGGTTGTGGCAGCTCAGTCAATAGGCGAACCTGGTACGCAGATGACGATGCGAACCTTCCACTACGCGGGTGTGGCCGAGATTAACGTAACACTCGGTTTGCCGCGCCTTATTGAGATTATGGATGCACGGAAGACGCCGTCAACACCGACGATGACAATCCATCTGGAAGGCGATTATGCCTCCGACCGTGATCTTGCACGGGGAGTATCCTGGCAGATTGAGGCAGCACCTCTCCATGAATTCGGTGACATAACAACCGATATGCTAAAGATGCAGGTGGTTGTCAAACTGAATCGTCAGGTTTGCGAAAAACGTCGGATCAGGGTCGAAACCATTATGGAGCGGGCGCCTGAGAAGATCGTTGCACGCCATCATTACCGTGATTTCACCTTTGAACTGGATGAACACGAGAACACGATAACCTTCACTCCGAAGAATATCGAGAGTTATCAGAATCTCTTCCAGCTTGCTGAGCATGTCCGGAAAGTCATTGTTCAGGGTATTGCTGACATTGAGCGTGTTGTTGTCCGAAAGGAGAATGGAGAGTATATTCTTTATACCGAGGGCTCAAATCTAACAGACGTATTTCAGGTTGAAGGTGTCGATACTTCCCGGACCCGCACGAACAATATTGCAGAAATTTCTGTAGTTCTCGGGATCGAGGCAGGACGCAATGCCATTATCGATGAGGCAATCTCTACCTTACGTGAACAGGGTATCTCGGTTGATGTCCGCCACATTATGATGGTATCAGATATGATGTGTATGGACGGCGAAGTCAAACAGATTGGCCGTCACGGTATTGCCGGTGAGAAGGAGAGTGTGCTTTCCCGTGCTGCCTTTGAGGTGACGGTGAACCATCTGCTGGATGCCGCTGTCGTCAACGAGACGGATATTCTGGAAGGAGTGACCGAGAATGTCATTGTCGGTCAGCCGATTCAGCTTGGGACCGGTGACGTACGCCTTATCGCCAGACCTGTGAAATGAACATAAAACCAATCAAACCTTATTTCAAAACTAACCAATCAGGAGCCAAATTTAATGGACTTTGAAACGTCGCTTCGGCGAGCAATCAAGACTGGGGCCGTCAAGAAAGGCCAGAATGCAACCAAAAAGAGCATTGAATCCGGGGCGGCAGAAATGGTCGTCATGGCAGAGAACTGCCCGGAAGAATTCAGAACATATCTTGAAGGGAAAGAAGATCTTTTCATTCACACCTTTAAGGGATCAAGTATGGCACTGGGTAAAACCTGTGGTCAGCCATATATGGTCAGTGCACTTGCGATCGAGAGTGCCGGGGAATCCGACATTATGACGCTGAAGAGGGCTTAATTATGACTGGATTTGTCCTGAATGAAACCAGCCTTCAGCTGATGGCACAATTTGAGCAGGTTACCGGCGCCGGCAGTCGAGACTGCCTCGTTGATGACCGTAACGAGCGCCTGATCTTTGTGATCAATCCCGGTGAGATGGGACGGGCTATCGGCAAGCAGGGTGCAGCAATCAAGAGTGCGTCAGAGCATATGGGCAAGCGCATTGAGGTTGTTGAATTCTCAAGTGACGCAGAGCAGTTTCTGAGAAACTGTTTCCTGCCTGCCCGTATCACTACTGTTGAGATGGCAGAAGATGAGGAAGGCCAGGCTGTCGCAATCGTCGCTGTCGATGAAGAGGATCTTGGTCTTGCTATTGGCAAAGGCGGAAAGAATATCTACAAGGCAAAGCGCCTTGCCGAACGACAGCACGACATTGCCGATGTGCAGTTTGCTCACCAGCAGGATGAAGAGTCCGCTGGTGAAGAACAATAATCTCTCCTTTTTTTAAGTCGTTTTTCGGTGCCATTTTTTTGGGTTTCCCGTTGCTACCTCTTGGTTTCGCCAGAGCTTCCGGGATGTTTTCCTGCTGAATCCTCAGTTTGCCACTTCACTCAAATCCCTCATATTGTGGAGGAATAGAATTTGACAGTTCCAGGTATTTGTAAAAGGATCTCCCTAAAACTCTTCACTTTGGGCTTGAATTTCAGACGATACTGTCATTCGGACAATAGAACTTACATTTTTCCCACAAATATAACGCAACTGTCAAATTCAAACCTGACTATTTTTGATATTTTACGGGCATGAATTACCTATATAGGCCAACTGTCAAAGTTGGATTATTAGGATAATCGGGTTGTTGATAATTACTGTTCCGTTAGGTTAGTACCGAATGAACTGTTTACCAGCTTTCCAGCAAAATTTTATCGATCGCTTCACGTGTTGGATGCATTCCATCATAGAAATCTGCAGATGCAAGATTCAAAAGATTAGGGTCGTAGGATCCAATTACTGTAATATTTTCCGATAATGCAAACTCTCTAAAATAGGACTCAACTTCGTTAACCATCGAATACTGTGGATCAGTTGTCAATTTATCATAAACTATGGGAT
>Ga0222681_1000351_pt1 | contig 16376 bp, 15 predicted proteins | sample AntAcemetage1006_FD_179844 | JGI IMG/M metagenome (GOLD analysis project Ga0222681, IMG submission 179844) | Saline water microbial communities from Ace Lake, Antarctica - #1006 | ecosystem: Environmental > Aquatic > Non-marine Saline and Alkaline > Saline | place: Antarctica: Ace Lake... | reverse complement strand
GGTCCCATGGTCTTTCCCACGAGGTCGCCGATGAGTTGTTCGAACTTTGCACGGGTCAGGTCGATGTCCAGGAACTTTGGGCCTGCTGCGTCAGTGGTGATGTAGGGAAGGTTGATGTTGGTCTTCTGGGTCGCAGAAAGTTCATGCTTGGCGTTCTCTGCTGCGTCACGAATGCGCTGGAGGGCAACCTTGTCCTTCCCTAGGTCGATGCCTTCCTTCTTTTTGAACTCTGCAACGACATAATCGATAACCAACTGGTCGAAATCGTCACCACCAAGGTGATTGTCTCCAGCCGTTGCCCGAACCTCAAAGACACCGTCTCCGAGGGTCAGAATGGAGACATCGAAAGTGCCGCCACCGAGGTCGTAGACGAGAATAGTTGATTCCTCTTCCTTATCGATACCGTAGGCAAGAGCCGATGCGGTTGGCTCGTTGATAATACGCATGACTTCAAGACCGGCGATCTTTCCTGCATCCTTCGTCGCCTGACGCTGGGCATCGTTGAAGTAGGCAGGCACAGTAATGACTGCTTTGGTAATTTTCTCACCAAGATACTCTTCTGCGTCTACTTTGAGTTTCTGCAGGATCATGGCTGAGATTTCCTGAGGTGTGTAGTCTTTTCCGTCGATGGAGACCTTGCGGTCGGTGCCCATGTCACGTTTGATAGAACGAATGGTGCGATCCGGGTTGGTGATCGCCTGACGTTTTGCGACACTACCGATAAGGCGTTCGCCGTCTTTTGCAAATGCGACAACTGACGGGGTGGTCCGCCCGCCTTCGGCGTTGGGGATAACAACTGATTTGCCGCCTTCAAGAACTGCTATACATGAATTGGTTGTACCGAGATCGATACCAAGTATTTTTGACATAGAATTTGCTCCTTTAGCTTATTGGTTGGATTTTTCTGATTCCTTTTTTTCTTCTTCAGATGATTCTGAAGTCTGTTCCGTTTTACCATTCCCACAGGAAACGGCAACCCGTGAACATCTGATGACATTCTCACCCATCCGGTAGCCTTTGGTAATTTCGTCAATGACGATTCCTTCTTCGGCTTCAGACGGGACATGTGCCAATGCCTCGTGATGTCGGGGGTCAAATGGGGAGTTCAGTGCCTCTATTGGGGTGATACCATGGTTTTCCAGAATTCGTGAGGTGAGTTTGTGAATCTGTTGCAGACCTTCCTGCAGTGAACCTTCGTCCTCAACGGCAAGCGCACGTTCGAGATTGTCCACTACTTCAAGGATTTCGCAGGCCAGAGCTTCTTTGGCGCGTGTCGCCCGGCTTTCAGCGTCACGGGCACTCCGTTTGCGGAAGTTGTCAAAGTCTGCGGAAAGTCGCAGGTACTTATCCTTCTCTTCGGCAAGTTCTGCTTTGAGAAGTTCCTCACGTGTCGGTGTGACTTCTTCCGGTGCTGGTGCAACCGTTTCATCAGTGACCGGCGGTTGTGAGTCGTCATCGGTGTTCTCTGAATGTCTGGTTCTCATGGTTTCTCTCCAAATCAGGGCACGTCTGATTCGTAATACCATATGTAATGGATTGTAGTTCTATATAAAACAATTGTCAGTTACGAAATGTAGTTCTATAAGTAAGTGCCTTATTGATTTAGCGTAACCATTTCGCAGATTATTGATGTCTGATGAAACGAACGCAAAAAGAAAAAGTTGATTATTATTTTTTGGAGACCCGCCGCAGATTTGCGGAGATCTTCTTTTTCGGCGGATCGACCGAGATCCCCCGCTCCTTGGCAAGCTCACGCATTTTAGGAGGAATGTCGTTCCATCGCCAGAGTCCGAGCCGGATATATTCCCGTGATTTTTTGTTGCTCTTACTCCATCTTCTGAGATAATCATCCCATCTGCCGGCACGGTCAGGGTAGCGTTCTCTTGTTCGCTGGGCTTCACTTTCCAGCATTGCGGGGCACATCCAGCATCCGATCCGCTCGTACCCTTCTTCGTAGAGCGGGTTGCAGGGGAGATTTCGCCACCAGATATAGAGGTACACCTCAAGTGCACGCCAATGTCGGATGGGTGAGATATTGGTCTGGGCTGGGTCGTAGGGGTTCGGAATCGCGGCCGGGAGGTTCGATCGGGAAAAGGATTCATACCAGCGGTTGCCCTGAACGGTAATGCCGGGTTCTCCTTTCCTCCATCGTTTCGCCGGTTCCAGTTTGAGTCGTTCGCAACACCATCGGTTATCCTTCTGTGGGAGGCCGTATTCTTTGAGTTCATCCCAAAATGAATTGCCATGTAATATCTGCTCAATTCCAAGGGATGCCACAAATTCCTCCGTCTCAGGAAATTCCATGCCGGTGTCAACGTGGAAAACGTCAGTGACACCGGCACGCCGGGCCAGTTCAAGAACGATGGTTGAGTCCTTGCCGCCGGAGAATGAAACGGTTACTGGTTGACCCCGTTTCATCCATGATTTAATGAATTTGACTCCATCACGTTCTAGATTTTTGAGATGATCGTGGTTGCATTTGATGGCATCATCCCAAGTGGGTTCATCAGGATATTCAGGAGCGACCTGAAAGATGGCTTTGATGCGCAGTTTATCATTCTTTGCAACAGCGATGCCCCATTTCTTTCCGGCCCGCACAAAAACCGGTCCGTCTCCTGTCTCATACGCAACCGGGATCGTTTTTCCGCCCAGGCGTTTCCTTCCGGTAGTATGGATATATTCTGTAATATCAACAATGCTTTTCTGAATCCGTCCGGCAAACCAGGCAAGTGAGTCCGGGTGGGGTTCAAAGGAGTAGCAGCGGTCTATCGGGTCGAAGTTCAGCCAGCCAAACCGTTTGCCATGGGCAAGAACAAGTTCACTCCTGTCGACACCACTGGTTTTATTGAATATTAGAATTGTCGGCAGTTCAAAGATGGCAAAACGTTCGGCTAGGAGGCTCTGAAGGATTTCTTTGTCATGGCGAAGCACGGGACGTATATCATATGGCTGTAAAAGTGGGACCTCATATCCTTCAGCACCACAGGTACATTGCTTCCCCAGAAGAGGCACGTCACAGTCCGGACACCAGTAGAGAACCGTCTGAATGGAATGTTCATGTTTGCTGCTCCCTTGTCTTTTTGTATTTTTCTTTGTATTCATTTGAATAAATCCTGGAGCCGGTATTGATAGGGGCCAAGCTTTCCACTAAAGTTACTGGCCCCGATATGGGTGACACCGTCAACATCACATGCAGCAATAATACTATCTTTCATCGCTTTTATGACTGATACTTCTGTGATGCCATTGATGACGATCTCATACGTGCAGGTCACCCCTTCAGGAATAGCTGAATCTGATGTTGTCGTTCTCAGGGTTGGGCACAGTTGATCATTGGTACTTGCCGGCATGGGAAAACGGTAGTACTTACAGCCTACTTTGGAACCGGAGCGGATAATTCCTCCCGGAAAACTGCTCGTGACGCCTGGCGCCCTTTCAACTGCTGCCGCCGCTGCTTCAGCGCCCAGAAGGGCAGCCTTTTGTGTGGGTGCCATGATGACAATATTGCCGCCGGCAATGCCTTTGACCGTCCCAAAACGCTCTTCACCAACGTATGTTCCTTCCATAACCGGAATTTTCCAGCAGTTTCGACCGGCATGCTCTACCTTTTCTTCATGGCCGTCACCGAAATAGTGCATTCTGGTATAGAAGCGATCTCTTGCATCCGGAAATCCGTTAAAAGCTGATGTCGTAGGCACCGGAAGAATTGACTGGCCAATGCGGGCAGTTGTTTCCTGCCGGATTGTTTTCTTCGCGGTACAGATAAGAATTGCAATTCCTTCTCTGCCGTCAGGGGTCTCATCCGGTGAGAGTATCTGTTCGATTCCTGCCTCACAGGGACATCCTATGGTGGATGAAGCAAACCCTGTGGCTTCAGCCGCTGCAATTTTGGCCCACTTCAGGCTGTCAGCGGTAATAATGACCCGTGAGAGCCAGGTGGGAAATGCCTCGGCGTAGGTGTCAAGAATTTCGGTTCCGTTGATGAACATAGGTTATTGATCCTTGGTAAAGACAACGCCGTCTTCGGTAATGATAAGATCCATGAAAATGTCGTTCTCTTCAACCGGGATCTTCTCTGCTTCCTGACACCCAAAAGCGATACCAATCTTACGGAGATTGGGGTATTTCTCTAAAAAGCGATCATAGTATCCGGATCCATACCCAATTCTTCCTCCGGTTTTATCAAAGCCGAGCATGGGAAGAATAATAGTGTCCATATCTTCAGGGTCTGCCGGGATCTCGCTGCCGATAGGTTCGGGCACATCAAAGGTGCTTGGCACCAGCGCACTTATCTCACGAATATAGGATAGGCGAAGGCTTACATCTTCTTTCTGAATGATGGGAACAGCCAGAGGATTACCCTGGGCGAGCATCTGTTCGAGGAAAGCATCGGTCTGAACTTCGATATCTTTGGCAGCAAAACACAAAACTGTCTCTCCCGGACGAATGAGTGCGGCAAGATGGTCGGCAATCTGCTGGCTTTTTCCCTCTCGCTCTGTGAGTGTCAGCTGTCCGCGACTGGCCCTGAGTTGATTCCTGATTGCAGCTTTTACGGCTCTGCGCTCTTCTGATGTCGGCGTGGTCATGGTGCAGGTATAATCACCGTCTGAGACAATAATGGTTCCTTCGGTGACATGTCGGTGTCACTATTCTTATGGTGTCCTGACCCAAGTGTACAATTATGAAACGGGCACTCCTTTCAGTGTGGAATAAGGAAGGCATTGTTGATCTTGCCAAGCTTCTGACACAGGCCGGATACTCCCTCTTAAGTTCGGGTGGTACTGGAAAAGTTCTTGCAGAGGCAGGTATTGACTTTACTGAGGTTTCCTCCTATACGGGGTCAGCTGAGATGATGGACGGACGGGTCAAGACGCTGCACCCAAAAATTCACGGTGGTCTTCTGGGACGCCGTGGCATCGATGACGCGGTGATGGAAGAGCGTGGTATCGATCCAATTAATGTCTTGGTTGTCAATCTCTACCCCTTTGAAGCAATGTCGTCAGAGAATCTGCCGCTTGACGAACTGGTGGAGTATATCGATATTGGTGGTCCGGCAATGATCCGGGCTGCAGCAAAGAATTTCAAAGATGTGGCAGTGGTCGTTGATCCGTCAGATTATGAGATGGTCTCGGCGGCTCTGGCATGTGGCGGGCTCAATGCTGATGAACGTCTAGTGCTTGCAAAGAAGGCGTTTGCCCGTACAGCCGGATATGATGCTGCAATTGCAAATCACCTATATGGTCTGAATGAGACGTTCCCTGAAGTCATTTCGAAACAGTTTGGCAACGGGCGAACGCTGCGCTATGGTGAGAATCCTCATCAGAAAGCGGCAGTGTATGGCAAAACCGGTATTGCCGGACAGATGCCACTCCAGGGAAAGCAGATGTCATATAATAATTATCTCGACATTGATGCTGCTGTTGGTCTAGTACGGGAATTTGACGAACCGGCAGCGGTTATTGTCAAGCACAATAATCCCTGTGGCGTGTCTCTTGGAAAAACTATTCTTACAGCGTATCTGCAGGCCCGTGAGGTAGATCCCATTTCTGCCTATGGTGGTGTGGTCGCAGTTAATCAGGAGGTCGGAGCAGATCTTGCTGAGGAACTTGTTTCTACGTTTATTGAGGTAATTATCGCACCATCCTACACGGAAGAGGCAAGGACGATTATGACCCGAAAGGAGAATATGCGGGTTCTGGTACTACCTGATCCAATAGCAGCTGATGAGATGCGGACGATTGATGGCGGCATTCTCGTGCAGCGGACGCCTCCTGCCGGGACTGAAAAATGGGAGGTTGTAACGGAACGTGAACCAACGGCCAGTGAACTTCATGCGATGCGCCTTGCGATGAAAGTCTGTGCACATACGAAAAGTAACACCATTATTTATGCCAACGGTGAGAGAACGCTGGGTATTGGTGCCGGTCAGATGAGCCGGGTAGATGCCGCAAAGATTGCGATTGAGAAAGCGAACTTCCCATTGGAAGGTTCCTCGGTTGCCTCAGACGCTTTCCTTCCCTTCTCTGATACGCTTGAAGTAGCAGCGGCGGCAGGAGCGACGGCGCTGATTCAGCCGGGTGGCTCTATCAGGGATCAGGAAGTTATTGACGCGGCTAATAAACTGGGCGTTGCGATGATCTTCACTGGCATCCGCCATTTCCGCCACTAAAAATATTTTAGAAAGGAGTATTGATTTGGGCTGGGAATCCTCCCATGCCCACTATTTTTAAAATAGTTCGGGATCGACTCTCATTTCCGCTCTTTATCTCTCTTCAGCTAATTAACGAATGTTGAATTAAGAGATTCATCGTAGGGATATTGTGTATCACAGGTTCGTTCACAGTCGATATAATCCCTGAAACCGCTGACCATATTGTATCTTTCTTTACAGACCTCTCGGCAGGAATATCAGTCTTTTAGGCATTGGTAATCTTTGGGAATCTCTGTTGAGACCTGAGATGGGGTCTGAGACTGGATGAGAAGACCACCTACTGCGACAAAGAGAACGATACAGAGAACGGCGATGATGAGTTTGCTGTGCTTTTCTTCCATGACTGTTTCCCTGTGAAGTGGATTGTGCCTGGAGTAATATGAATGCTTGGATGTCCTGAATTTCATGAAAAACAGACTGACTTAACCTAATTCAATAAATCTGTCTGGATATCCGTAGCGAAATCGGCAAAGAATTGATATACATGGTTGTACCATTCACTGGTGGTGAATTGTATATGGGAATAATTAATGATATGCTCAAAGATTCGTATGCGTATACGAAAACGGCACTCATTCCAAACTGGGGACGCTGGATTGCACTGATGTTCTGCACTATTATCCCGATTGTGAACTTCATTACAATTGGCTATGGTGTACGGGTTATGAAATCTGAACCCGAAGTGCCAACATTGGAAGGCATTGGGAAACTATTCATTGACGGTCTGCTTCTTTTTATTATTTCAATTGTTTATGCTCTGCCGGTGTTGCTGGGTGTTTTGGTCTTTGTTATTGGATTGCTTGGTCTTAACATGAGCGGTAACTTTATTGGTTTCATTGGTTTTATTGCTGTTGCCGGTTTTGGTCTCGTTCTAATGTTCATTCTTGCCATTATCTTTGGTATGTTGAATGTAATGGCATCGGTGCGCTTTGCCCGGGAAGGGCGTTTTGGCGCAGCTTTTGAGTTTGGCGAGGTTCTTAAAGCAGTCAAAGCTTATGCGTGGATTGATCTTTTTGCTGCTTTATTCGTTTTGGATTTAATCATTTTCCTGATTGTTATTATTCTAGAAATAATTCCGATTATTGGGTGGATTCTGCTGTTCATTTTGCTGCCAGCTTTTACAATTGTACAGTCTCGTTATTATGCTCTGATCTACGATCAGGCAATCTGAGCAACCCCTAAAATTAAATTTTTGTGAAGTAGCGTTTTTGGTCTTAATATTTTGAAGCTCTTTATCCGTCTCTATGTAATCTGTTTGCTTGTTCTGCGACGCCCTCAACTTTTGTTATGGTGCTTTTTCCTACAGTAAACGCTCTCAATAATATTAATAAATCAATCATGTTATATGATAGCATGCCACACGATAACATACAATGGTGTTTGGACTTCCGCTGGAGACGTTTCTGGCTGTGGGAATTGGTATTCTTATCCCGACAATCCTTCTCCTCCTCTGGGGATTGCGGTTTAAGGAGGTGACGGACTAATATGGACGCAAACTTCGTTACTATTGGAGTTATCGTTCTGTATGCCGTTCTGCTGCTTCTGATTGGTAGCTGGGCATCGAAAAAGATCAAATGTAGTGCTGACTATATTGTTGCCGGGAGATCACTTGGATTTTGGATTTTTACCATTCTGATGGTTGCCTCGGTTTGTAGTGGTATGACCCTCGTCGGTGTATCAGGGTTTGGCTATGCTTCTGGCTGGCCGGGCATCTGGGAGCAGATTTTTGTGCCGCTTGCCGCTTCTTTTGCGATTATTATCTTTGGTGTTAAGCTTCATAATATCAGTAAAAATACCGGCTATCTAACGGTTGAGGATTATTTTGCTCATCGTTTCGAATCCCCACGGGCGGTTCGTGGCGTGGCAGCAGTCGCTGGTATTGTGGTTTCACTGATCTACCTTGTGGGTCAGTATACTGCTATCTCGATTGTGCTGGTATGGCTTTTTGATATTGATCACCGCATTGCACTCTTAATCGCTGCATTTATTATTACTGTCTATACCGTAATCGGTGGTCTGTATGCTGTTTCATGGACGACCCTGATTCAGGGTCTCATTCTTATTGGCGGGGTCATTATCTTAGCGCCTCTGGTGATCCTGAAGGCAGGAGGTCTCACCCATATCAATGAGGTGCTCAGCACAATTGACCCAAATTTTGTCCAGCCCTACTATCCAACGGTCTATTCGGCCTATTCCTACTGCACGCCGGAATTTCTCTTCAGTTTCGGCATTTTACTGATGGTTGGTCTGGCCTGTGCGCCACATGTCGTCAATAATGTGCTGGCTGCAAAAGAATCGCGGTTCTTCAGATGGTCTCCGCTCATTGCATTTGTTATTTATTTGGTGGTTATGCTACTGGTGAAGTTCTCTGGCTTTGCAGTTCGGTCGCTCGTTGAGGAGGGCCAGTTGATTCTGCCGGCGACGATCAACGCCCAGGACTTTGCCTTTATGTATGGCGTAGAGTTTGCATCTCCGAATGTTTTTGTCTGGGCATTATTTGCGGTGATTGTTCTCGCAGCGGTGATGTCAACAACTGATCGGCTGATGTTAACAATCGGCACCATGTTTGCCTGGGATATATACAAGAACCTTCTCAACCCGAAAGCAAACGACAAACAGATTATTCGTTTAAGTCAGGTATGTGTGGTGCTTTCAGCTGTTATCTCACTGATCTTTGCTCTGAATCCACCACCGATGCTGGCGTGGCTGATCTGGATGGGTATTGGTGTGATGCTTTCAACCTTTGCCGTGCCGTTTTTGGCTGGACTCTATTGGCGGCGGGCAACAAAAGAGGGAGCGCTTGCTGCTATGCTTGTCGGACTTGCGGCCTCTGGTATTTTTGGATACACTCATCAGTTTGTCTTCAAACTACCTGTGCATTTTTCACTGTATTCGCTGACCTGTGCGGTGGTTGCGATGATTGTCGTCAGTTTGCTGACCAAACCGTGTTCCGAGGAAGTGCTGGATGCGACGATGACGGGATTGTACATTCAGCCACGGGACTAATATTTTCAACCAATATTTCGACCTCTTTTTTTCCAGCAAATCAGTAATAATTTTTCCATCATCTCTTTGTATCACAAAGGGCAAATGCTAGAGTGTGACAACGGTAATTCTTGGTGGGGGTCTGACAGGTCTGACGGTCGCCCGCCTGCTTCATGAACGGGGTGAGGACGTTACAGTCCTTGAGAAAGAGGAAACCATCGGAGGTCTGTGCCGGTCACGGACGCAAGATGGATTTACTTTTGATACGGGTGGGTCGCACATTATTTTCTCACGCGATGCTGAGGTTCTCTCTTTTATGCAGGATGTTTTAGAAGAGAACAAAGATATCCGGGAACGAAATACCAAAATCTTCTATAAAGGGCAGTTTGTCAAGTATCCGTTCGAAAACGGACTTGCTGACCTGTCGGCGGAGGACCGTTTCTTCTGCCTGAATGAATATATTACAACACTTCTGGCTCTTGAACGCGGCGACCTGAAAGAGCCTGAGAATTTTAAAGAGTGGATCTACTATACCTTTGGCCGGGGCATCGCTGAGTCTTACATGGTACCCTACAATGAGAAGATTTGGAACTATCCTACCGAAAATATGTCACTACACTGGGTGGACGGCAGAATTCCCCGCCCGCCGGTTGAGGATATCATCCGGTCGGCCTGTGGAATTGAAACAGAAGGCTATACCCACCAGTCGATCTTTACTTATCCAATAGCGGGTGGGATTGAGGCAATGATTCATGCGATTGCAAAGCCGATACGATCTTTCATACATACTGGTACTGCTGTTGTCTCGCTCAGAAAAAAAGAGGATCAATGGGAAGTTACGCTCGCAGACGGTTCGGTGGTTCTCGCAGACCACTGTATCTCAACCATTCCCCTGCAACATCTGCTCCCCTGCCTTGAATCAGTACCCGAAACCATTCGCGCCGCCTGTAACGCTCTGAAATATAACTCGATCATCTGCGTCGGCGTGGGGCTCTCCAAAGAACTTCCTTCTTATTCGTGGCTTTATGTTCCTGAAAAAGAGTTGGGCGCCTTCAACCGGATCTCGTTCCCATCAAACTTTTCGGTGACAACATCACCGGACGGGTGTTCCTCGGTGCTCCTTGAAATCACCTGTAATAAGGGCGATGAACTTTACAATCTTTCAGATACCGACGTCACTGATCATGTCATCGAAGGTCTCATCAGGATGGGTTTTATCTCCGGAAAAGAAGAGGTCGTCACAACAACCGTCTCCCGTGAGGAGTTTGCGTATGTGGTCTATGATCTTGCATATCAGAAGAACATCAAAACGGTTCGTGAGTATTGTGAATCGCAGAATATTGATCTTCTGGGACGTTTTTCAGAATTTGAATACCTCAATATGGATGGTATCATCCGTCATGTGTTCGATTATCTGAACGCATAATATTTTACTTCCGTATTTTCTGCCCGGAATAAAACGTTTAACCCTTTTCACACCAACATGTTCAGGAAGAGATGGCGCCAAAAATATCTGTTATTGTCCCGACGTTCAACGAAGAAAAGTCGATTGTAACATGCCTTGAGTCACTGAACAATCAGACTCTTCCCCGTGATGACTATGAGATCATTGTCGTGGACGGGAACTCAAAAGATCGTACCCGTGAACTGGCGGAACCGCTCGCGGATCAGGTTTTTATTCAGACGAGCAAAAAAGTTGGTGGGGCACGAAATGATGGCGCAAAGGCAGCATCGGCTACTATTATTGCGACAACCGATGCAGACTGCCTCATTCCGCCGAACTGGCTGGCTGTGATTTATGAGATCTTTGAGAAACGTGATGACATGGTTCAGCTCTATGGGACGGTCTTTCCTCTTGAACCTGGGCTGAAACACCGCGCCTCACTTGCCCTTGCGAACACGTTCTCCCGCATTGGATACCACTCCCGTACGCTCTACTATACGCTTGGCTGTAACACTGCCTTTGATAAAAATACCTTCTTAGAGATCGGTGGTTACAAGTGCATCGATGCCGGCGATGACCTTGAGATCGCTCAGAGGATGAAAAAACTGGGAAAAGTTACACTCAGTACAAAAATGCGGGTACAGTTCTCGATGCGCCGGTACGAACAGTTTGGCACCCTAAAATCCCTGTATGAATGGGTTTATATCGTCAGAAAAGGCGGAGATTCTGATAAATTTCAGTATGCCGGCCGAAAATATAAGTAATAATTCTCTCTTTTTGGCATCTGTTTTCATCACCCGGCTCTTTTAGAAGTACCTATCCCATTAAAGCTACGGGGAAGTCCTACCCTTGATATAGCATCACTGCCAATATTCCCTTACCATGGCGGCTGAGGAGAATGCTGTGTATACCGTTGCTGAGCTTATGGCGTTATCAGCGCGGACGGCACCAAAAGCAAAAGGTACAGATGCCATTGTTGTCAGAATTGTCACCGGAGAAGACCGTTTAACGCTCGCAGGAATGATGCGGGAATACGGTGAAGATATTGGATACGGGTTCTTTAGCCGTGACGCTGAAAACATTGAAGCAAGTGATGTGGTTGTCATTATCGGAGCCATTGGCCGGAGTGTGTTGGGTCTTGACTGTGGTGGATGTGGGTATCCAACCTGTAAAGCGATGCAGGATGCTCAGAAGATGGTTGCAAAGGCTAAAAAGCCGTTTGAAGGGCCCAATTGTGTCATTCGTATGGCCGATCTTGGTATTGCCGTTGGCTCTGCCGTGAAAACGGCCTCTATGCACAATGTGGATAACCGTATTATGTTCTCTGCTGGCGTTGCTGCCCTGAAACTTGGGTGGATGGAGGACTGTTATACTGCCTATGGTATTCCCCTCAAAGGAGCTGGCAAGAATATCTTCTTTGACCGGAAGTGATTGAGTGACAAACAGACCTAAATAATCTTAAATATTCTTAAATATTCCAGTTTGGAGAGAAAAAATGGCAAAAATGCTGATTCGTGGTGGTGATCTCGATCTCGTTGAGTATGATTTTGAACCCTTTGGTCTGGGAGAGCATATCAACGATATTGGGCTGAAAAAAGACTATCAACTTACTATTCAACAGGAAATGATTACAGCGATCCTTCCTGCCCGAATTCATCTGACCGTTCTTGATATGAATCGTTTTGCGCCAAACCGACCGGGTGGGGGTGGCATCGGGTTTGCCCTTCAGTTATACTCGACCGTTGAAGTGACCTGTTGTGCCGGAGAGAGTGAGATTGATTATGAGCGTGCGCCGATTATCGCTCATTCCATTGAAGTTTTTAAGCACGTAACCGGTTACAAAGGTGGATTTAAGGTTCGGGTGGTCGATCATGAACGCCGGCACATTGGCCTTGGAAGCACGGGTTCAGTTCTTACCGGGTTGTATGCAGCAATGAATAAGGCGGTAGGAAGTCCGCTTGGCTCTGAGGAGTTCCGTCTGCTGATGGGGAATAATTATGTTGAAGAGACAGCCGATGGTCAGGTGGTGCCGGGCTTTGAGACTGGTGTCGGACCGGCAGTTGTCCTGTATGGTGGCATGTCAGTGATGGGGGACGAACTCACCCAGGTCTGTAACCATCCATTTGGGTCGGAGCACAACGTATTCATCATTATTCCGCCAACGGATGCCTGTGCATCAGGAGAAGACGAGTTTCAGGTCCTGATGAACCGTGCCCGTTCTCTTGATTACCGTGATCGTGAACTCAAAGCCTATATGGTGCTGATGGATCTGATTCCGGCACTCTGTCGCGATGATGTTGACAAGATTGGAGACGTTATCTGGGAGATTGAGTTCCGCGGCTCAAAACGTGCCGAGGTAGAGCACAATTCTTTTGAGATCTATCATTATATGAGTAAACTCCGTGATGCAGGTCTTGAGTTTGTGGGCATGAGTTCAGTCGGTCCTTCGATCTCTGTTGTTACCAAAAAAAGTCGCGAAGAGGTTGACGCTATTGTCGAAAGCATGGGCCTTTCCGTTGCGATTGAGACGAACGTTGATAATGCCGGTATCCGGTTATCCTAATCTCTCTGTTTTTTGATCCGCGTTCAGGTATAATTGTGGGAAATCCCAGTTCGCCAGACCATGTCGGATACAACTGAAATATACACTTTTTTAAGAAGGTGAATTATTGGTTAGTCGTTCAGGACTGGTAGAGTTCACTCGAGATGTTTGGGTACACCCCGAGCGGAAAAGTACATGTCTGCTGAACTTCTATCATCTAATAGTCTTATGTTCTGTCCAAAATGTGGAAAGGAAATCTCAGATCAATCGGTTCAATGTGAATATTGCGGAGGGTTAGTCGAACCTGTGGTTGACAGGGCAAACGGTTTGTATCAACACGCCGAACGGGTGCCGACCTTTCAGCCAACCAATCCCACAGGAAAAGCAATCAAAAAGAAACGGTCCCGGCCCCCAGTTCATGTTCCGTCTTTGATTGTACCAAAGACGAGGTCTAAGAATCTGCCGGGAGTGATTGATCCCCGAATTTTAAGGATTCTTGGTATTCTTCTTCTGATTGGAGCTGTTTTGATTGCTCTTGTAATTCTGGCTCCATCTGCTGATAACAATGATAGTGCTGTTTCTACGACCGAACAAGATTCAACCGTTGTACTCACCCAAACGTCTTCCGACGGTTCTTTAACCGGCCTCGTTTTGGTTGTTTTTACCGAAGGGAGTGCCGATACCAATCCAACTCAGGTGATCGTTAATGGTGTTCTTTTAGGAACAATAACTTATTTCAGTCCTTTGCAGGCTTCACTTCAGCCAGGTCTGTACGTGGTAACCTTTAGTAAGAGTGGTTACCCTGATGATGAACGTTCAGTGACACTTGATGAAGGAATGGATACCCTGACACTGGAAGTTATATTCACCGATGAAACGGTGCCGGTCCAGCAGGAAGTCTCGCCTGACGTAATCTCTTCTTCAACGTTAGCTATAACGCCGGGAGCAAGAGATATTGCCTTTACCGTCTCTCCTGATTATCGAGGCTACTATATTACGTTTGATGGAGGAGCAGATGCCGGGGATGTTCTCTCCTTTGATGTGGTCGTCACTGATGAGAGTGGGGACCATTTGTTTAGCTGGGCCTATCCTAAAGTTGGCGAAGATCTGATTGTCCTTAGGGCCATGTATGGCGGTAAACAGGGTAATACTGAAATGGTTACGATTAATGGGATGTTTCAAAACCGGGTCAAAGAGACACTCTTTCAGAAAACCTACTGAAAAAAATCATTTTTTCTCTCATTTTCATTACTTTTCTACCAATAATTGAAAATCAGTGATATTCTCGCAAAATACACCAAAACTAAAATAATGAAATCTGGGCACTGGACAGGAATATACTTATAGTATCTCACTTAAAAACGCGCAGAGATTATTGGCTGAAAACCTGAATTCTCATTCAATTTTGTCAATTAATTATTTGTTTAAGTTTAAATTGTGTATTTCCAGGTTTATAAATACAAAGGTATCTTCATAAATGCACGGTTTGAGGAAAATATGCCTTAAAGAGGGCATTTTTTGATTTGGATACTTATATCAGTCATCAAAAAAAAGTAGAACTTGTAGGAAGAAATCAGACGTTCAGAATTGTCTGCTTTCTCCCAAAAGTGTGAAACGTTAATTCTTTAGTTAATCGATGGAAACGGAAAGGTTTGAAACTTTCCTGAACGCCTTCTTGCATGACGACGTGAATCGTGCCATCGAGTTTATCATTGGCTATAAAATGAAACGTTTGTTATATACGTAAGTATGGTGACTGCTTTGAAAGATCCTCTGCATCTCTCTGAAAAGGTTCGATTATAATCGTGAAGGTGATCCTGTGAATATCCGCCCCTCCTATCTGGTGCTTCTTTTCATTCTTCTTGTCGGGCTAATACTTGTCCCGGCAGGGAGTTGTGAAGAAGCAGGACGACCCGTGTCGATACAACCTCCTGTTGTTTCCGCCACCACTCAGCCGGTTGTCGTACAGTTCTTTGAAGTCCCGCTTGTTCTGCCACCACAGAATGCGGGAAGTTCAGCCACGCCCTTACAATCAGGCAGTGCTTTTTTGGCTGGCACAGATGCCAGTGTGGGTGCTGCCAGTACAACTGACGGTATCCAGTGGGTACGTCAGATTCTCTTTGAACACGCAGACGAACCCGGGTATGGCTCTCTTTCCTATGACGACGGTGAACTGGTCTACACAATTCTCCCGGCAGACGATTCGTTTGTGAAACGGTACCAGTCAAAAATTGCGCTGTGGCTTGGGCTGCGTAACGAATCCACCGGCATACAGTGGGTCAAACGCTATGCCATTTATATTGGCACTACCCAGCTGATCCTTCCGCCTCCGGATCAGCCCGTACCTGTTCGCGCGACTGCTGTACCAACCGTTGTGCCGACACCGATTCCTGAACCGATCATAACACCGGTGCCGACCGCGGTGCCTATTGCGGAAAGTTCCGTTAACCGAACCGGTCCGATCTGCTTTGGTGGGAGTCTGGGAGATGCTGGATTCGGTCTTGCTGACATTCTGGGAATGGGATATATCGTTGTTGGAGCGACTGCTTCAAATGACGGTGATGTTACCGGAAACCACGGAAGCATGGATGTCTGGGTTCTGATGCTCGGCGCTGAAGGTGAGGCATCATGGCAAAAAGCCCTTGGCGGAAGTCAGGCTGATGCCGGAAGTGCTGTTGCAGTTTTGCCGGATGGAACCTATGCAGTAGTTGGAACAACGCTCTCAAACGATGGTGATGTAAGCGGAAATCACGGTAAGAGCGATATCTGGGTCACCGGACTGGATGAGAAAGGAGCCCTGCTCTGGCAGGAATGCTATGGCGGCAAACAGGATGATGGGGGAGCTGATATCATTGCGACTCCCGATGGTGGTTTGGTTGTTGCCGGGTGGACTAATTCCTTTATGGAATCGAACCGTGTCGGGAATCAGAATGGATGTATTCTTCGTATAGGGCCGGATCATGAAGTCATCTGGACCAATGTTATGGGGGATTCTAGCTCAGATGCTTTGTTGGCGGTTACAGCGGCACCTGAAGAGGGCTATGTGACTACTGGTTCCTATACTGATGTTGAAGGGGCCGCAAGCAGTATAATCTCAGAAAAAACCGGCTATACCTCGGTCTGGGTTGTACAGGTCTCAGAAGATGGATCCTGTGTCCGGCAGAGTGTGTATGGCGGAACCTTAAATGATGCTG